>JACXTT010001652.1_pt1 | contig 36716 bp, 34 predicted proteins | sample 9270951 | NCBI WGS metagenome assembly JACXTT01 (sample SAMN15532306, study PRJNA645909) | rock metagenome | isolation source: weathered quartz diorite | place: Puerto Rico | collected 2017-06-21 | reverse complement strand
ATCTGGTAGCCGTGCATCGGCTGCTCGGCGAGCAGCGCGAGGATCGCGGCCCGGATGTCACCGCGGCCGGCCTTGTGGCGGCCACCGAACTGGCCTGGCCCGAAACTGCCCCAGGGGCCGAAGCCCGGGCCGCCGCGGCGCCGGTGGCCGCGGCCTCCGCGCATGAAGAAGACGTTCATGCCGGGAGGGCAGGCCTCCATCGTGTACGTGTGCATCGTGTGCACTCCTCTCTGGTCTATCACGATATATCGCGATAGATTAGCACACGCCGCCCCAGCCGCCACCACCCGGTGTCTCGACGGCGATGACGTCACCGGCCGACAGTTCCCTGGAGGCGATCGCCGGCAGCTCCTCGTCGTTCACAAGCGTTCGGCCGCACGCACCGTCCTCTCCACCGGCGGCGCCGCGCGGTGCACGCGTCCGCCGTTGGGCGAGGACCGACAACGTGCAGGGCTCGAGGACACGCACCTCGCGGACGACGCCGTCACCGCCGCGATGCGCGCCGGCGCCGCCGGAGCCCGTTCGCAGCGCGTAGCGCTCGACGCGGAGCGGATACGCGAGCTCGAGCGCCTCGACCGGTGTGTTGAGCGTGTTCGTCATGGCGACGTGGACGGCCGACGGCCCGTCGGCGTGCGGGCACGCCCCTTGTCCGCCGGCGACCGTCTCGTAGTACGAGAACCGCTCGTTGCCGAGCACGACGTTGTTCATCGTCCCCTGGCCCTGCGCGGGCAGGCTGAGCGATTCCCCGAGCGCGGCGAAGAGGACGTCCACGATGCGCGACGATGTCTCGACGTTGCCCGCTGCCACCGCGGCGGGGGCGCGCGCGTTGACGAGGCACCCCTCGGGTGCGGTGACCGTGACGGGCGCGAAGGCGCCTCCCGAGGCGGGCAGGTCGGGCGCGGTGAGGCAGCGGACGACGAAGTAGGCGGCCGAGCGCGTCACCGCGAGGGGGCAGTTGAGATTGCCCTCGTGCTGCGGTGCGGTGCCTGAGAAGTCGATCGCGATCTCGTCCCCGGCGATCGTCACCGAGGCGTGGATGCGAAGGTCGCCCTGCTGCGACTCGAGCACATCCTCCGCCTCGAAGCGTCCGTCGGGCAGCTCCGAGATGGCGGCGCGGACCATGCGCTCGCTGTAGGCCAGCAGCTCGTCCATGGCGGCGGCGACAGGACGGGTGCCGCGCCGCGCGATCAACTCCGCCAGGCGCTCCTGGGCCAGGCGGTGCGCGGCAAGCTGGGCGCGAAGATCGCCGTGTCGCTCGGCGGCATTGCGCATCCTCTCGACGAGGCTCTCCAGAACCTCGTCCGTGAGCTCCGTCGGAGAGATCACGACGCCCTCGTCCGACAGGGTGCGGGAAAGCGCAGGCAGGCTCCCGGGCTCCGGCGCTCCGACGTCGGCGTGGTGGGCGCGCGTGACCGAGAAGCCGAGCGGCGTTCGGGCCACCGTGGTGATGTCGGGCAGGTGCGTACCTCCCGCATACGGGTCGTTGAGAATCCAGATCTGGCCCGGCTCCGGCCGCAACGCACGGACGGCCGTAACTGCGTCCGGCATTGCGCCGAGATGGACCGGGATGTGCTCCGCCTGCGCGACCATGCGCCCCGCCTGGTCGAACAGCGCGGTCGAGCAGTCGCGGCGCTCCTTGATGTTGGGCGAGAACGCCGCGCGCACCAGCACGGCGCCCATCTCCTCGGCGATGGCGGTCAGCTGCGAGGCGATCAGCTGCAGCTCGATGCCGCTCACGAATGCTCCAGGACGAGCGTTCCGCTCTCGTCGGCGGCTCCGTGCCAGCCGCCCGGCACCCAGCACGTCGCGCCGTCCAGCTCCACGACGACTGGTCCGCGGAGCTCGGTCATCGCGGCGGCCCGTGTGACGACGACCGCCGGCGAGGCTACGACGTCGGCGGTTCGCACGGCGACCAGCTCGATCGTGCGCTCACGCGCGGCGTATCCGTTTCGCGCCTCGTGCGCCTGATGGAAGCGCTCTGCCAGGTCGGGCCCGAGCGGAACGCTGAGCTCGAAGGACTGGCCCGTGTAGCGGAGATCCGCCTCGCCGTCCGCCGGGAGCTCACCCGCGTCTGCCAGCGGAAGGACATATGCGCGCACATGATCGCGGCGCTCATCGCCGGTCACGAGCCCGAGTGCCGAGAGCACGCCGGCGGCGCGCGGGACGAGGACGCGACGAACTCCGAGCTCCTCCGCCAGCGCGCAGGCATGCAGCGGCCCCGCACCTCCGAACGCCACGAGCGCGAAGTCGCGCGGGTCGAGGCCCTGCTCGACCGACACGACGCGCAGCGCCCGCAGCATCTCGGCTTCGACGACCGCCACCACAGCGTCGGGATCGAGCCCTGCCAACGCACGCTCCGCGGCGTCCCGGTCGAGCTCGAGGTTTCCGGCGAGACGGTCCGGCAGCCTGCGGAGGAGCAGATCGGCGTCGGTCACCGTCGGCCGTGTGCCGCCCCGCCCGTAGCACGCCGGGCCGGGGTCGGCGCCGGCACTCTCCGGTCCGACGCGGACTGCGCCACCGGAGTCGCGCCACACCACGGAGCCGCCACCGGCCCCGATCGTGTGGATGGCCACGGTCGGGAGCCGGACGGGGAAGCCGCCGACGACGCGCTCGTGCTCTCGCTCGACCTCGCCGCCGACGATCGCGCACACGTCGGTGGACGTGCCGCCCATGTCGAACGCGATCACGTCCTGCACGCCGGACTGCTTCGCCACGAACGCCGCACCGACGGCGCCTGCTGCCGGTCCCGAGAGCAGCGCCCAGGCTGCGTGTGCCGCGGCCTCCTCGATGCCGACCACGCCGCCGGAGGAACGCATCACGAGCGGCGTCGGCAGCCCGGCCGTACGCGCCGAGGCGGCGAGCTCGCCGAGATAGCCGCGGAGCAGGGGCCCCAGGTATGCATCCACGGTCGTGGTCGACGCGCGTTCGTACTCGCGGAACTCGGGCGCCGACTCGTGCGAGGCGACGACATGAGCGTGCGGGTAGCGCCGGCGCAGCTCCGCCGCGACGGCCTGCTCGTGCTGCGGATGGCGATATGCGTGGAGGAGGCAGACCGCGATCGCCTCGGCATCGCCGAGATCGGCGAGCGAGGCAAGGTCGAGCGGCGCCAGCTCGCCGTCCGGACCCATGCGTCCGCGGACGCCTCTGCAGCGTTCCAGCGGGACCAGAGGGTCGGGGTGCCGGGCGCAGGGCCGGTAGAGATGTGCGCGGTTCTGGCGGCGCAGCTGGAGCAGGTGCTCGAACCCCTCCGTGGCCACGAACGCCGTTCTGGCGCCGCGGCGCTCGAGTAGCGCATTGGTGGCAACCGTCGTGCCGTGCCGAAACCTCGTCACGGTTCCCGGTTGAGCGCCCACCACGGCCGCGGCCGCCAGCACCGAGTCGGCCTGACGCGGCGCCGAGGGCACCTTGGCGGTGCGCAGCTCGCCGCCCTCGAGGAGGACGGCATCCGTGAACGTGCCCCCGACGTCGACACCGAGGATTCCCACTCCGCGACGGTATCGCGCTGCCGAGCCACTACCATCGCCCGACGTGAAAGTCCTGCTCGTTACTCTCTACTTCCCGCCCGCGGGTGGCGGTGGAGTCCAGCGCCCGCTCAAGCTTGCGCAATACCTCCCGGCACTCGGCATCGAGACGCATGTGCTCGCGCCCGACGATCCGAAGTGGATACACCGTGACGAGGGGCAACGCGTGCCGACCCAGGCCTGGGTGCATCGCGCCCGGTACGTCGGCCCGAAGGGGCGGAAGCCGGCGGAGGAGCTGCACGGCAAGTCGGGGCTGCCGCTTCTCGCCGCGCAGGCACGTCTCGCCTCGCGGCGGCTGCTCGTCCCTGACGAGAACGTGAGCTGGAACCTGACCGCGATCCCGGCCGCGATCCGCATCGCACGGCGCGAGGCCATCGATGTCGTGATCACGACATCGCCTCCGAACTCCGTGCATTTCGTCGGTGCAGCAGTGCAGCGCGCGACGGGAGCACGCTGGCTCGCCGACCTCCGCGACTCGCTCGTCGCGCATCCGCACCGGCGGGCGGAAAGCGCCGCCGTGCGTGCGAAGGAGAGGATCGACGACGCCGTCGCGCGGCTCGTCGCGCACAGGGCCGACGCCGTCTCCTGCGTCTCCGACGCGATCGCCGACGAGATCCGGGGCCGGTCCCCTCGTGGGAGCGTTGTCGCGATCGCGAACGGCTGCGACTTCGACGACACGTCGGGTCTGGCTTACACGCCGGCGCAGCGCTTTCGCATCACGCATGCCGGAAGCTTCTTCGGCAAGCGGGACCCGCGGCCGTTCCTGCAGGCGCTCGCGGACTCGCGGCTCGACGTTGTGGCGCGGTTTCTGGGCGACTTCCGCTCGTCCGATCGCGAGTGGGCGTCCGGTCTCGGTCTCGGTGACGGACTGGAGCTGATCCCGTATGCGCCGCGGAGCGCCTCGCTCGCGCTGCAGCGCGACTCGGAGGCGCTCCTGTTGCTCATCCCCGACGCAGGCGGCCGCGGCAAGGGCGTGCTCTCCGGGAAGGTCTTCGAGTACCTCGCCGTCGGCCGCCCGATCCTGGCGGTCGTGCCGCCCGACGGCGCGGCGGCGGCACTGATCGAGGAGACGGGCGCGGGAGTCGTCGTCGCGCCGGACGACGTCGATGCCATCCGTGGGGCGCTGGAGAAGCTGCACGGGCAATTCGAGAACGGCGGGCTGCCCGACGTCGTGCTCGACGAGGACCTCCACCACCGTCTCTCGCGCCGGACCAGAGTCGAGGAGACGGCAGAGCTCCTCCGTTCGCTGCTGTCGTAGCGAGCTCGCCTTCGGGACCGCGCCCTATCCTGTCGCGGGTGAGAGACACGCGCCACGCGCGGTCCGCGGCGGCCGCCCGCGTGCGGGCCGGGTCACTGAGCTCGCTGCTCGAGTGGCCGGCCGGCATTGCGCGACTCGGTGCGGCGGCCCTGGTTGCCGTGACGATTGCATTCGCCCTCGGCTACTTCCCGCGCGCGATCGACCGGCTCGGCGACGAGGCGAGCCGGAACGCGGCGTTGTCGTACCCGGATCGGGAGGTCGGCGGCGGGAACAGCATCCTCCCCGACCAGCTCGCGGCCTACGAGGCGCGGGCGCTGATTCCGCTCCACGAGACCTACAGGGTCGTCACAGGCACCCGGCTGACGAAATCGACGCCGCTCACGCTGGACTTCGTGGACGACTGGCTGACGTACTTCCTGATGCCGCGGCGTCCGTCGCGGTCGGCCTCCTGGGTTGTCTGCGTCGGCTGCGACCCCGCAGCCCTCGGGACACGCTACGGCGTCGTTTGGAAGGACGACGTCGGCATCTCGATCGGGAGGCTCGGCTCGTGAGCGTTCGTGCGATCGTTGGTCTGATCGTCCTCAACGGGTTCTTCCTCGTTGTCGGCTGTGCGGTGCTGCACGGCATCCGAGGTCTGCGGACGCAGACCGATTTCCTCCGGTTGGGCGGGCTCGCCTACCTGCTCGGCGTCGGTGCGACGTGCACGGCGCTCGTGCTCGAGCTCATCGTCGGCATCCCGTTCTCGCTGGCAGCGATCCTCCTCACCGGCGTCGGAATCGGTCTGGCGAGCGTGGCGCTGCGCGCCGTTCTCGGGTCGGAAGCCGACGACCGGATGGTGCGTGAGCGGCGTGCGCCGCGCATCGCCTCCGTTGCGCCGGTGAGCGCGGTCGCGGCAGGTCTGATCGTCGTCTACTTCGAGGCGCTCTTCCGCTCCGGCCGTCTGGCTCCGCTTTCGGAGTTCGACGCCTGGGCTTTTTGGGTGCCCAAGGCGAAGGCGATCTCGTCGTTCGGCGGTCTCGATCCCCAGTTCTTCCACGATCTCTCGAACTCGTCGTACCCGCCACTCGTGCCGACGCTCGAGGCCGTCGCCTTCCGGTTCATGGGGTCGCAGGACGTCGTCACCCTGCACGTGCAGTTCTGGTTTCTCTTCGCCGGCTTCGTCGCCGCCGTCGCCGGGCTCCTGCCGCGGCGCATTCCGCCGGTCTTCCGCTTCACGCCGCTCCTCCTCGTCCTCGTGACGCCGCACGTCGTCGGGCACGCGCTGCAGCCGCAGGCCGACTTTCTGCTGGACGAGGCGTTCGCGCTGGCGGCGCTCCTGGTCGCGCTCTGGCTGCGAGAGAAGGAGGCCTGGCAGCTGACCGCGGCCGGTGTGCTGCTCGCCGTCGTCGTGTTGACGAAGCGGGACGGCTACCTGCTCGCCGCGGTGGTAGTCGTCGCCTCGCTTGCCGCCTCGCGCGGCGATGCGCGCCGGACTTGGCCGCGGATCGGCGCGATGGCGGCCGCAACGGTGGCGCTCGCGCTTCCCTGGCGGATCTTCCTCTCCGTCCGCGGCCTCGACGCCGGCACGCCGCCCGGCGGCATCACCAGCTTTCTCCACCATCTCGACCGCGGCTGGCCGGCCCTGCGGCTGACCGTCACGACGCTCTTCGACTACCACGTCTGGCTGGTCCTGACGCCGCTTGCACTGCTCGCGATCGCCGTTGCCTTCGTTGGCGGCGGGAGGGCGCTGCCGGTCTACGGAGCGCTCGTGTACCTCCTCGCGGCTCTCGGCTTCACCTGGGTGTCGTGGTCGTACACGAACATCGCCATCACCGAGAACCCCGCGATCAACCCGATCATCAGGCTCACGGGCTCGCTCGCGCTCTTCGCCGCTGCGCTGATGCCGTTGCTGCTCGAGACTGCGTGGCGCGGCAGGGAAGCGACGCCATGAGCCTCCGGCCGCTCCTGCCGGTCGCGATCATCGTCGCTGCGGCCGTCGGCTATCCAGTGGCGACGCTCGCCGGCGGGCTGCCGCATTTTCCCAGCCGCTCGGACTGCATTCGCGTCGCGCACGCCGACGGAGACCTCGAGGTCGTATTCGGATATTTCGAGTCCGAAGCCGCGGCGAAGCCGCTGCTCGACAAGGTTCTCGCCGTCGGCTTCAAGGGCTCACAGATCGAGCGGAACGGGTGCGGACAGGTGAAAGTCGCGGTACACGGGATCACCACACTCAAGGTCGGCGCCGAGGTGGCGGTCGAGGCGAGGTCGGTCGGTCTCCGACCCACCCTCGAGGTCGTGGGGCGGTGAGATGAGTCTCGGCGGGACGCCCTCCGATCGCGGTCGTCGGCGAGCGATGCTCCTGGGGCTCGCGCTCGGCGTTCCCGTCAGCGCACTGTTCCTCTGGCTGGCGATACGCGGCTCCGACGCGGGGAAAGTGAGGACGGCGCTCGGCAACGCGAAGTTCGGAACGCTGGCGCTCGCAGCATCTGCCTTCATCGTGGTCTACGGCGCGCAGGCCGAGCGCTGGCGCCGTATCGCCTCCGTTCGGGCGGTGAGATGGCGCACGTTTGCCGAGCTCGTCGTGTCGAGTGTCGCCTGCAACAACGTTCTCCCCGCCCGCATCGGCGATCTCCTCCGAGCGCGCTGGCTGGGACGCAGAGCCGGCGTCCCGGCCGGGCGCGCGCTCGCGACGGTGGTGCTCGACCGCGCCTGCGACCTGCTCGTGCTCTTCGCGTACCTGCTCGCGACGCTGCCCGAGGTAGCAGGCTCGGGCTGGTCGACTCGCATCGCGCTCGGCACCCTGGCGATCCTCGTGGCGATTGCGGTGCTGCTCGTCTTCGCACGGGCGTACACGCGCCGGCGTGCCAGAGGGAGGCTCGAGTCCCGGAACCTCGTGCGGCGCATCCTGCGCGACGTCGTAGAGGGCCTCGCCGAGCCGATGGGGCGCAGGCGTCTCGTCGCGGCAATCGTGCTCAGCGCGGTGGCGTGGCTCGCGTTCGCCGCCGCGGCCATCGGCGTGGGCCGCTCGGTCGGAGTCCATCTGGGTGTCGTCGATGCCCTCTTCGTGACCGCGGTGATCAACCTCGGCGTGGCAATCCCGTCGTCACCGGGGTTCGTCGGCACGTACCAGTGGCTGGGGGTGGCGTCGCTCGGTCTCCTCGACATCGATCGGTCCCGCGCGCTTGTGTTTGCGATCCTGCTGCAGGCGATCTGGTTCGTGCCGACCACGCTCATCGGCGGCGGCCTGCTCGCTGTGCGGGGTCTGCGCCGGGTGACCGCCTCCGACGCGGTCAGGAAACCCGGCAGCGAATCAGCGTCCTGAGCACGCGGGCGCCGTCGAGGGCCGTCAGCTTCTTCCCCTCGGCCCGCGACCGGGCCCGGTAGGAGATCGGGACCTCGAAGATGCGCTCGCCGGCCCGGAGCACCCGCGCGGCGATCTCCGGCTCGATGCCGAACCCGCGCTCGCGGAGCGGCAGCGAACGGAAGAGGTCGGTGCGCATCGCCTTGTGGCAGGTCATGACATCGGAGATCCAGCAGTTGTAAATGACGTTGGTGGCGAGCGTGACGGCCTTGTTGCCGACCACGTACCAGAAGCTGTAGGCCGTGTGGGCCGACCATGCCCGCGTTCCGAAGACGACGTTGGCCTCGCCGGCAAGAAGCGGCGCCAGGACCGGCGCGAGGTCGCCGGCGCGATATTCGAGGTCGGCGTCCAGAATCGCCGCGAACTCGCCCGTCGCGTGGGCGAGTGCCGTTTGCACCGCCGCGCCCTTGCCGCGGTTCCGTTCGTGGAAGACGATCTTGACGTTCTCGGGCCAGTCGCGGCCCCGGAGCAGCGCGCCCGTTCCATCGCTCGAACCGTCGTCGACGACGACGATCTCCCGTCCCTCCACCGGCAGCTCGGCACCCAGCGCATCGGCGATCGCATCGTCGATCGTGCCTACCTCGTTGTACGCAGGCATCAGGATCGAAAGCGTCGTGGCCATCGACCTGTAACCTACGGGGCCGGTCCGCCGGCTCCTCCGCCAGGATCAGCGTCTCGGTCTACCATCCCGGGCGTGGACGCGGCGGACAGGGAGGCGGCGTGAGGGAGATCGTTCTCGGCGGACGTCAGATCTCGGACGAGAGCGAGTGCTTCGTGATCGCCGAGATCGGCCACAACCACCAGGGCAGCGCCGAAAAGGCGCGTGAGCTCTTCCGCGCCGCGAAGGACTGCGGCGTCGATGCCGTCAAGCTGCAGAAACGCGACAACCGCACGCTGTTCACGAGAGCGTTCTTCGAGTCTCCCTACGACAACGAGAACAGCTTCGGCCCGACGTACGGCCTGCACCGGGAGGCGCTGGAGCTCGGCCGCGACGAGTGGGTCGAGCTCGCCCGCTACGCCGCCGAGCTGGAGCTGACGCTGATCGCCGCCGCGTTCGACCCGCCGAGCGCCGAGTTCCTCCAGGAGCTCGGAGTGGCGGTGTTCAAGATCGCCTCTGCCGACATCGTCAACGTGCCGCTGCTGCGCCAGATTGCCGGCTACGGCAAGCCGATCATCCTCTCCACGGGGGGTGCCCCGATCGAGGACGTCGATCGCGCCGTGGAGACGATCCTGCCGTTGAACCGGCAGCTGTGCATCCTCCAGTGCACCTCGGCCTACCCGGTCGACATCGCCGAGCTCAACCTTCGCGTGATCACGGGCATGCGCGACCGCTACCCCGACCTCGTGATCGGGCTCTCCGACCACCAGGACGGAATCTCGATGTCGCTCGTGGCGTACATGCTCGGCGCGCGGGTGATCGAGAAGCACTTCACACTGAGCCACACGCTGAAGGGAACCGACCATGCCTTCTCGCTGATGCCCGAAGGCATGCGGAAGCTCGTGCGTGACCTGCGGCGCGTGCCGGTGGCGCTCGGCGACGGCGTCAAGCGCCGGTATCCGAGCGAGGAAGGCCCGCTGCGCAAGATGGGCAAGAACCTCGTCGCCGACCGGGCGCTGCCGGCAGGACACGTGCTCGCGGCCGGCGATCTGGCGATCAAGTCCCCTGCGGCGGGCGGGCTGCCGCCGTACGAGCTCGACGCCCTCGTCGGGCGCCGGCTCGCGCAGCCGCTGGCGGAGGAGGAGCCCGTCACCGCGGAGGCCCTCGAGCCGGCGGCGGTGCCCGCCGTCGCCGCGTCGGCGTGACGGACGCCCTCTTCGATCTCACGGGCCGGGTCGCCGTCGTCACGGGCGGCATGGGTCAGCTCGGTGCGGAGTATGTCGCCGGGCTCGCCGCCCGCGGAATGCGCGTCGCCATCTTCGATGTCGAGACCGAGCTTCCGGCCGCTGTGGCGGCGCTGCCGGGCGACACGGTGCGCTCGTTCGAGGTGGACGTCACCGATAGCGAATCGATCGAGCAGGCGACGGAGGCCGTCGTCTCGTCGTGGGACGTCCCGCATCTGCTCGTCAACAACGCAGGGATCGACGCACCGCCGGACGCGCCCGCCGCGGAGGTCGGGCCGTTCGAGAGCTATCCGGAGGACTCGTTCGACCGTGTCATGGATGTCAACGTCAAGGGCGTGCTGCTCTGCTGCCAGGTGGTCGGCTCGCGCATGGCGGCCGCGGGCCGGGGCTCCATCGTCAACGTCTCGTCGATCTACGGGATCCTCTCCCCCGTCCAGTCGCTCTACGCTTTCCGCCGTGCGGGCGGTGAGCAGTTCTTCAAGCCTGTCGCCTATTCGGTCTCGAAGTCCGCGATCCTCAACCTCACGCGCTACCTGGCGACGTACTGGGCCCAGAGCGGCGTCCGCGTCAACACGATCACGCTCGCCGGTGTCGCCGATGACCAGCCGCCCGAGTTCGTCGACGCATACACGGCCCGGATCCCGATCGGACGGATGGCGGAGCCGGGCGAGTACCTCGGCGTCGTCGTGTTCCTGGCGTCCGACGCGGCCTCGTACGTGACCGGCGCCAACCTCGTGGTGGACGGCGGCTGGTCGGCCTGGTGACCGGACGGCGGATCCCGAACCTGATCGACGGTGAGTCGCGCGAGGCAGCAGACGGAGACTGGATCGAGAAGCGCCGTCCGATCGACGGCGAACTGCTCTGCCGGGTCGCTCGGTCCCGCGCGGCCGATGTCGCGGAGGCAGTCGCCGCGGCGCGCCGTGCGCAGCCTGCCTGGGCCGAGCTGACTCCCGTTGCGCGCGGCGACGTCGTGCGCGACCTGGCACTCGCCTTGCGAGAGCATCGCCATGAGGTCTCGGAGATCGTCGCCGAAGAGACCGGAAAGCCGATCGAGCTCGCGCTCGGCGAGACGGATGCAGCCGTCGAGATGGGGTTCTTCGTCGCCGGGGAAGGACGCCGCTCGTACGGGCGGACGATGCCGGCGAGCATGGCCCACCGTGCGGTGTCGACCGTTCGCCGGCCCGTCGGGGTCGCGGGTCTGATCGCGTCGTTCAACACCCCGCTTCCCAACCTCGCCTGGAAAGCGCTCCCGGCGGTGTTCTGCGGCAACGCCGCAGTCTTCAAGCCGTCCGAGCACGTCCCGGCGTCGGCCCATCATGTGGCCGAGCTGTGGCACGACGCGGGACTGCCGCCCGGCGTGCTCAACGTCGTTCAGGGGCTGGGGCAGGAGGCAGGCGCGGCACTCGTCGAGCATCCCGCCGTCGATCTCGTCAGCTTCACGGGTTCCGCCGCGACGGGACGCTCGGTCAACGAGGCGGCTGCCCGAAGGCTGGCGAAGGTGTGTCTCGAGCTGGGCGGCAAGAACGCCCTCGTGGTCTGCGACGACGCCGATCTCGACGACGCGGTGCGCTGGGCCGTTGCGTCTGCCTTTTCGAACGCCGGTCAACGCTGCGCCGCCGCGAGCCGGATCGTGGTCTTCGACTCGGTCTACCCGGCGTTTGCCGAGCGCTTCACCGAGGCGGCGAACGAGGTCGAGGCCCAGCCCGTGATCAGCGAAGAGGCGCTCGAGCGCCAGCTCGCGGCGGTCCGTGGGGCGTCGGCGACGATCCTGGCCGGCGGAGAGCGTCTCGACCGTCCGGGCTGGCTCTTGCCGCCGACGATTCTCGAAGGCGTGGCGCCGAACGCCGAGATCTCGTGCACCGAGCTGTTCGGCCCGGTGGCGATCCTGTACCGCGTCGCCGGTTTTGACGAGGCGGTCGCAGTCGTCAACGACTCGCCGTACGGCCTCACGGCGGCGATCCACACGGCGAGCGTCCACCGCGCGATGCGCTTCGCGGAGCTCGCGCGTGCCGGCGTCGTCGTGGTGAACGGCGGCACGCACGGCAGCGAGCCGCACATGGGATTCGGCGGTGTGAAGCAGTCCGGCACCGGTTGGAAGGAGGCTGGGGTCGAGGCGCTCGACGTCTACTCGGACGTCATCTACGTGAACGTCGTCTCCGATCCGGAGCGGGTGTGATCGGCGTTCTCGGCCCCGGCGGCGTCGGTGGCGCCCTCGCAGTGAGGTTGAGCCTGGCCGGCCACCGTGTGCTTTGCATCGCACGAGCCGAGACGGCCGAGGCGATCGCGCGCGACGGGATCACCCTGGAGCTCGCAGGCGACGAGCTCCATGCCCGGCCGGCGGCCGACGAGCGTCTGGAGGAGCCCGTCGACCTCCTGCTCGTGGCGCTGAAGGCGCCGGGTCTCCGGGCCGGGCTCGAGCGGATCGTGCCGGAGGCGGTCGCTCAGGGCGTGGTCGTGCCGCTCATGAACGGCATCGAGCACGTCGCCGTCCTGCGCGAGACCCTCGGCCCGTGCCTGGCGGCCGGGAGCATTGCGCGGATCGAGGCATATCGGGCGAGTCCGGTGCGGATCGTCCAGCCGGGGGACAATCCGCTCGTGGCGGCCGCCTCGGTGGACGTCGACCTGGCCGACCTCGAGCGAGCGCTCGCGCCACTGCGAGATGCCGGAGCCGAGCTACGCCTCGGCGGAAGCGAGGCAGACGTGCTCTGGGAGAAAGCGGCGCGGCTGGCCGTGCTCGCGCCGGTGACCGCTCTCACTCAGCTGCCGATCGGCGATTTGCGAGTCGACCCCGAGTGGCGGCCGGTGCTGGAAACGGCGCTCGAAGAGTCATGCGCGATCGGCAGGGCGGCGGGTGCCGCGATGCGGCCGGAGTCGCAGTGGGCGATCATCGACGCCATGCCCGCCACCCTGTCCACGTCTGCAGCGCGAGACGTCGCCGCAGGGACGCCCTCCGAGATCGACGCGATCACCGGCGGTGTCGTGAGGGCAGGCGCTCGCCTCGGCATCCCTTGTCCCGTACTCGCTGAGCTGCTCGAGCGATGCCGAGCGCTATAGCGCTGATCGGCGCGCGTTCGGGGTCGGAGCGCGTCCCGGGCAAGAACATCCGTCCGCTCGGCGGGCATCCGCTGCTCGCCTACGCGATCGCCACCGCCGAGCAGTCGCATGTGTTCGACCGGATCCTCGTCTCGACGGATTCGGAGGAGACCGCGGCAATCGCGCGCTACTACGGCGCCGACGTCCCGTTCCTGCGGCCGGCCGAGCTCGCCACGGCCACCTCGCCGGACATCGAGTGGATCACGTGGACCTTCGAGCGTCTCGAAGAGCGGTACGACCTGTTTGCGATCGTGCGGGCGACGAATCCCTTCCGCGGGCCGGACGTGATCCGACGGGGGCTCGACCAGCTGCTCGCCACTCCCGAGGCCGACTCGATCCGGGCGGTCGAGCTCGTCAAACAGCACCCCGGCAAGATGTGGTCGCTCTCGGACGACGGTCGCACGATGGCGCCGTTGCTCGACCAGACGGCCCTCGACGTCGCCTGGCATGCCGGCCAGTACCAGGCGTTGCCCCGTGTCTACGTCCAGAACTCCGCGCTCGAGATCGCGTGGACGCGGGTCGTGACCGAGACCGGGACGAGAGAGGGCCGGGTTCTCGCGCCCTTCCTGACCAGGGGATACGAGGGGTTCAACGTCGACGACGAGGTCGACTGGGCGCAGGCGGAGGCGCTCGTGGCGAGCGGCCGCGCTGCGCTGCCCGCTGTGGGTCTTGCGCCCTTCGAGAACCAGCTGAGAGATCCGCCGCGAGCCTGATCCCGCTTACGACGACTGTGCGCCACTCCCCCGGAGATCGCGTCGCGGCGGGCGGCACCGGCTCGCCCGACCCGCCACAGAGCGCGTCCGTCAATCTCACCGTCTACGCGGGTGCCTGCCGCGGCAGGTCCAGCGCTACTCGTTTCTGTTCACGGTGTTCTTTGACGAGCGAATCCAGAGCGTCCCGTACGTCGGCGGCGGGCTCCCGGTCCCCCCGGCACATCCGCTGAAGGTTCGCCCGAACGGTCTGCTCTGACGCGGTGGAGCGTCAACGAGAGTCCGGGTCATCTAATCGCGACCTGCTCGAGGCGGGCGGCCGCTTGCCTGTGATCGGCGGTAGAAACCTCGACTTCGCCGGCCCAGTGAAACTCGATCCGTCGACGGCGAGCAGCTGCCGGCACATTGGTCCGGACAGAAAGCTGTCCTGGAGCCACGGCTCGCGAGTAGATCGTTCGGCCGTCGACAGACAGCTCCAGGCGCTGCCCCGGCCGAGAAGGCACGTCAGCACGAACGACCAGCGTCGACGCCGGCCCGCCCCGAAGGACGACGAACGCATCTTCACCCATCCAGCCGTCCTCGTAGAGACCCGAATACTCGAGGTGCGGGTCGAGGAGATCTTCCGGGAAGTGGGTGATTTCCCCAGGAGGGGTGAGCTTTTCGTACTGCGAGTCGGTGACGATTGATACGTCTCGAACGTACGATGTCAGGTAACGCGGGTCGAGAGGTCGGGATCGCCCGTACAGCCCCTCGATACCAGACCGTGTGGCGCGCACGATACGGCCGGGCTCGCCCATGTCGAGCAGAATGTACGACTGGCCTTGGATCCGCTGCGGCGCGATCAGCGCTGAGAAGGCGTGGGCCGATCCCCTGCCGAAGGTTCCAAGCGGCTGTCGAGTCGATCCGATCACGAGGGTCGGCGGCAGACGGTTCGAGCCGTCCCCTCGAGGGGTCGTCGTGACCGAGAGCTCGAGCCGGAAACGGCTCGACGGATTGACGATGCGGAAGAGCGCATAACGGCCAAACCCCGACACCGTGCCGTGGGAGAAGTGGTCGCCCTGGAGCTGGTAGAAGCTGACCGCTTTCCGATTCGTGAAGCCGTAGAACGAGCTCCCAACCGACGACGAGGTGAAGATCAGCTCGTTGTGCACGTCGCTGCAGCGTGCGAACACGAGGTCGGGTGATCCCTCGGGCAGCCAGCGGCGATTGAACGGGAGCTGAGCGCCGGACGGCAGAGCGAGCAGACAGCGATTTGCAGCGAGCAGCTTCGACGCGTGCGTGTTGTCCCCGAAGGTGATCGTCCTACTCGATACGCTTGCAGGCGAGAGCTTGAATCGCTCGGTGCTCCAGCCGCTCGTCCTGTCGTAGCGCTCGAGCTGCGCGCGACCTGAGTACCCACCGATGAGTGGTCGGAAGACATCCCTGCTGACGAAATAGACGGGATGCCTGCCGGCGCTCGCTCCTTCGAGCTTGGCCAGGACCGGGTGCTCGGTAACGGCCACGACCGGCAGCGGTGTTTTCTCGATTGCGCGTCGAAATGCCGGCAGCAGGGCGTCGTTCGACGCGTCGTGCAGGTCGATTGGGTTCTCGCTCCGTACGACGTAGACACGTTGTGTGTGGAGCTGGAGCCGAACGAGCAAAACGAGAACGATGGCGGCGGCAATTAGCAGAGAGCGGCGCGTCAGGCGTGCGGCAGCCGCTGCGGTTGCCGCCGCCGCGAACGGCTGCGCGTACATGAAGAGCTTGAACAGGCCGAAGCCCGCACCACCGACGGCGAGAAACGACCCGAGCAGCAGGTCGCCGAGCAACGCGGTCGCGGCCGCCAGCCCCAGCCAGGTCCCGGCCAACGCGATCACCGCGTACAAGGTCACGAGCAGGAACGCAGTGATGATGAGACGTGGGGTCGCAGCCGCCCCGAGTACGCGGAACCCGGTGGCGCTCGCGAGACCGGCGGGGACAAGCGTGTAGGGGAAGATGACGTTGGCAGCGCCTCCGACACCTGCGCTCGCTTGGGCGCGAGCGAATCCGAGCTCTCGCGGGAGGTACGAGTTGAGTACGAGGGCGGTGCAGAGGAGGGGCGTCACCCAGAGCGTCAGGACAGCGCGAAGGGTCAATTGGCGGCGGGCAGCGAGGACGCTCACATAGATGCCGTATGGGACCAACAGCGTCGCTGCGAGCTCGACGTAGACGCTCACGAGCGTGCTGGCGAGCAGGCAGATCACGACCAACTCGCTTCGGCCGGGGCCGCGACGTCCGTACAGCTCGGGCCGCATGATCCAGGCAAAGAGGGCTGTCGCAAGTCCGAGGCCCCAGACCTGGGGCAAGAGTTGTTGCAACACGCCGTACGCCGCCAGCGGCGAGGCCACGATCAGCGCGGCAGCCAGCGCTGCTGCCCACCAGCGGCGGGTCGCCTGCATGGCCAGCGCTGCGGTGCCGCAGATCGCGCACAGATTGAAAGCAAGGATGAGAGGCATGAACGCCTCGTACGGGGGGACACCCGTGACCGAGGATGTGGCGGCGAGCGTGATGTCGGCGCCGGGCCGCGCTCCGGAGTTGTGTAGTGGCTGCAGGACGGTCGAGTAGCCGCGGTCGTGGGCCAGGGCGCCGATGTCGAGCTGCCCCACCAATCCGTGCCGCAGAAGTTGGGTCGCCGACAGCACGTAGTTCGCCATGTCGTCGTTGGCGTTCGCGATCCAGTCGAAGCCGAGATGGAACATGGGCCGCCCGACGAGCAGCAGGTCGACGACGCAGAGAGCCGCCACGGGTGCCACGCCGACCGGGAGGTGGGGCCGTCGAACCGCGAACGTTGCCACGGAGCCGGCGAGAACGGTCGCAAGCACGACGGTCGCCACGTCGTCCATCGACAGACCGAAGTTGCTCATGACGAAGAGCGGAACGAGGGTCACCGCGGTGCCAAGCAAAGGAGCCGTGAGCGTGATCCGCAGGTTGGTCGTGTCCTGCCCGAGGGCGGCGAGCGCGGCGAGGCCCACGAACGACCATGTGCCGAACAGGCCGAACGCGAGGAGCAGCGCCGTCATGCCGGCGGGGGCATCGGTGGCCCTACCTTCTCAGCAGCACGAGATTTCTGATCCCGAAGGGAAGATGCAGGTGCAAGGCCTGTTCCGCGCGTCGCAACACCGTTCCCACGCGGGAGTCGTGCGTGGCGTCGATGTCCCTCGTCACCCGTTTTTCGAGCGCCTCTCCGTCGAGACCGCCGAAACGGAGGCGATTGCGCTTCTTGACGAGCCAGAATGCCGGATAGATTAGGGATCCGAGGTAGCTGTCCTCTTCGACGGCGAGGCCGACCTGCCGGGCTTTCCTTGCGAGCTCATGGCGTGCGTAGCGACGCTCGTGCCCGAGAAAGCGATCGTAGTAGTCGTATGTCCCCGGTCCGGCGGGAACGATGATCGCGGCGCGCCCGCCGGGACTCAGCACGCGCATCATCTCGGCCAGCGACCGGCGGTCGTCCGACACGTGTTCCAGGAGATTGGCGCTGACGATGGCGTTGACGCTCCGATCTGCCAGAGGTAGATGGCACACATCGGCTTGCAGCAGGAGTGCGGTAGGCACGCGGGCATGCGTCCGCCGCAGGCCGCTCGAGATGAGATCGACTCCGACGAGCGTGGCGTGGGGATGTGCCACCCTGAGATCCTCGAGGAGGTAGCCACTGGAGCAGCCGAGGTCGACGATACGAGCAGCCTCGGGAACCTCGCCGATGCGATCGAGCAGCGCAGCCCGGGTCCACGAGTCCAGGAAGTGGTCGCGACCACACCCCTCGTGGAACTCCTCGAGCTGGTCCGACCAGTTGGCGTCCGCGGCATCTGCATAGGTCAAGAATGCGGCCGGCTGGTTGGCGCCGACCAGCCAGCCGTTTTCGAACAGTGGAAGAGCCGCCTGCCCAGGCGGAGGGAGTACGTATTCCACGTTCGTCGGGACCACGGCCGCCAAAGCCTATGCGGCTCCGGCCTCGCCAACGTTCAAAGTACGTCTCGATGCACATCGCGCTGGCAGGGCTCTGGCACCTGGGCACCGTCGCTGCAACCTCCTGGGTCGAGAGCGGCGCGAGTGTCACCGCGTGGGATCCGGACGAGGGTCTGCGCAACGAGCTCAGGGCCGGGCGCGGGCCGGTCGCGGAGCCAGGTCTCGACCTCGCGCTCGCCAGGGGCATCGCTCGGGGGCTGCTGCGCATCAGCGACGAGCCGCCCTTCGCGGCCGCCCCGATCAGCCACCTGGCGTTCGACACCATTGTTGGATCTACGGGATCCTCGGAGGACCCGCGCCTCGACGAAGCAGTCGAGCTGTTCGCCGAGACCGCGCAGCCGAAATCCCTGCTGCTCGTCAGCTCGCAGCTACCCGTCGGAACGTGTCGGAGGTGGCAGACGCTCCTCCACGAGCGGGACCGCGGGCTGATGCTCGCCCACGCACCCGAGAACCTCAGGCTGGGGCGCGCCCTGGACGACTTCATGCGTCCCGATCGCTTGCTTATCGGTGCGGACGACGACGAGGCATACGAGATCGCGGCGGCGGCGCTCGCTGCGTTCTCGGCGACGCCGATCCGGCTGGGGCTCGCGTCCGCCGAGATGGCGAAGCACGCGACGAACGCCTACTTCGGGCTCTGCATCGCGTTCGCGAACGACGTCGCGTGGCTGTCGGCGTGCATGGGCGCCGACCCCATCGAGGTGTCGGACGCGCTTCGCGCCGATCCGCGGGTGTCGCCGTCAGCGCCACTCCGGCCGGGGACGTCGTTCTCGGGCGCCACGCTGACGCGAGACCTGGTCGCCCTCCGCGACCTCGGCGAGCGGTGCGGGCGGCCCGACCTGTTTGCGGCCGTGATCGAGGCGAACGAGCGCCATGCAGGGGTCGCGCTCGGGTGGCTCGAGGACTCGCTGGGATCGCTCCGGGGTGTGCACCTCGGCGTGGCTGGGCTCACGTACAAGCCCGGGACGTCGACGCTTCGCGACTCGCTGCCACTCCGGCTCGTGTCGCAGGTTCTGGAGCACGGTGCGACCGTCACGGCCTGGGATCCTGCGGCTGAGGAGTTCGAGTTGTCTCCGGGGCTCACACGGGCGTCGTCGCTCCAAGCGTGCGTGCGCGACGCCGATGCTCTCGCCGTCCTCACCGCGCTGCCAGAGCTGGCGAACGTGGACTGGGGCGACTTGCATCCTGCGAAACGTCTCGTGGTCGACGGCTGCATGGGTGTCGATCGCAAGGCAGCCGAAGCGGCGGGCTGGATCTATCGTGGTCTTGCCTCCGGTTAGTCAATTCGGACGTACGATCGCGCGATGATCTCGACCGACCACAGCGGCGCGCAGGACGCGGTGAGCGTCGAAAAGAACAAGTCCTTCTTCGCCGACAACGCGACGTATGCCCGAAACGTCACTCGGCTGACTACGTATCGGAACATCCGCTCCGAGGTAAACGCCGCCATCGCCGGTCGGCGACGACTCCTCGACATCGGAAACGGCGGTGTCTTCGACTACGACACCCAGCTCGTGGAGGAAATCGTCGGTGTCGACCTCTTCCTCGGTGACACAGCGCCGGATGTCCCGAAGAACGTGACCTTGCGTCGCGGCAACGCGCTTACTCTCGATGAACCGGATGCCGCCTACGACGGTGTGCTGTTCGTTCTCGTCCTGCACCATCTCGTCTCGAGCGATGTCGACGGCACTGTCGAGAACATGCGCGGGGCGGTCGGCGAGGCGCGCCGCGTGCTCGCGCCCGGCGGGAAGCTGATCATCGTCGAATCATGTGTCTCCCCGCGGGCCTTCGCCGTCGAGCGGCGGCTGTTCGGCGCCCTGAGGCTGGTCGCCTCGACGCGGCTCATGATCCACCCGCCGACGCTGCAACTCCCCCGCGCCGCCATCGAGCACTTGCTTCGTGAGCGTTTCGACGAGGTGCAGGTGAAGCCGATCTCCACCGGTCACTTCCTCCTGCAATTCGGTCACCGCTGGCCGACTGCGCTGACGCCAGCTCGACCGTACCTGTTCACCGCGAACTGAGCAGCTCGGCCGATGCTTACAGCGAGACGTTTTCTGTCGCACGCGCGGTCATCCGACTCTGGGCTCCCGGGCCAGGGCATTCGCTTCGCGATCGCCGGTGCGACGGTCGCGGTCCTCTACATCGCCGTGACGACGACGCTCGCCGACGGTTTCGGTGTCCGTTTCCAGATCGCCCTCATCGTGGCTTTCGGGATCGCGGTGGTCGCGCATTTCACGCTCCAGCGGATGTTCGTCTGGGTGACTCACTCCGAGTTCGCGTTGCCGGTTCAGTCGCAAGCCGCTCGATATCTGCTGGCGGCGGGTGCTCAGTACGCGATGACTGCCGCCGCCGTGGCGTACCTCCCCGGCCCGCTCGGAGTCTCGGCAACGTTTGTCTATCTCGGGGCGGTATTCGTCTGTTCCGTCCTCAACTTCCTGGTGTTTCGCCTCCGGGTCTTCCACGCGGAGGCGCGCACGTGAGCGCTACTCAACCGCTGAGAAAGGCATCCGTTTCCGCGAGACCCTCCGGCGTACCGATCTCGTAGAAGCGCTCGGAAGCCTCGTACCCGCAGAGCTGGCCGCGCTGGGCCAGACGGCTCTGGAGCGCCGCGAGGTCTGATTCGCCCGGGTCCACGACGTCGAACGCGGCGGCGTCCAGGCCTCCGAGACCGTAGTCGATCCAGCGCATCTGCGGTGTCGGCGCGGCCTTGTCGTAGGAGACCACGCGGTTGTTCTCGTAGACGACGTTCGAGGTGTCCCAGCGCCCCTCGTTTCGGAACACCGTCATCAGACCCAGACAGCCGCTGCGATCCCAGGCCTCGACCGCAGCCCGGTAGTCGAGGCGGAGATAGGTGTCGCCGTACAGGACGAGGAAGCGTCCCGGGAGCAACGGCGTCGCGCGTCTGAGAGCGCCCAGCGTGCCGTCGAGTCCCGGTCCGTCGTGGCTGTAGGCGAGCCGGATTCCGAACCGCTCCGGTCCGATCTGCTCCTCGATGCGCGCGCCGAGATAGCCGACGCAGAGGACGACCTCCGACGCGCCGTGGCTCGAGAGCAGTCGTAGCTGGTGCAGCAGGAAGGGCTCGCCGGCCACCTCGATCAGCGGCTTTGGGCTATCGGCGACGAGGGAGCCGAGTCGAGAACCGACGCCGCCCGCGAGGATGCAGACGGCTGGGAGCGGCTCACGGCTCGTCGTCGAACCCAAGGCGAGACTCGACGATGTACTTCGGGCGATCACGGACCTCGTTGTAGATCCGGCCGACGTACTCGCCCATGACACCGAGTGAGAAGAGTTGGATGCCGCTGAAAAACGTCACGAGTATGACCACCGTTGGGTTGCCGACCGGGAAGGGGTAACCCGACAGCTTCATGATGAAATAGACGACCGCGAGCAGGAACGCGAATACGGAGACGAGAATGCCGCCCGCCGAGATCAACCTCAGTGGATAAACGGAGAAGCCGAACACGCCGTTCAACCCGATCACGAGCGAGCCGAGGAAGCGGTTGTACTTTCCCGACCCGCCTGCGCGCGGGTCGCGATCGTAGACGACGCTCGTCTGGCGGAAGCCGACGAGGCCGACGAGACCGCGGAGGAATCCGTGGCTCTCCTTTAGCGCGACGACGTGATCCACCACTCGCCGCGACATCAGCCTGAAGTCACCGGTGTTGGGCGGGATCTCGACGTCCGCGATCCGGGCGATCACCCGGTACCCCACCGCAGACACGATCCGCTTGAGAAGCGTCTCGCCCTCGCGGGTGCGCCGCTGTGCGTACACGACGTCATGGCCCTCCCGCCAGCGAGCAACGAGCTCCTCGATCACCTCGGGGGGATCCTGGAGATCGCAGTCGATCACGACGACAGCGTCACCGCTGGCTGCTGCAAGTCCTGCGGCGGTTGCCATCGGCTGACCGAAACGGCGCGAGAACCGCAAGAGCTTCACACGCACATCGCGCTCGTTCAGCTCGGCGATCAGCTCCTCCGTTCGGTCGGTCGATGGATCGACGCTGAAGATGAGCTCCCAACGCAAATCGAGCCGGTCGAGGACCTCGCGCAACCGCGCGTAGACTCGCTCGATGTTCGGCTCTTCGTTGTAAGCGGGAACGACGACGCTGAGCTCGGGCTTCGACGGCCGGTCCGTCTTTACCCCTGAACGAGATGGGTAAAGGGTCCCATCGATCCGGCGCACGGTTGCGAGGTCGGGCTCGCTCGCGAGACGCTCTCGGAACTCGGCGCTGCGCCAGTCATCCCACTGCGCCGAGATCAGCTTCCCCGTGAAGGGCACGCCGCTCAGCAGCAAGGAGACGAGCTCGCTCGCCTCGGCGGCCGGAAACCCACCTTCGGCAATTGTTCTCTTCGTGCGCTCGTAGAACTCGACTCCCGCCGCCTCGGCCCCCGCCTCGAGGGTTTCCTGATGGAGACGCGTTACGACGAAACCGGGTGCGACGCAGTTCACCTTGAGCGGAGAGAGCACCGACGAGAGGTTCTCGGTGAGGCGGGCCACAGCCGCCTTCGACGCGGCGTATGCGTCGAAGCGGGGCAAGGGCCCGGTTGCTCCGCCGCCGCCGAACGTGACGATCGAGCCACCTCCATTCCGAAGGGCAGGCAGGCAGTGGTGGACTGCATGGAGCGTGCCAAGCACGTTGACCTCGAGCGTGCGCTTGAACTCATACGGCGCGTACTCTCCGATCGGTCCGATCGGAGACATCACGGCCGCTGCACAGACGAGGCCGCTCAGCTCGTCGAGCTGCACCTCTGACCACGCGTCCTCGTCACGTACGTCGAAGGCGTGGAAGCGATGGCCCGCGCCGTCGAGCGAGTCGACCGCGTCGCGCAGGGAATCTGCTCCTCTCGCGACCAGGACGAGCTCGACGCCTTGTGCAGCGAGAGTCTGGGCTACCGCGAGGCCGATCCCCATCGATCCGCCGGTGACAAGCACACGTTTCACGCGAGAACCTCCTCGCGCATCACCGCGTAGGGGCCGCTGGCGTACGCGTCCTCCATGCACTGCCACGCGTACCGCGCGTCGGCTGTTGTACCGACCAGGGCACACCTCCCGTCGATCGCCTGCGCGAAATGCGCCCACTCGTCGATCCACGAGATGTCGTTTTCGTCATAGCGGATCAGTTCGAGTGAGGGGGGGCCGAGCTCACGAGGCATTCGGTAGATACGGAGCGTCTGAGCGCCGTATGAGCGAGTGAGGCCGTCGATTTGCAGCTTGGCTGTTCTGCAGTAGATCTCCAACGAGAACATGTTCTTCCACTCTGTCCAGGTCACGTGGAGCATCGCCCACGGTCCGCGACGGAGGTGCGCATCGCCGAGAATCAGCGCAGCATTGTCCTCCACCGGGGCGTCCCAGAACTGCGTGCGCAGAAGTGCGGAGTGCAGCGGCAAGGGGCCCGCGAGCCAATGTACGAGGTCGAGGAGGTGCATACCCTGGTCGACCAACTCGCCGCCACCCGAGCGTGCGGGATCGGCGCGCCACTCCGCCTCGTAGCCCGGTCGGCCGCCGTGCCCGTACCGGCCGCGGACATGCATGAGCTCCCCATGCTCACCCGAGTGAACCTCGGCGGCCGCTCGTGCCAGTCCGGGGTAGAAACGGTGGTTGAAACCGACCTTCACCAGCCGTGCGGCACGTTCGGCGGCAAGGGAGAGCTCGTCGATTTGAGCAATGCCGAGCGCTGCCGGCTTCTCGACCAACACGTGCGCTCCACCTTCAAGGGCCTGGATCGCGAGTGGCGCGAGGCAGTCGTGAGTTGTCGCCACGATCACGACGTCCGGTCGCAGCTCGAGAACCCCCTCAAGATCGAGGCACGAGCGCCCGCCGAGGTCCTCCGTGAGGCGGGCCGCGGTGCCGGGAACGACGTCGGTGCAGCCGACGAGGCGATCGACCGGCCGCAGAGCCTCGGCGCGCTTGCGACCGATGAGACCGCACCCGACGATTCCGACGCGCAGACCCTTCTCGCTCATCTGCTCTCGGTGGCGTACGCGCCTCCGAACTCGAAGTCGAACACGAGCTCTTGAGCGCCTGCTGCTGCCATTGCCTGACGCGTGTCTGCCGGGCGTCGGGCGTAGACGAGCAAGAAACCGCCGCCGCCTGCGCCGACGAGCTTCCCCCCGATGGCGCCGCTACGGCGAGCGAGCGTGTAGAGGTTGTCGATGTGCTCGGACGCCATGCCGGGAGAGCGTCGACGCTTGTTCAGCCAGTGCTCGTGCATCAGCTCCCCATACGAGTCGAGATCTCCCGCGAGAAGCAGCTCAAGGCTCCGATGCCCGATCGCCTTCGTCCTGTGTAGGTTCTCCAGCATCTCCTGGTCGCCCCGGCGAGAACGCTCGACCTGGTCGCTGAGCGCGGCCGACGCATCCCGAGCTTGACCCGTGTAGAACAGTAGGAGGTTCTCGCGCAGTCGTCGCAGTGTCTCCGGGCTGAGCTCGAGCGGTACGACATCGACGCTCCCGTTGGCGTTGAACGAGTAGCTGCAGATGCCGCCGTGTGCGGCGACATAGGTGTCCTGCTTGCCGACGGGCTCATTGAGGATCTCGATCTCGATCTCTGAGGCCGCCTCGGCGAGCCCACTGGGTGTGATCGAGGTCGACCGCGCTTGCGCAAGCGCCTTGAGTAGGCAGACCGCGAAGGCTCCCGAGGAGCCCATGCCGGTACCGGCGGGGACGTCGGCAACCGAGGCGATCTCGAGCGGGTTGCCGCGCCAGTGGCGAAGCAACACCTCGCGCAAGATCGGGTGACGGATCTCCGCTGGGTCGTCGACCTCCTCGGTTTGCGCGTACTTCATCAGGTAGCGCCGCTGGAAGACCGTGTGCGTGAGCATGTAGACGTACTTGTCGATCGCTCCAGACACGAGGAAGCCGCCGTGCTGCTCGTAGTACGAGGGCAGGTCGGTTCCGCCGCCGCCGAGGGAAATGCGAAGAGGAGCCCGGCTGAAGATCACGCTCATCGTGCGGTCGCCGCGTTCTCCGAGACGACCGCCCAGCTCTCGTCGAGCCAGTCGAGCGTGCGCCCGATCGCCTGCGCGATCGTCAGCGTCGGTTTCCATCCGAGCGCGCGGATCGCGGTGCAATCGAGGTGTATGAGCGGTGAATCGCCGGCCCAGCCGCGCCGGCCGCCGGTGTATTCGATCTCCGGGGTCACACGCAGATGGTTCGTGATCATCCGGATCGAGTCATCGAGGACGATGGTCTCGTCAGTACCGAGGTTGTAGATGTTGAGCGATCCTTGTTCGTCTTCATGTGCGGCCACCGCGGTGAGCATCGCCGAGATGCAGTCGTGGACGTACAGATACGACTTCTCCTGACGCCCGTCGCCCAGCACTCGCAGCCAGGTTGGGTCGGTCTTCAACGCGCGGTAGAAGTCGAAGACGTGCCCGTGGGAGTACCGCTTGCCCAGGATGGAGACGAAGCGGAAGATCAGCCCTGTCACGCCGAATCCGTGGCAATAGGCACCGATCATCCCCTCGCCCGCCAGCTTCGACGCTGCGTAGAGAGAGGTCTGGGTCGGAAAGGGCGGGCGCTCCGGCGTCGGGAACACCTCCGGCTCCCCGTAGACCGATCCCGTCGAAGCGAATGCGATCTTCGTGACGCCCACGGCGCGCATCGCTTCGAGTACGTTCGAAGTGGCGATCGTATTTTGCTCGAGATCGCGTTTCGGATGGTCGAGCCCTTGGCGTACGTCGGCGTTCGCCTGCAGATGGAAGACCCAGTCGCAACCGGAGAACGCCAGCTCGAGCAGCGCACCGTCGAGGACGTCCCCTTCGAAGAGTGTCGTCCCGGGCCGCTCCAGAAGATCTGTCACGAACTCTCGCCGCCCGGTCCGGAAGTCGTCGACGATGGCGACCTCGACGCCCTTCGCGCTCAGCCGGTCGGCGAGCGTGCTGCCGATGAACCCGGCGCCGCCGGTGATGCACGCCCGACGCACTCTCAGAGCGTGAATCCCGCGGCGATCGCGTCACGCCAGAACATCTGGACGGTCTCGAGCGAGAACTGGTCGAGATCCTTGCCGAGCGAGCTGAGCTTGTCGAGCAAATCGTGCGTGACGGTGATCACGTGACAGCCGACCTGATCTGCCTGGACGACGTTCAGGATCTCGCGCGGGGACGCCCAGATGAGCTGGGAGTGCGGTGCGTCGAGCATGATGTCGACGGCCTTCGCCATGATCGGAACCGGGTCGACTCCCGCATCTGCGATCCGCCCGGCGAAGACCGAGATGAACGAGGAAGCTCCGTCCTTGACTGCCGCTGTGATGAGCTCGACCTGTGCCGTTGTGAACAGGGCCGTCACGTTTACCTGGACACCGTCCTCTGAAAGCTCGCGCACGAGCGGAGCCATCGACTCTCCGGCGGTGGTCGTCACCGGGATCTTCGCGTAGACGTTCGGACCCCAGGACTGGATCAGGCGCGCTTGCCGACGCATCTCCTCGGCATCATCGGCGAGCACCTCGAACGAGATCGGATGCGTCGTGATCCGCTCCAGCAACCGCTGCGCGAAGTCCTGGTAGTCGGTCAGCCCGGCCTTCCACATCAGCGTCGGATTCGTCGTGAAGCCTGAGATGTGAGGATGCTCCGACAGAGCCAGGATCCCGTCGAGATCGGCTCCGTCCGCGAAAATCTTCACGGACAACTCATCGAGCACGCCCGTGAGCTTAACGCGAATCCTGGTCGACAATTTGTCCGGCGGCGGCCGTCAGGTCAGGCGCCGTCGCATCTGCAAGTTTGCGTTTGGAGCGCCTGTGGACGCTTGCAGGGTGCTCGATCAGGATCGTGCGCACGCCCGCGGCTGCTCCCGCCGCGACGTCTGCGTCGGTGTCTCCAACCATCCAGGATCGACCAAGGTCGATGTCGAGGTGGCGCGCGGCATCCGTGAGCATTCCGGGTGCCGGCTTGCGGCAGTTACACGTCCGCGTCAACGCCGGAACCACTCCATCTGGATGATGGAGACAAAGACAGAAGCGGTCGAACGCGGCTCCCTCTCGAGCGAGCAACTCCACGACTCGTTCCTGGACGGCCTCCAGTTGGTCGAGTGGCACGAGGCCCTTGGCAGCTGCAGGCTGGTTCGTGACACCGACGATGAGATAGCCGGCAGCCCGCAGTCGGCCGAGTGCCTCAGCCGCGCCCTCGACGAGGCGCACATCGTCCTTGTCCAGGGGGGACTCCGGAAGCCCGGTCCGGGGATCCGGCACCAAGTGGTTGAGCACGCCGTCACGGTCGACGAACACCGCAGCTCTGGTCATCAGGCTGAGATCGATTCCCAGTGTCCGATCTGCGCCGCCAGCTCCGGATGCGAGACGAGACCGTGCCAGATGACAGCTTGAAACGATTCGACGAGCGGCGTTCGAAGATCTCCCGGGGGCTCGATCAGGACCGCAATGTCCGCCAGTTCCTCGAGAGTACCGCCTGGACGGCCGACGACCCCGAAGATCGCGGCGCCGACCTCGTGCGCCAGCTCGATCGCGTTCACCAGGCTGACCGAGACACCGTGCTCGCGCGAGCCGCCGCCGACCGAGAAGACCATGAGTGCGTCGCGGTCGGTCAGGCGGGAGGTTCTCAGCCACGCCGCGAAAGCGGTGTCCCAGCCATTGTCGTTTGTACGGGCAGTCAGTTCCGAGACGTTGTCTGTCGGCGCGTAGCTCTCGATCGCGCAGAGCTTGCGAAAGTCGTTGACCGCGTGTGAGGCGTGACCCGCTCCTCCACCGACGCCAAGGACGAAGAGCCGCCCGCCTCGATCGCGGACAGACGCGAGACCTCGCGCAAGTGCATCGACCCTGTCGCGATCGACCGCTGCAGCGAGCGCCGCGACTTCGTTGAAGTATCTGTCGGTGTGCGCTGTCGACACGTAGCGCCACTCTAACTCGCATTATTCGGGTCTCAGCATCCGCCGATTCACAGAACGTGCGCCTCCAGGACGTCGGTCCCATCGCCTCGGAGCCCGGCTACGCCCGCCCCTCGCGTGCCTTGCGAACGCGAACGCCGCGGCCGTTGGACTGCTAGATGTAATGAGTTCGAATCTCGGAGTCGCGACCGGGCGGCGGCGCTTGTGATTGGCGATCGCGCCGCGCGTTCGGGCCGGCGGCGCGAGCCCAGTCGGCGCGCGTACCCCGGCGTACGGAACGAGGAGTCTCAATCGAGCCATGTACTCTTGCGCTGTGCTGGCTGGCCTTGGACCACTCTCGTTCCGCCAGCTTCGGCGCCTATTCGGCGCATGACCCATATCGCTCAGACGCGGGCCCAAGAAGACCCACGCGAGAGCTTCCGGTCTCGGCACTACTTACGACATACGCAGCGACGGCAGGAGCATCTCGCATCGCTGCAGCTGCCGCTCGTAAACAGATCGGTGTTGGAGGTCGGCGCCGGCATTGGCGATCACACGAGCTTCTTTCTGGATCGCGGCTGTGAGGTAACGGTCACCGATGGGCGCCGCGAGAACTTGCAAGTCATTCGTCAGCTCTATCCGACCTGGGACACAAGGCTCCTTCCACTCGATCCTCCACCGGATGAGCCGCTGGTGATTGCTGACGTGGTGTATTGCTACGGTTTGCTCTACCACCTGAGTGAGCCCGAGAGCGCCCTCAGTTTCATGGCCCGCAGCTGTCGTTCGCTGTTCTTGCTCGAGACCTGTGTGTCGTTTGGCCAGGACCTTGCTCTCAACCCGATCTCCGAGCCGAGAGAGGTTCCGTCACAGGCGATTACGGGATGCGGGTGCCGTCCGACTCGCCCGTGGGTCTGGGATCGGTTGCGAAGCCTGTTCGAGTTCGTATATGCAACGACCACGCAGCCCTGGCACGAGGAGTTTCCGCTCGACTGGCGCGTCCCCTGCGACGGGCTGGTGCGAGCCGTTTTCGTTGCCTCACGGGATCCAGTCGAGAGCGAATGGCTCACGGAGCGGCTCCCATCGCGCCACACCCGTCATTGACTAGTCCACGAGACGTGAGTCTTTATGGCCAGGAGCCGGAGGCGCGGCTGCTCGCCGCTTTTCTTCCCCACCTCGACCGGAGCTCGGTAATCGACGTCGGAGCTGAGCGGGGCGCCTTCGCGGACGAGCTGCTGCGCGCAGGCAGCGACGAGGTGTACGTCATCGACCCCGAGCCTACGAACGCAGCCTTTCTGCGCGACCGTTTCCGAGCAGATCCGCGAGTCTCGGTGCTCGAGTACGCGATCAGCGATGCGGACGGAGAGCTCGACCTGCACAAGTCGGTCGATGCGTCGGGCGCAGCGGTGACGTTCGGGCACACCGTCTTGGTGCGGCCAGACACGGACGAGATTGCCTGGCGGGGAACGGTTAGCGTGAATAGCCGGTCGGTCGCGTCTCTCGTCGAGAGCGGTGAGCTGCCGCCGCACGCCGGGATCCTGAAGATCGATACGGAGGGTCATGACATCTCGGTCGTGGCCGGGATGGGTCGTTTGGACGTCGACGTGGTCATGGTTGAGCACTGGCACGATCTGCCGAAATCGCTTGGACCATGTCCTTGGAGCACGGAGGAGATGGTTTCTGCTCTCGGTTCGCGCGGTTTCTCGCATTACGCGTTCATCGAGCATCGAGGCGAATTCGTGATTCTCAAGTGGGACAACGGCGTCGTTCCCGTTGGACACATGGGAAACCTGGTTTTCCTGCATGACCGTGTGCTCGAGGGTCTCTACCCTGTTCTTCTCGAGTGTGCCTCTTCGCTCGCGGAGCTTGCCGTGGGGTGGGGTGAGATGTATGCGCAGGAAGCCGAGCGGCGGTTTGCAAGGATCGAAAAGCTGTCCGCGACCGCCGAGCAGCGACTTGCGCGGATCAATGAGTTGACGCGCGGGCGGAGGATCGTGCGCAAAGCCTTGAAGGGCTGGCGCGTTCGCGGTACGCGCTAGCTGGCGCACCAGCGACGGACATCCGATCAGCGAGGCAATGCGGACACGTCGAGACTCACACGCGCCGGAACAGCCCGTCGAGCTGGAGGATCTCGCCCGTTCTCGGGTGAGAAAACGCAACGTCGAATGCGACCGGCACGAAGGCGAGTTCGCGGAGCAGCGCGCACATCGCTGACGCAAGCTCCTGACTATCGTAGAGCGGCACCAGCGACAGTTCGAGTTCCACCAGGGCGACGCGCGACAGGAGCCGCCTGGCGCCTCGTAGAACACGCGCCTCGTATCCTTGCACGTCGATCTTCAGCAGGATCGGACTGCCGGGTACGTCGAGCGAGTCAAGAGTCGCGACGTCGACTTCCTCAGCGCGGACGAAGGCGGCGTCGGGCGCCGCGTCGACGCACGTGCTGCTGATGGTCAGAAGCGAGCTGCTGTACGAGTTCGCGGAGACGTTGAGCGTGGCACGCCCACACGTCTCCGCCAAACCAAGCTGTTGCGTCTGCCAGCATGGATCACCGGCTGCGGCCCGTTGGAGACTGGTGTAGGCGTCCTGCATCGGCTCAAACGAGATAATCTGCCCTCGGTAGCCGTCCTTGCGGAGTCCCGCCGCATACTGTCCGGCGTTTGCGCCGACATCAATGACAAGCGAGACGCCGATCTCGTTGAGGAGACGCAGGCGAACGTCCTTCATATCGCCGGAGCTCCCGTGGCGTTCCAACGCCTGTCCGCCGGAGAGCCCATCACACTTCGGTCGCCAACACGCTAGGGGGCGAGTGAGTGCCAACCGGGCGGCGACTAGAATGACGAGCGGTGCAGCCTCGCCGGCAAATCGATCTCGCTGATGATGTGCGAGCGTATCGCGAGCGGCTCGAAGAGATCGTCACTGACCTTGTAGAGCGACAAGCGCCGATCTCTCCGGTCGAGGCAGAGCTCATCCTGGACGCCGCGAACGTGCCGCTCTCACACGTCGAGAGCGTACTCCGGAGCGACGCACAGTACCGGCGGAGGCGACTCGCGAGATACGTTCGGGCATGGACGAAGCCGCGCATCGGGCACCTCCGTCATTACGACTCGAAGCCCCTTCGTCTTCCTGCGAGATATTTCACGACTCAGCCGCCCGACCCCGCGCCGACGATGTCAGTCGTCACGCCGTCGTTCCAGCAGGGGGTGTTCCTCGATCGCACGATCTACAGCGTCATCGCCCAGGGCTACCCGGCTCTGGAGTACATCGTCCAGGATGGTGGCTCGTCGGATGAGACGGTTGCCGTGCTACGCCGGTTCGATCACCTCTTGACTGACTGGAGGTCAGAGCCGGACGGGGGCCAGGCCGATGCCATCAATCGCGGATTCCGCCAGACGACCGGCGAGATCATGGCGTGGCTGAACTCCGACGATCTGCTGCTTCCGGGAGCGCTGGCGTACGTCGCTCGGTTCTTCGAGCAGCATCCAGAGGTCGACGTCGTCTACGGGCACCGGGTCATGATCGATGAGAACGACGACCAGATCGGCGTCTGGATCTTGCCACGGCACGACGACGTCGCTTTGGCTTTCGCGGACTACATTCCGCAGGAGACGCTTTTCTGGCGTCGTCGAATCTGGGAGGCCTCTGGCGGCTCGATGGACTCCGGGTTCGCGTACGCCCTCGACTGGGATCTTCTCCTGCGTTTTCGCGAAGTCGGGGCGGTCATGGTGCGCCTCCCGCGCTTCCTCGGCGCTTTCAGAGTTCACCCCGCTCAGAAGTCCACAGCTGACCGCGGAGTCGGGTTGGCGGAGTGCAACAGCTTGCTCGAACGCGTGCATGGTCGGCCGGTTCCGTATTCAGAGGTGTGCAGGCGGCTGAAGCCGTATTTTCGGCGGCATATCCTGCTCCACAAGAGACATCGAGCCGCGGAACGCCTGCCCTTGCGGCGTCGCGCGGTCGAGACGTCGCCCAGCGAGAGCTGGCTCGCGTCACGGGGCCTCGAGCGTTCAGGCGTCGCGCAACGGCATGCCGAGAGTAGTGCACCGTACCTCTCCTCGGAGGCGACTTCGACCGGGACGCGGTAGACGTCCCATCCGCACGCAGGACCAGCGGGACGTCGCGCGAGCCGTCAACGTACTCGTCGGCCTCTGAAGAGAGAAGGAAGTAAAGATCGCGGAGTCGACCGCTGCGAACGGTCATCCACGTTGCGCTCGCCGATCTCGGCATAGAGATCGAGGATGGATTCGACGTTCTTGCTCCAACGTAACCGGCGAAGGGCGAACTCCCTGCCGTTCGAGCCGAGGCGCTGGCGTAACGCGTGATCGGCGATCAGCCGCTTCACTGCGTCGACGATGTCTACCGGGTCGTCGCGTTCGAGAAGCAACGCGTCTACGCCATTTCGGAGATAGCGCCCGATGTTCGTGTTCGGCAGGACGACCGGCTTCCCCGATGCGAGGTAGTCCGGCAGCTTGGAAGGGAAGCGGTAGTCGTTGAACGCATTGGAACCGCCGGGCTGAACCAAGGCATCAGCTACTGCGAGGAGCTCCCACAGCCGCTCACGCGGGACAAAACCGAGCTCTCGGACGGCCCCGTCCAGGCTGGCATCCTCCGCCCAGGGCATCTCGACAGCGTTCCAACCCGTCTTCACCAGAGCGACAGGAAACCCCTCTTTCCGAAGAGCGGCGACCGCGAGGTACAGGCTGCGAACCTCGCCGGCGTTGGAATGATGAACGTTGCCCGTGTACACGAGCACGAAGTCGTCCTGACCGAGATCGAGATCCGCGCGGAGACCCGAGGGCTCGTCGGGCAGGTGGAGGACGGCTTCGTCGAACCCCGGCCAGAACACCACGCCCGGTACCGAACCGGGCTTGAATTCCAAGAGCGTGTCCAACAGCGCGGTGACCCCGGCCGCGCCTTCGAGGAAACCCCGCGCGCGCAGGGGATGGGAGCGGCGCGGGCCCACGATCTGATCGCCGGCTTCCAGCGGCATGCTCCGCAGACGCTCGACGGCATCGGCGCCCACGGCGTCGGCGAGAATGACCTCTTCGTTGTCCTCGAGATGGACAACATACGGACACCGATAGCGAGAAACGATCCGCATGGTGAACGCGCGGACGCGCTCGCGCGGAGTAAACGAATGAACGATGTCGGGTCCGCGCCGGTCGGCGAATCTGACCCGCTTACGCTCTGCGACGGCGAACGAGATCACCGGAAACGGTGGACGGCCGACATCGGCGACCTTCCCCGGGTCACCGGGGACACAGATCGCGGGTGACAGCCCGCGCTTGTGGAGCTCGTTCGCAACCGCCAGCACGTGGAAGGCGCTGTTGCCCGTGAAGCCACAGTGGCTGACGAAGAGAACGTTCAACGGCTAGGGGACGTTACGTCACCGCAACGCCGGAGCCGGCTCGGTGTCGATCGGACTAAGTGCGTAGTGAAGCACGCGGATTCGCGAACGGCGGGTCACGGGCGCGATCGGAGTCTCGGTGCGAACAGCTGCTCGAGCGCCTCCTGTCGCCTCGAGACCGCCTCGACGCCCGTCCGCAGGCGGGCCGCCGTGTCGTTCTCCTGATGGGCGTCGATCTCACGGAGGAGCTCCGCGCTCGGCGGGCTCCAACCCGTCTCGGCGGGCCGCGCCTCGCCCCGAAGCGCATCCCGAAGTCTCGTGTCGAGCGTGAAGGTCCCGCTTGCGAGGCCCTCCTCGAGGGTGGCGTCATCGTCGACGAGGAACTGACGGTAGACCTCGTCCTCGCCCTCGGTCTTGATCTTCCCGACGACCAGCTCGACGTGCGGTGACACGTAGGCGTCCTTCCCCTTGCGGAGCACGCTCTCCCGCGTGACCACGAACTTGCGCTCCATCTGCTCCCGGCTTCGCACCGGAAAATGCAGGACGTCGAACGGGTACCACTCGCGAATCAGCTCGAGCCCCGGCCCGGACGCCGAGTGAGCTCCCGTACGAACCACCACGTCGGGGCTCGCCCGGTGCACGACCTTGACCTGCGCCGGGTACGGCACCCGCTGCTCGCGAGCCGAGGCCCGCCGGACGACCATGCGCTCGTAGAAGGGCTCGCCGGTGTCGGGCCGCGCAACGAAGTGGCGCCAGAGCCCGCGAACGGCGCCGAAGCGCGCCGGAACGGCTTCGAGGATCTCGTGGAACGTCCCTTCACGGGGCCAGAAGAACTCGTCCGCATCGCAGTTGACGACCCAGTCGGCGCCGTGCTCGGTCGCCGCCAGCCGCGCCATTCGCGTGACCCATTCGCTCTGGCGCAGCGCCTCGTCCTCCTCGTGGATGAGACGCAGGCGGCCGCTGCGCTCGTATTCGCGCAGGATGTCGGTCGTGCCGTCGACCGAGCGGTGATCGGTGGCGACGACGAAGTCGATCCCGTGCTCGAGGTGGTAGCGAAGGTTGTGCGCGACGAGATCGGCCTCGTCCCGCACGAGCAGGGTCATCACGACCTTCAGCGCTCGCCTCCTCGCGGTCCGGCTCTGCGCCGCACCCGCCGGGCCAGCAACCTGAGAGCGCGCTCGACCCGGACGGCGGGTGACGACTCGACGGCACGAAGCCGGCGCTCGATCTGATCGAGGGCCTGACGCGCGTCGGACACATCCATTTCGCCGAGGGCGGCCACGTCGACGGCGAAGAGCGCGTCGTCCACGACGGTCGGCGTCGGCAGGCTCAGCGTCGACCGGGTCGAACCGGCCGCGCGAAGCGCGCCGCGAAGGCGCTCGTCGCGCGTGAGCACACCCTGTTCGAGGGCGGCGGCGGTGTCGGTGGTGCCCGATCGTTGCGGGAAATGCAACACCTCGATCGGGTACCAGCCCCGCAGCGGGCGGAGCGAGGGATCGGTGACCGTCCGACCGTCGGCGGAGACGGTGACGGTCGTGCTCGCCCGGTGGGCGGGCTTTCGGTACGGCCGCCACGGGCTCGCCGGATCGGCGATGGGAGCCTGCGGCGCGAGCCGGTACACCATGCACTCGAAGAACGCCCCGGCCGCCGCCTGCACGGGGACGAAATGGCGTGCGATCCCGTGAACGACGCCGTACTGCGGCGGGATGCTCGCGAGCACCTCGCTCAGCGACGGCCCCCGCGGCCACCAGAACTCGTCGGCATCGCTCGCGATCACCCAGTCCGCTCCGTGCTCCGTGGCGGCGAGCCGCGCTGCCCGCATTCGCCACGCGCCCGCGTGCCCGTCCTCGGCGGGCGCCTCGAGCAGCCGGACGCCGCCGTCGCGCTCGTACGCGCGAAGCACGTCGCTCGTGCCGGTCTCGGCGGCGATCAAGAGGTCGACGCCGGCGTTGAGATGAAACCGGAGATGGGCGTCGACGAGATCCTCCTCCTCGTCGCGCGTCAGCAGGGCCAGCACGATCGTCATCGCGTCGCCCACGGTGGTCGTCGCTGCCACGGGCGCCAGACGGCAATGGTCTCGCGCATGCCTTCCCAGCGCGCGCGACCGCGTGCCGCGAACTCCGCCGTCAGGCGGTCTTTGAGCTCGTGGTAGTCGTAGTCGCTCGCGAGCTCGCCGAGGTGCTCGACGGGCATCGAGTCGACGATGCCGAGCCGGGCTCCCGCCTCGAACAGGTCGAACCAGTCGAGCTCGGCGCCCCAGCCCATGCCTCGCTGCTCTGGCAGCGGCAGGATCTCGTCGCGGAGGCGAGGACCGACCGCGAACAGGGGGCCGATCTCGACGAACGAGGTCGCGCGCGCGCGCGAGCTCCGGACGCGAGTGGTGATCGCGTGGCTGAACTGCGTTCCGCGCGCTCGCGCGGGCTGGGCGAGATCGAACCCCGCCCGGTGGCAGAGGCGGACGAACCGTGTGACGTTCCCCCGCCGAAAGCGAAGGTCGTCGTCGGAGATCACCGTCCAATCGACCGCCCCCAGACCCTCGAGCGTCCTGTTGACGAGCGGGAACTTGAGCCCGGGCCCGGCGCCGACCGTGTGCTCGGCAAGGTCGGGGTCGGTCTCGTCGAGCGCCCACCACGCCGTCTTCCAGCCGGCGTCGAGCGCAGGAGCGATCAGCCGCCGGACGTGCTTGCCGTTCTGACGCCGGTAGACACCGACGATCGCGCACGCTCCACGAGCCATGCGGGCAATCTAGTGGTCTCCTGCCCGCCGCCGAGCGCCGACGTAGGATCGCCGCATGCGAGTGGAGCGAATCGAGACGCTCTTCTGCGCTGCCGGCTGGCGGCCCTGGATCTTCGTCAAGGCGACGACCGGGGACGGGCTCGTCGGGTGGGCCGAGATCACGGACTCACACGGCTCGCCGCGCGGGCTTGCGGGCATCATCGAGGACCTGGCGCCACTCGTGGCCGGTCGCGATCCGCGTGCGGTCGAGCGGATCTTCTGGGACCTCTATCGCCATACGCGCCAGAGCCCCGGCTCAGTCGTACAGAAGGCGCTTGCCGGCATCGAGAACGTGCTCCTCGACCTGAAGGGAAAGGCGCTCGGGGTGCCGGTCTACGAGCTCTTCGGCGGCCCCACGCGAGACTCGATCCAGACGTACTGGTCGCACTGCGGAACGACGCGCGCCCGGGCCTACGAGGTGACCCGGACACCGAAGCTCTCAGGCTACGACCAGGTCTCGTCGCTCGGGCGCGAGGTGGTGGAGCGCGGTTACCGTGCGTTCAAGACCAACATCGTCATCCCCGGAGACGAGCCGCAGGTGTTGATGCCGGGCTTCGGCAAGGGTGGAGGCACGGCGGAGGCGGCCGAGATCGCAGACGCGCTCGATCGCCTCCTGGCGGCGTTCGCCGAAGGCACGGGCGGTGCGGCGGCGCCGATCGTCGATCTCAACTTCAACCTCGAGCCCGAGGGCATTCTGCGGGTCGCGAGGGCGCTTGAGCCACACGAGCTGCTGTGGCTCGAGGTCGACCTGTTCGACCCCTCGGCTCTCGCGCTCGTCCGCGCACGGGCACCGATGCCGATCTGCTCGGGCGAGAATCTCTACGCCAACCGCGGCTTCAGGCCGTTCCTCGACGCTGGCGCGATGGACGTCGCATCGGTGGACGTGATCTGGAACGGGTTCCACCAGTCGAAGAAGATCGCCGACCTCGCCGAGACCTACGAGGTCAACTGCGCGCCGCACAACTACTACTCCCACCTCGCCACGTTCATGTCGGCGCAATGGTGCGCAGCCATTCCGAACGCCCGGATCCTCGAGCTCGACGTCGAC
>JACXTT010001651.1_pt1 | contig 36723 bp, 13 predicted proteins | sample 9270951 | NCBI WGS metagenome assembly JACXTT01 (sample SAMN15532306, study PRJNA645909) | rock metagenome | isolation source: weathered quartz diorite | place: Puerto Rico | collected 2017-06-21 | reverse complement strand
TTCGCCCCAGTGGTGTCGACTCTGCGTCGCCGTCGTTATCGATACCGTCGAACGGATTGCCGGGGCTTTCGAGGAAGGCGTAACCGACCAATCCGTCTGCATTCCCGACCCAGCGGGGATTCCGGCTGTTATCTTGATCGAAATCCCCTGTGTAGGTGAGGTTATTATAGGCATCATAGAACGACCAGTCGTCGTCGTACTCACCGTTATCGGCGCTGGCGGTGACCCCGATGTAGGTCCCGACAAGGAATCCGAAAACGGCGCGGTCGTAGGTCGTCGTCCCCGTATTCCGGATTTCATACAGCCAGAAAATGTTGTCCTGGGCCAGGAACTGTGCCCACTGCAAGGCCCGTACCCGGACCTCGAGGCCGAGGCCGTTCCTGCTCAGATTTGTGGAATCGGGCTTGAACGCGACTCCCTTGATGTTGTTGCTAAGAAAGTTGAAACGCTGATCGTTGTTGTCGTCCATGACGAAATACGTTTCGAGATCGGCGCTCTTCTTTTTCCCAAAATAGCCGTCCCACACCCCGTTGTATGACTGATCCTGGTCCGGCCAGGTAGGAGGCCAGGTGTTCTTGTTATTGCTCATGGCGACGTTTTGATTCGGAGAGGGGGCAAAATAGCCGCTCACAGGTTCAAAAGTCCAGGGAAGCCCCTCAGGCGAAACATCGTTTTGCTGTGTGGGTCTGGCGACGGGGCAGGTCTCGACGTCGTGAAAAACCTTTCCCTGCCATTTTACTTCGGCCCCGATCAGGGGGCTCACATCCCCCAGGTAACCGTTATTGTCATTCTTCCACGATCCCCGCGGCCGGGTATCGACAGGCTGACCGATGACGCCGTAGTTTCCAAACACCGTTCGAACCTGGTTTCCGTTCATGACGGCCGAGCGGCGGTATGGATAGCCGCTCTGGCCGAAGCAGGTCGACGCATAAGCGAGGGCGAGGATGACGATTTTCCTCACCATTCAGAACTCCACCGTCAATCCCAGTTCGATCCGGCGCGGTTCGGAGTAATTGGTCGGGACCCTGAACCACTGGTCGATCGAATTTACCCGCTGGTGCGTGTTCAGCCCGTAGGCATGGTCTTCATCGGTCGTAAAGCCCGCGCGGCCGGTGTCGTCAAAGACTGAGACCTCATTCCTCGTGTCAAGAAGGTTGAAGACGCGCAGGTACAGCAGAAGCCTCAGAGCATCGGTGGGGATTGCATAAAAAGCCCGGGCGTCGATATCAAAGAAGGCGGGCTTATCCTGGCTGTTGGTGAGAAGCGTCGTGATGTCGGCCGACCGCCGGGGCGTATATGGCGTTCCGCTGCCATACTGCCCGATGAGGCTCATGCCCCAGACTTTGGAATCGTACGCTGCGGTCACGTTCAGAGTGTGTCGCTGGTCCCAGCCGAGGGGGGTGAGCTGGACCTCAGGCAGGGATCCGCCCGCGAGGGCATTCCGCGCCTCCGCCGGATCGGACGCGCTCCCCCGTGCAAACTGATATGTGTAGTCGAGCGTGGCTGAAATGCCGTGGGCGAACCGTTTGTTGATCGTGAAAACGATCCCCTTCACCGTCCCGAAGTCGCTGTTCACATACTTGCTGTATTTCGACGAGCCGCCAAACACGATGATTTCCTCTGCCCGGGTGCCGGTGAGGCCCCGGATATCGCGCAAATAGGTCGTAAGATCGACCGTAACATCCTCGCTCAGCTGCTGCTGGAGGCCGATTTCGCCGTTAATGGTTTGTTCAGGTTCAAGGTCCGCGTTGCCAATAATACCCTGGTTGCCCGTCCCGAACCCGATCTTGAATGCGGGGTTTTCATAAAGCCTCTCAAAGCGGGGGATCTGGAAGAAATGTCCGTACGAAAAGTGAACCACACCAGTGGCGGTGATGGGGAAGGAACCGCCGAAGCGCGGGCTAAACTGCGACTTATGCGAGGCTTTCTTGTACCAGTATTTCAGCCGGACATCGAGGGGATCGGCCGAATGCTCTGTCCGGATCGGGCTGTAGATGTTCGGATCGTCGACTGTGTACTGGTAGTGAAGAGGATCATTCGGATCGGGGTGGGCGTCGTTCAGGACAACTCCATCCGGCTGAAAGTAGTCATACCGGAGCCCTATGTTCATGATAAAATCCTTGAATTCCAGCTTGTCCTGGATGTATCCCGAGAACTCGGTCGGCCCATGATTGTAGATGTCGTGATAGATCGACGAAAGCGGAAGAATGCGTGTGCGTATAAAGGGGCTGGAGGTGACAAGATCGATATCGGATTGCTCCTTGACCGGCTGGAGCTGTATGTTCTCAAGAAAAATGTGATGCTTCCGGAATTCGACCCCGGCCTTGACAAGATTTATGGTGTTCACCTGACTGGAGATATCGAACTTGGCGAGCTTCGTGATCGTCTCACGGCGAGACCTGGAGAGATCGGTCCCCCCTGTGAAAAAACTGTATGAATCGTCCGTGAGGAAGAGTTTGGGGTGTACGTAACTCGGAGGATTGTCGTAGTTTACGTTTCCCTGAGCGTCAAGATGGTACGATTCCCAGAGATCCCCGGACCCGTCAGCCGCTGGCTTGTACTGCAGGTCATGGAGATAGTACCGGATGTGCCGGTCGATGAACGATGCGCCGAGAGTGTAGAAAGTATTCGAACCCAGGGTCTGCGTCAGCTGAAGTATGACGGTATTGCTCGTGTTGTAAGTATTCCCGGTGCCGTTCGGGTTATAAAAAAACTGGCGGTTATACGCCTTCGCCTTCTCATGGTCATAAATGTAATCGGTCGTGAGCTTGATCGACGGGCTCACACGCAGGGTGAGCTTTCCCTGAGCGTATGACCGCTCCGTCGAATTCATCGGGACGACGGACGAGTCCCCCCTGCCCGACGGGTCGCGGTACAGGATGAATTTGCCGGACGTCGCGTCGTAGTAGGAAATGTTTGACGGGTTGAACCGGTTGATCCCCTTGAGCCATCCGTCGAAATAGATGTAGCGGCCATTGGCGAAAAAAGTCAGATTCTCGCCCATCACGGGCCCGCTTAGATTGCCCTCGACATTCCGGATGGACGTCGGCTTGAAATCATTCAGGCCGGGAAAAAGCTCCGATATTTCATGCCCCGAAGGATCGGTGCTGGGATCGCTGCCGGTGGCATACTGACCCCCATAAACTCCGAAACTGCCGTTATAATGGGGACCCCCCTCCTTGGTGGCAATGTTCACGATCCCGGACATCGCCTGGCCGTATTCCGCGTTGAAGGCTCCGGAGACGAGCTGCATCTCCTGAACCAGGTTCTTATTGATTTCGACCACCTGGCTACCATTGAACGCGTCTGTGACGGGAACCCCGTCGATCCAGTAGGCGACCTCGCCGCTCCTGCCGCCTCGGAGGCTTCCGGCCACGAATCCGGCCTGCAGAGAGAGCACCTGGCTGACTTCCGTCACGGGGAGGGCCGCGATCTGGTCCTTGCCGACGATCGCAGTAGTTGCAGTGAGGTCCTTCTGTATGGCGGGCCTCTCCGCGGTGATGACGACTTCCTTTTGTTCAACAACGGTCTCGGTGAGCTGAAAGTCCTGCCTCGTCGTCAAATCAATGGATACCGAGATTCCGTTTACGGTTACGGGATTATACCCGAGGAGCGAAGCCTTGAGGGTGTAGGTATTGGGCGAAACGTTGAGGATAGTATACTGCCCGTCGATATCAGTGGACGCACCCAGCGGCGTTCCCGGGATGACGACGTTCACCCCGACGAGCGGTTCATTCGTCTTTGCATCGGTCACCCTCCCGGCGACTTTTCCGGTCGTGCCGGAGAATGACAGATGGACGGCAAGGAGGGTCAATGCGGGTAACGGGGAATATTTTCTCACCCCCGCCCGGCCTTTTCCCGCTTCTGGAGAGTCGAAAAGCGCAATCGAGTGGCTGAAGGCAAGAGCCGCGGCAGCGGGATGCAAGGAGAGAGACGCCCGCTCTTACGATGAATGGAGGGATCTGCTAACTCGTCACAACGCGTATGCGGCACCGTGTGATCTGTCGTCGCTGGAAACCGAGTAAAAGTAGAGATTATTTCTCCGAAAGTCAAGAAATCGGCAAAAAGAAAAAGATTTCGTGATTAGTGCGTAGAAAAATGCGAAAATGTGAAGTTTTCCTCAAAGATCCTCCGTTTGAGAATCCCCGGTGGAGTGTGTATATTAGGCAAAACTTCCAGAGGCCAAGCCACACAAGATGGGCAGCGTTGTCCTTGAACATGTTTCAAAGCGGTTTGATTCTAACACCGCGGTGGTGAACGACGTCAATGTCTCGATCAGCGACAAGGAATTCGTTGTTCTCGTCGGGCCGTCAGGCTGCGGCAAATCGACAACGTTGCGGATGATAGCCGGGCTGGAAGAGATTTCGGAGGGAAAGATTCTGATCGACTCCCGCGTCGTGAACGATGTTCCCCCCAAAGACCGTGACATCGCCATGGTGTTTCAGAACTATGCGCTCTACCCGCACATGAGCGTGTTCGACAACCTCGCCTTCGGCCTGAAAATGCGTAAATACCCCAAGGCCGATATTCAGAAGCGTGTACATGAGGCCGCTCAGATTCTGGGAATCGGCGAGATGCTCGATCGCAAGCCCAAAGCGCTCTCCGGAGGTCAGAGACAGCGCGTAGCACTCGGCCGCGCTATCGTGCGGCGCCCCAAAGTTTTCCTCTTCGATGAACCGCTGAGCAATCTCGACGCAAATCTTCGCGTGCAGATGCGAACCGAGATCTCGCGGCTTCACAAGCAGCTGCAGACGACGATGATATATGTTACACACGACCAGATCGAAGCAATGTCGATGGGAGACAGGATCGTGGTGATGAAAGGCGGGGTGGTCCAGCAGGTGGACTCCCCCCTTACCATCTACAACAAGCCGGCGAACCGGTTTGTGGCAGGATTCATCGGCAGCCCCACGATGAATTTTTTCAGCGGCAGGCTTCTCAAGGAAGCAACAACAGTGTTCGAGAGCAGCGACAAGGTTTTAAGGCTGGCCCTCCAGGACCGCGAGAGCTCGCGCCTCCAGTCCCGGCTTCAGGGGGAAATAACCCTGGGAATCCGTCCGGAGCACATCATGGGCCGAAGTCAGAATTCCAGCGCAGTCATCTCGGCGACCATTGATGTTACCGAACCGGTCGGAAATGAGATTTTCCTCTATTTCACACTCGGCAATTCTGCGCAGCAATATGTCTCGCGCATCCCCTCCGACATCCAGCCGGAGGCCGGCAAACAGTTTAACCTCTATTTCGATCTTTCCCGCCTGCACTTCTTCGATTCCCAGACGGGCGCCGCCCTCTGAACCTCGAATCGGTGGCTCTGCTGACCCATTGATTCCCCCCAAGTCACTGCTGAAGCGCGTTAATTCCCAAAGGCTTGAGAGGGGCTTGAGGCCCTCGAGTGAGGCGAGTTCGTGAAGCCGTGCTATTCCCGGGGAGGACAATTGTCGAGCGATAGACTTCTGCACTCCCCGTTACCTGTGGCGGCTATTTTGGGAAGTAATATTTTTTCGAGTATTCCGTAACCATGCGATGAGTATTGTATACCGGGACTATCGTCCTCATCGCATGGCGGATTCTTGCGAGCCACTTCCGGGGAATCCCCGCCTTGTCGCGGTCATAAAAGAGAGGAATGATCTTATTGGCCATAACGTCATACAGGGAGGCGGCGTCTCTTCGGTCCACTTCTTCCGGCGGCAGATTGTCTTCGATTTTTCCGCCGATGGCCCATCCGTTCGTCTTGTCAAAACCTTCGTTCCACCAGCCATCGAGAATGCTGCAATGGAGTCCCCCGTTGATGGAGATCTTTTGACCGCTAGTGCCGCTGGCCTCGAGGGGCCGCCGTGGAGTGTTGAGCCAAACATCGCAGCCTGAGATCAGCTGGCGGGCAACTCCCATATCGTAGTTTTCAAGAAAAATCACCTTTCCGAAGAAAGGGTGCTGATGAGTGACGCCGAGGACCTGGCGGATGAACTCCTTCCCCTCAGAGTCGCGCGGATGCGACTTGCCTGCGTAGATTATCTGAATCGGGCGTTGAGGGTCATCGAAAAGCAATTGCGCCCGGGCAGGATCAGCGAAGAGCAGAGGGGCGCGTTTGTACGGTGCGAAGCGCCGCGCGTACCCCAGGGTCAGAGCGTCGAAGGAGAGGAGATGGAAGAGGGCCTCCTCCCCTCCCGGCCCACCGAAGGCATGCTGATGACGGGCGCGGGAGCGCACGAATTCGATGAGAGCGCGCCTGAGCTCATATCGCAAAGCCCATAGTTCCTCGTCGGAAACTACTTCAGGATCCGAGACATGCCTCCAGAATTTGGGGTCGTTGAGATGCTCTTTCCAGCGGTGTGAATTGTGACGTTCCCAGAACTCCCACGTCGTCGGCGACGCCCAGCTGGGGACGTGCACCCCGTTCGTAATGTGCCCAATCGGAACCTTCGGCGGCTTAACCCCCGGGAAAAGGTCCGTCCACATGAGTCGGGAAATCTCTCCATGTTTCTGGCTGACGCCGTTAGCCCCGCGGGAGAGTTTCAGCCCAAGTATGGTCATGGTGAATCCCGGGCTTTCGCGGGCATCCGGTAGCTGCCCGTACGCCATCAGCTCTCCCATGGAGATTTTCATCCATTCCGCGAACGGGTGAAGCGTGAATTCAATGACGTCCCCCGGGAATCGATCGTGGCCCGCCGCGACCGGGGTATGCGTGGTGAAGATGCACTTCTTCCTCGCAGCGGCCTCCGCCCGAGGCTTGGAGATGCCCCGTAGAAGTTCTTCTCGAAGCAATTCCAGGGTGAGGAACGCAGCATGCCCTTCGTTCATATGGAAGACTGCCGGGGAAAGACCCATGGCCCGCAGGAATCGGACTCCTCCGATGCCGAGCACGATTTCCTGTCGAATGCGGGTATTCATGTCGCCCCCGTAGGCAAGGGCCGTGAGACCCCTGAAATAATCCGCGTTTTCCGGAACGTCGGTGTCAAGGAGGTATATCTGACAGCGGCCCACGTCGATTTTCCAGCCCTGAAAGTGCACGACGCTTGTCCCGATCGTCACCGTGCAGAGAAGGGCCTTTCCAGCAGCGTCTCTCACAAGCTCGACCGGTATGGCAGCCGGGTCCGTCGTCGGATAACTCTCCTGCTGTCCCCCGCCGGGATCGATGTGTTGCTGGAAGTACCCCTGACGATAGAAGAGACCGACGCCGACGAACGGGATTCCGAGATCGCTCGCTGATTTCACATGGTCGCCGGCCAATACCCCCAGCCCCCCGGAATAGAAGGGCAGGCATTCATGCACGCCGAACTCTGCGCAAAAATACGCGACGAGCCTCTTTTTCTGTTCCGAGACAGAGACTTTCTTGTCGCGCATGTACGCCTGAAACTCTGACAAAACGTCTTCGACCCGGGATCGGAAAACCTCGTCGCCGAGATGTGCCCTCAGCTCTGCCTCCGAGTGTTGAGCCAATACGACGACGGGATTATGGTTGGAAGCTTCCCAGACCAGCGGAGAGAAGTCACGGAAAACAGCCTGCGCCCTGGGATTCCAGCTCCACCACAAGTTGCGGGCCAAAGCATGCATCCGGGAAATTATTCCCGTTAATTCATCGGTTGATTTTCTCAAGGGATATCTCGAGTCGACATGATTATTCTCTCTACAACCGATCTCATCCGGACGAAGGGGGTGGCCCGCGTCTTCATGAGATTTGGCTTTGTGGGAAAGTAAGGGTTGATGTCAATCGATGCGTAAGGGTGCACCCCGACAATACTCCCCGGGGTGCGCCCGAAAAGAAGCTCCCCTACCGGACCAGCAGCATTTTTTTCACCTGGCTGAACGACTGGCCGGGCTGGGATATTCCTGTGGCTTTCAAGGAGTAAAAGTAGACGCCGCTCGACATCGGCAGTCCTTGATCGTTACGTCCATCCCACTCCCTGAAATGATAGCCCGAAGGCTGGACAGCGCTGATCAGTACCGCAACTCGCTCGCCGAGAATATTGAAAACTGTCAGCTCGACCGCTGATTGTTCGGGCAAGTCGTAGTCGATCCGCGTCGTGGGATTGAAGGGGTTCGGATAATTCTGGGCGAGCGCGAATGTTGGAGGGAGCGTTCGGCCGGCCAGCAGGCGGATTTCGCTGTCGGGATTTCCGATCCGAACCGATCCCTCACTTACCATGGGTCTAACGTCTTTGCCGACGAGGAGACTCGTTTGAGAACCGCGGGAGTTGATGATCCAAGAGATCGTCAGCGGATAGGCTGCGCCCGATATTCTTATGGGGATTTGCCGAGTGTCACCCGGCCTGACGAGCTCGGCGATTCTGTTCGAGCTGAATCGGGCGTCGAAAGCGTCGGCGAGTGGCGCGGGGGGCAAATCGTTTTGCGATACTTCGCCTGCGCCGAAATACAGAGTCTGCGACGAGCCCCGGGCATCCCGGACTGTGAGTCGGTCTAGATCGGCCAGAGGGTCGCGACCTGCCTGGGGGAGAGCGCCGGCGAACTGATTCAGGACCAGCTTGCCGGTGCCGTTCGACTTGACCCAATACCCCTTGCCCGGCCGCAGAGTATCGGTGAAGGAATAGCCGTGGCTGTAACCGAAATACCTGCTCACGACGAGTCCCGGGGGCACCGACGTTATTCCTCCCACGGCCAGAGGCGCTGTAATCGTTCCTATCATGTTCCATCCCAGCTGGAGATCCGCCGAATCGATCGCACGCGGGGTGCCGGTGATCTGGACGGTCGTGTCGCTGGCGAATTTTAGCCAGTATGATTTGGAATTAAAGAGTTTCGGGGCGATGACGTAGCTGCTCCCGGAATATCCGAACGCCTGAGAGATCGCTGTGGGAAAGAGCACCGTCTTCGAGGAATCGGAGACGGTCCGCGGTACTGAAACCATATTCCATCCTTTGGCAATACCCAGATCCGTCGTCGTGCTTGAATTATCGTTGTTGTAATACGCGACCGGAAGCACAGTATCGCGGAGCGTAAGGGCCGCAGACCTGTTCAAAAACGGATTGGGAGGGATAATCTCGTAATCCTGTCCGTTGCGCAGTGTTTTCCAATATTTGTACTGGATCGTCTGATTGCCGGGAATAGGAACTGTTCTCGTATAGATGCTGTCGTGGTTCGGGTCTTTCAGTGTGTCGGGATTATTGGTTGAATTGCCGAAATCATTGAAGCTTCCACGGACCGTGACTACATCTCCGGAATCGGGGCGGAAATTCCCCTCGAACTGCATGAGCCCCATATAAACCTGGAAGGTCACGTTCACGTTGGGGAATTGGTTGTCAAAATAAGCCACCGGGATCGTGTCGAAGAATGGGACGGACGGCACATCGTAGGTTCTGTTGCTGATGTCATTCTCCCAGTCGAGACTGGCTCGCAATGTCTTCCAGAACTTATAGGAGATGGCCGATCCAGCTTTTATAGAAATCGTCTTCGTGTAAATGCTGTCGTTATTCGGGTCGGTGAGAGTGTCCAGCGCGGGCGTGAACCCATTGAACGAGCCGTTCACGCTGACAATGTCTCCGGAATCCGGGCGGAAGAATCCCTTCTTCCGCATGACTCCCATATTCACCTGAAACGTTTCGTTGACGTTATGAGAGAATTTCACCGAAATGCTGTGATTCGCTGTGACATTCGTGAACTGATAAGTCGTGGAATCTCCCTTATAGGTGTTGTCGACGAGAATACTGTCGACATAATAGCCTCCATTGGGAGTGAAAGTAAAGAGCTGGCTTCCACCCGAGGTAACAATAACAGGAGTGGAGGGATTTATGCTGCCGTTAGGCCCTGAGGATGGAGTGATGGTATAATTGGGAGATGGGATCGTATAGGAGTAGTTTGCCCCGCTGTTGTTGTTATATTTCAGAGTCCTCAGATCAATGTCTGACGTCGGGTCAGTAAACACTGTAGAAAATGCATAATACTTTACCTGCGTCCCGGCGGGTTGGCCCGGGATGGCAGCACTTCCGTGAGTAAAGGCGCCTGGATCCATGGTGATCAATGCGAGCGAGGATGAAGCAAAATTGTTAGTCGTGTACCGCACATAAACATTTACTTGGGGTGCCTTTCCACCTGGCATGATGATGGAAACCGTCACCGGTGTTCCTGCGGTCACCGAGCCGGATGGTGGTGACTGGGTGACAGAGCTGAGCCCGGCAGGGGAAGTTGCCGTCGACATCCAGATTGCTTTGGTGTTGTTATACCCGTTGTCCTGAAAATTTACTGTGTAGAAACTATCCGCGGCGAGGTTGACTGAATTGTCAGTGCCACCCGAAGTCCGGAACGTGTAACTCTGGACCGAGTCGACCAATGTGACGACATCGTTCCATTTGTTATGAAAGAAATCGCCCGATGGTCCGCTGGTGAAGAGGTAGGTATAACTACCTGTCGTAACATCTCCACCCGATGTTGCAACATGGATCAGTGTATGATACCGTCGCGTTGCAAGCAGCGTATCCAGCAAAAACGTGCCGCCCACCTTCTGTATGCCGGCAAAGGCGTTGATAGTCGGCGGATCTGTAAAGGAGTCGTAACTCCCCGGCATGTTCGAACCTTCGGGCGGGAAAATCTGCGCCGAGCAGACCGACGCCAGGCTAAGTAATGCTATCGCAATCTTTTTCATACAGGTCCCCTTTACTTTATTTAAGAACCATGAGTTTTCGTACCTGCGAAAACCGCTTTTCGGCACCGACCGTGGCGTCGAGGCGGTAGAAATAAAGACCAGTCGCCTCGCCCACCGCATTCCACGATGCCGTCGTGTAGCCGGCCTGCTGGATCTCATCAACGAGCGTGGCGACCTTCTCGCCCAGCACATTGAAAATCGTCAGCTGCACATGAGCGGCAACGGGGAGCGCGTAGGATATACGAGTTGAAGGGTTGAACGGATTCGGAAAATTCTGAAAAAGCGAAAAAGCCTTTGGAATGCTCGCGGATCCCTGCGCCCTGATCGCGGTGTTCCCTGCCGGCTGACGAAGGATTATTTCCCCTTCGGGACCGGGGAGGATCTCCCTCCCATCTGCCCATACGGATATGTTGCACAGCTGCCCGTTGGGACGGTACGATAGTGAGACCGGGTACTTGATGCCGGACATTTTTAGTGGAAATTCCCGAATTTCGGTTCTGTTGATCTGTTCAAAAATCTTTCCAGATGAAAACCGGATGTCAACGACCCCGTCAGGCGGCAGCGGAGGTGCTTCGAACGAGACTCCGCCAGCGGGAGCATCAGATTCCGCGACATAGAGCTCCGTTTGGTCGTGGCTCCCACACCGGATCGACACCAATCCGGCGCGTGATATTTCGCCCCCAGGGTCTGCGACTTTCGGAGAGGCGCCCGACGAAAGTGCGAGGGTTCCCACGGATGAACACTTCACCCAGTGGGCTCTTGACGGATCCAAAGATGTCGTCGTGTGGTACCCCCCAAGATAATAAAAATACGGTGAGAGGACAAGGCCTGGCGGGTTCTGAGCGATTGAACCGGTTGAGACCGAGGTCGAGAGGGACCCAATCAAGTTCCAGCCCGGGTGGACTGCAACGGTCTCGGCGGTTAGGGCGTACCCGGTGATGGCGACGCTTTCGGGCGCTCCAAATTTGAGCCAAAAGCCTTTACCCACCTCTAGCGTATCGCGGATGACGTAACCAGCCGACGGGTCATACTCAAACGCCTTAGAGGTTGCGGAAGGAAAAAGGAATACCTTCCTGTGTTCGAACACGTTCATCGGCAGCGATATCATGTTCCACGCGGTATGAACCAGATACTTGGCGGTTGTCTGGCTGACTGAAAATCTCCAAAATGCTGAGTAGGGGCCTGTGCCTGCGATATTCTTCGCCCTGACGCGCCAGAAATAGCTCGTGTTATTCGTTAGCGACCCCACCGGCCGTGAGGAGGTTGAGATCGAAGAATCGTCGTAAACGATTGAGGTGAACCCGCTGTCGAGAGCGACCTGGAGCCGGTAGGCTTGGGTGTAATTTATGGGCGCCCAGGAGAGAAGGATTGTTGAGGGCTGGTGCTCGGCATTATTCGCGGGCGCCGTAAGGCTTACTGGCGCCGGGGGCCCAACGACCGTCAAAGTGCCCGATATATTGTGGATGCTGTCCCACATCCCTCCTCCTGTCTGGCTGTACCCTCCGTAAAGGTAATTTCCCCCGTTGTACTGGAATCTCGTGGCGTAATGGTAAACTCCCGGCAAAAGGCTCGCGCCGATTGCAGCTTTATACTCGTCAAAATAGCCGACATCGATGTTATAGCCCGCCGGCTGCCATGTCGACCAGGTGGAGGGGTTAGTGACTGAAGAATCGTAGCCTATCCAGGCCTGAACGCCCGGCCCCGGCCCGGTGGAATCGGTAACGCCCAATCCAAACGTCCGGCCGTAGATTGTCGCGCTGTTTCCGACGGCGATCATGGCAGACTGCGGGAATTGCAGATTCCACTTGGTCAGGGTCTTTGCCCCACGGTCAGCGTAATAATGAAGATGCGTAGTCACCCCGCTCCAGACCGTCGTATTCTGATCGGTCGGGCAGGCATCGAAGGTAGCTTCTGAATTCTGATTCCCTGTGATGAAGAACTGAACCTGGACCAGGGAGGGATCCCCGATGCTCGTCCGGGGGATTCTCACCTCCACCCAGCCATCCTGAAGTGAATCGGTGGTAATATTTTCTCCGAATTCGCCCGTTGACAGTGGCGTTCCCACCCCGCTCCAGCTTCCGCCGTTCCATGTATGGAATTCCGCATAATTGCCAAAATTTCCGCGGGCGATATAGTCGGGGAGACTCGGATGATTGTAGACGATGCTTCTCCCCCAGCTATCGGTCGATCCCCCTCCCACCTTCGTGTTGATGAGAAAGGCCCAGGTCATCCACTGCCGTGCCCTCACCGCGGCACCGAAATAGAAATAGGTGCTGTCGAGGGTCACGTAAAGACCGCTCGCCCGGGTTCCATCCCACCCCAGCGTGTCGCCCACGGCGACCGGCTCTCCCCAGATGCCCGTGCCCTCAAATGATCCGTCCATCAGCGGATGAGTGACAATACCGAGCGTGAAAGTAGTCGAGGCGCTGTCCCCGTCCTGATCGGCGACCGTGACAGTCACAGTCGAGGGGGTCAGGTCTTCGATGTTCGGCATCCCGCCTAGGACTCCAGAGCCTGAGATGGTGAGCCACGAAGGATTCCCGGAGAGAGAAAAGGCCAGGGAATCGTTGTTCGGATCGCCAGCGGCAGTTTGATATTGGAAAAAAGTATTCGTGTAGGCGGTGAGGTGGGGAATCTGGACGATGTAGGGGGGGTGATTTATGTGCATTGTTGTGTCGGGGACATAGATGGCATAACCTCGCGGGGGAGCCCAGAGATCGACCCTGCCGTCGCCGGCGGCCGTCTTATCCATCGCTTTTCCTGTAAAGTCCCGGAAAACCTGGTTCGGATACGACGTATTTACCCACACTCCCCTCCATTCATTCGGATTGTCATTCATGACGAGGTATGCGGCCGGGTGCCCGTTTCCCCCGTCGCGGCGTGCGACGTAGATGTCTTTGGATTGATCATCCTGGGAAATGAGCGCGCCGACATAATAGGGGCTCAGCCCCCCCCGTTTTGTGGTCGTTCCGTAGAGAAAGTTTTGCCGAATCCAGATAAGTGTGTCAATCCTCCCGCTCAGGCCGTAGACGAAATAATCGCGATACCAGACGCAGGGCCTCCCTTCCGAAAAAATTGTATACGCATAAGCCATGTCCTTGTTGTAGATGATCGGGTTATGCCCGTTGTCAACCGCCCCATCCCATCCTACGCGGTCAAGGTCATGGTTCTCGACGAACGTGGCGACGTTATATCCTGAAGTGCCCGCGTTCACCAGGCCGGCGTAGTCGAGATTGTTCATGTCGTAGGTGCCGCTCGTGTTGTTACACATATCCTGCAGGGAGAAGCGGAGCGGAAAATCGAACATCGATGCGTGGCCTCCGAACACATCGTTACAGTAATGCAGCCATGTCTGAATTTCGGATGTGGAGCCGTAGTATTCCGCAACTGCGTAACCATTGGAATCAGCCTGTTGTATCCAGGGTCCGACAAAAATGGGATCGATCGACTTTACCTCATCGATCCGGAACCCGTCAAATCCGAGGTTGTTCCTCAAGAATCTTCCCCAGACGATCAAACTGTCCTCTACTTTGCTCTGGGCATGGGCGAGGATTTCGCCGAATTTGAAGATGGGGTCCGACGGGCCGTGATACGGCGGGTTGACATCGCAGGTCTGAAGGTTCGGGGAGAAGTGAGAGGCGTTTTTTTTGAATCGGCCGGAGCCGGTCGCGTAATTAAAGACCAGATATCCGGAATCGGGATAGGACGGATAAGGTTTACACTCATAAGGGACTTTCTGGTCGCCGCCATTCATATGGCCCATGACGGCGTCGGCAAAGACCTGCATCCCGTTATCATGGTAGATGCTGATGGCCGACAGGAGTTCTGCCCTGCTCCCAAATCGTGTTTCCACGGATCCTTTCTGATTGTAGTCGCCGAAATCGTACTGATCATAAATATCGTATCCCATAGAGAGCGCTCCAGCGGCGCCCTTCGTCGGCGGAGGGAACCAGATAGCGCTGAAACCCGCCGAAGCGAGCCGGGGAGCCAGCCGCGCGAGCGAATCCCACCAGATTCCTCCGGGAGTTGTGTTCCAGTAAAAACCCTGCATGAATACGTCTGACTTAGGGGTTGATGATGATGGGTGGGCCTGCTGGGCGAAAGCGCCTACAGATAAGAAAAACGCCAATGTCAGGAAGTGCGCGCAGAACTTTCGCATCATGCAGAATGCATTGTCGGGCAACACAAAACCAGCTTCAAGAATCGCGTGAAGAGAGGGAATGTTTTGAAATATAAATTAATCGAAATGGAAAGTCAACCACGGAATCCCGCAGGAATTCCCGAATGCTTTCATTTTCGGGAATTATGCCGGCTTAAGCTATGCTCGCATCAGGATACGAAATCTGGAGTGCAGGTGACGTGTCGAATCAGAGCAGCAGGAAGGAAGGGTGTGAGACTAGCCGCGCCTGGTTGCCGAAAATGTGCCCTCGGTTCTGAACGAGTTTGAGCGTTGATGCTCAGCCCGGGTGAATTCCGCAATCGTGAATCCACCAACGCCCGTCTTTTCCAAGGAGCCCCTCGGATTCGGGGGGGCCCCACGTGTTTTTCGGGTAGAACCGAAGTGGCGGGGCCGATTCACCCGACCATCCCTGAAGTATGCAATCGATCAAACCCCAAGAGAGCTCGATTTCATCGCTGCGGGCGAACAGCGACGCATCCCCCGTCAGGGCATCGAGAAGGAGCCGTTCATAGGCCTCGGGAAGGATCCCTCCGAAAGACTCACCGAAATGAAAATCCATGTCGACGGCTTTTGTCATCATCCCCTGGTCCGGGACCTTTGCAATGAAGCGGAGATGAAGCCCCTCGTCTGGCTGGATACAGACGCTGAGTCTGTTTGTAAAAAGCTCTGATATCCCTGTTTGCGTATCGAAAATCTGATGGGGGGGCCTGCGAAACTGGATGACCAGCTCCGAGACTTTTTGTGCCATCATCTTCCCTGAGCGAAGATAAAAGGGGACGCCCTGCCATCTCCAGTTGTCGACGAATAACTGGAGCGCGGCGAACGTTGGAGTGCCCGATGTGGGGGAAACCCCCTGCTCCGATCGGTACCCCTCGTATTGCGCTCTCACCGATTGAGTCTGGATGTTCTCCTCCGGTACTTCTCGCAGCGCCCGGAGAACTTTTACCTTCTCATTCCGGAGAGCATCTGCGTCGTAGTGGTCCGGGGGTTCCATCGCAACAAGCGTAAGCAGCTGCAGGAGGTGATTCTGGAACATATCCCGCAGGACCCCGGCCCGCTCATAATAATCTGCCCGGTGGCCTACCCCGACTGTCTCTGCCACAGTGATCTGGACATGGTCGACATAATTACGATTCCACAAAGGCTCAAAGATGGCGTTGCCGAAACGGAGAACGAGCAGATTCTGGACGGTCTCCTTCCCGAGGTAATGATCGATGCGGTAGACCTGGCTTTCCTTGAAAACCTTGTGCACGACGCTGTTGAGGGCAAGTGCAGACTTTAGATCGGTGCCGAATGGTTTCTCGATGATGATCCGGCGGAAGCCGGGGGACTCCTCTTCCCGGGCCATCTGGTTCTCCCCCAGTCGTGAGATGGCGCGGGGATAAAACTCCGGTGCCGTCGCAAGATAGTAGAGGGAATTTCCATCCTGTCCCCCTCCCAGCGTGATGCGTCTTTTCAGGGCGGAGTAGTCCGACCCCGTGTCGATGTTCCCGGGGTGATAGTGGATTGTCCTGGCGAATTCATCCCACTGGTCCCCCCGAAAATCCTTGGACGAGCGTATGGTTTGCTGCATTTTTTCCCGGAATTGATCGTCGCTATACGGAGTCCGGGAAAACCCGTAGATAGAGGTGCCTTGAGGGAGGCGATTTTTTCGAAAATTATTAAAGAGGGCGGGAATCAGTTTTCTTGAGGTCAGATCACCGGACGCTCCAAATATGACTATCGATGTTTTTACCTCGGTCATCTGGGCGTGTTATCAGCACGAAATGAATCCGCATCGAGCAGGTGGCATATGCGGAGTGAGGAGGGTCGAGCTCGTGTGCCACCGCGTAAGCCGCTGGCGGAACAAAGGACAGGTGTGCCAGCCAATCGGGCCGATCAAAACTTCACCTTCATCCCGATACCCGTGTCAATTCCTGTAAGAGCGGAACCATCCTTAAGCGTGCCATACTGAAAGTGTACGCGGGCCTGGAGAAGAATTGACGGCGAAGCCGACAATTCCGGTGAGACACCAATCCCGCCCATATGAACCCCTGAGAATGTAGCGGGAGTTTCTGGATAGAATTTCCCTTCGGCGAAGAATCTGACTCCGATATCCTCTGACGCTCTGAGGTGGTACTGAGCATGGAGCTCCCATTGGTCGGGATCCAGTTTTTCCTGGTCCGGGATGAGTAGGCCCCCGACTACAGCCGAATTCTTTCCCTTCGTCCTGAACCGGGCAAGGATCGAGAGCTCATCTTTTTCGAACGATCTTACATATTGAAGGTTGGCCACGATTCTGCTTCCGGAGGAAAAGTAATCTTCTCCGTCGAGTTTATCGTTGGAATAATGCGTGAAGATTACGTCCGCCGAAAGAGTCGATGATTCATCTGCGCGAATGTCGAGACCCGCGTTCGCTGTGATTTCATCACCCGGATCGTACTCCTTGAACCCCTGCAGCGGGTTAAACTTCCCCTTGTAGTAGTAGCCCGCCCCTGCTCCGATCACGACATCCTCGCTCAGCGGATGGGCCCAGAGAAGTCCTGGGTTCACACCGAAGCCCTGCCCAAGATTTGGCACCTGCAAACCAAAGATCGTATTGCTGACAAGGACGCTCGTTTGAAATTCGTCCTGGGTGAGTTCTTTTTTTCCGGTGGGAAGGTTGACTCCCAGCGTGAGCACAACACCAGGCCCCTCGAGATGATAGGCGAACCCGAGTTGTGCGTCGGAGAATCCACTGAGTGCCGGAACATCCCCCCCCGTGTGAGAGGGGATGCCGCGCGCCGAGAAGCTCATTTCTCGTGAAAGGGGAGCGTAGAGATAGAGGACCGATCCGACTTGAGTCAGATTGTACTGATCCTGAAGCGACCAGTATTGGTAGACGGGCTCGATGCTCACAAATCCCTGCTGACTGATGATATAGGGTTCGTACTGTGCCCGCAGCCCCACAACGGAGATGAGCGAGAGACACGTGCACCATATGGATCTGGTAGTCATTTTTCGTCTCAGCGTATGAGGAGCAGCTTTCTCGTCGCCACGAACACGTTTCCGGCCAGGTCGGTCGCCTGGATCCGGTAGATGTACATCCCGCTTGCCACGCGGTATCCCTGGTCGTTGCTCCCATCCCAGATCGCGGTGTACTGACCGGTGATTTGTTCCGCGGAAACCAGCATGCGGACGCTCTGTCCAAGAGGATTGAAAACCTCCAGGGTCACATGGCTTCGTTTACTGAGCTGATATTCAATCCGCGTCTCTGGATTGAAGGGATTAGGATAATTTTGAAACAAAGCGTATTCGAAGGGGACGAGCGGAATACCTCCGCTGTGCTTCTCGGCATATTCCTTCGTCCCGAGAATAATCTTGAGCGATCTTATCGCACGCGGCGCACCGAGTTGGATACTGAATTTTCCTTCCGGCACGGGGATCACGTTGAAATTATCCACGTCGAGAACATACCTGTTGAATCCCCCGGGCAGTTTGCCAACCTCCGACAGTGCTACATCTACCGCCTTCTTCCCGACGGTGGACGTGACCTGCACATCCCACGTTTGCCCGTCTGATGGAACCGATACATAGTTGCTCATATACCGCGTTTTGCCGTCGATAATACAAAGCTGGAGGTAATCGCCAATGGGGGGTGGCTTCAGATCGTTGAAGAGGCTTTTCCGGTCCCCGCCTTTTTGGACCAGCCCTACATAGTTATAGCTATCCTTAAGGCGCGGACTGTTGATCGTCGCAGAAAGCTGTAACTGATACTCCCGTTCGGGATCAACCGATGCCATGGTCTTGCTCAACGCTCCGGGAGGGGCCTCTACCGGTGGGATCGACAGAATTGATCCGCCGGCGCTGTCGAATAACCAATAACCTTCCCAGGGATTCAGCACGTTTACAGTCCGGTACTGCTGGGTGTTGTCATAGAATACCGGGTTTCCCACAATCGGGCTCCGTCCGACGCTGTCCCAAGATACGGCGAATGCAAACGGATCCGCAAACTGGTTCCATCCTTTCCTGAGTATGACGGTATCCGGGCGCACCGAGTTCACGGATTGTCCGTCCTGAACTGTAAACTGCTGTCCGTTGCGCGTTATGAGCCAGAAGGCATTTCCGGGGAGTATGGTCGCTACGATGCTATTATATTCGGCATAGGAGCTATCCTGCCAGCGAAAGATCCTCCACCGGGTACTGTCATACGAGCCGTAATCATCGTCAAGGACGCCCGTAATCGTCGGGTCGTTCAGTTCCATCGGTACCGAGATCATCTTATAGATCTGCGGCTGAATAATCCCTCCTGCGGCGGCAGTGCTCACATGCACACGGATGATAATCGGAACGGAATCAGGGCTTACCGGCGGATATGTATAGAAGAACTGGTTCACCTGGAGCCGGAAATAGTACTCGAGGCCGCGAATCGTAATCGCACCGGCCGGGATCGTGGCAGCGAGGCTGTCTCCGTTACGCCGGCACAGGAGAGTATCGTAGATGTGCGTGCCTGCCTGACGATACAGCAGGAGGCCAGTCGCGGGCGGGTAGTTCTGCGGCAGCGGAATCGAGGCGCTGATATCGTTCCCTAGGATTGCCGGGCTGAGTCTCGGCGAAATGGCGAACGCAGGCGGTGACACCAGGATGGACTGGGAAAACTCCGACGTATTTCCTGCGCTATCGGTCGCCGTGGCGCTGACATACTGACCGAGCGGCACCGGGACTGGCAAAACGGTTGCGAAATTCGCGCCGCAGCTGGCATCCGTTGTGACCTGAAGCGAGCCGAGGAAATTTTCGCCCTCGCCATACCCGGATGAGTCGCGACCCGAGTTCGAGAAAAACTCAAGTGTAAACTGCGCGTTCGGCGCGCTCGATATTGATCCAGCTATGGAAGTGCTAGTGCCCGTGCTTGTGACCGATGTGAGGACGGGAAAATTCTGCAGATTGTTTGCCCCGGTATCGACGCCGCAAGGATGGTTTAGGCTGACGCCGTCACCTCCCAAGTCAATCCCTAGGAGGGCATTCGAATAGATTATGTTGTGGAGCAGCGTCGTGCCGAGGGCGGGAGCATAGACTGTAACGCCGTTGGTCGCATTGCCTGCAATGGTATTTCCGGCGCCAAGGATGGAACCCCCAATGTGATTGTCCGGTGCCCCAAAGACCAGAATTCCGCTGTTCACGTTGCCGAGCGTCGGCGATCCGTCGAAGCTCGTTCCGATATAATTGCCCTGCACGAGATTATTCTTTGCCCCCGCGAAGAAGAACCCGATTCCATCGTTATTTGCCGAAATGACGTTCCGTGCGGCGGGCGTCGGGCCGCCAATAGTGTTTCCCGGTGCACCCACGAGTGCCACGCCGCGAATAAAATTCCCCAGGCGCGCAGTCCCCGACGCATCGGTGCCGATGAAATTGCCTTCGACAGAGTTGCCGGCCGTCGAGGCGCCGTCGATGAGGACGCCGTCGCCGTGATTGGCGGAAATAATATTCCCTGCGGCCACGCTCTGTCCCCCGATGGAATCGGCGGTCGTCCCGTTGGTGAGATGGACGCCGGCAACAGCATTTCCCAGCGGAAGTGTGCCGGTAACGTCGGTGCCGATGAAATTCCCTTGAATCACATTGCCTACCGGGAACTCCACCTGCCGCAGGAGTCTCACCCCATGAGTGGTTTGCATGGTAGAACTTGCCCGGGTTGCATCTATCTCCTCACTTTCCCCCGGTGTATGGCCGCTCCCGGTGGTTCCCCTTGCCTTCCCTGGGGACGTCAGACCTGTTGACGCTCCGGCGATACCAAGGGTAATGCCCGGCCGCTGAAGCTTTCCGGGCGCAGCAGACGACGTCCCTGGATAGGCTGATATCGCAATGCCATCGCCTCCATTCCCCGAGATAATGTTCCGCCGAAACGGCCCCGCACCGCCCACAACGTTGTGGGCAGCGGTGTCTCTGATGACGACACCGCCTGTTGTATTTGGGAGGCTGGCGTTACCGGCGGCGTTCGTGCCTATCAGATTTCCGCTGACCATATTCCCGGTCGCGCCAGATCCTGTGATGCCCAGGCCGTTCCCGGTTGTCCCGGAAAAGATATAGCCATTGTTGCCCGATATCAGGTTCCCCGCGCCTTGTGTCGCTCCCCCGATCGTGTTATCTGTAGAGTTGCCATAAATAACGACGCCGGCCCCGTTAGGAATCGGAGCATTTCCGGAAATATCCGTGCCGATGAAATTCCCCTGCACGATGTTAAATGAAGCGTCCCAGATTAGAACGCCCCAGTCGTCCGGCGTCCGGGTATTTCCCGATATGATGTTTCTATCACCCGGATTTGTACCCCCGATCACGTTGGCAAATGCGCCATTGACAATAGCTATTCCATTGAACCCGTTACCCAAGCCTGATGTACCCGCGGCATTGGTCCCTATGTAATTTCCAAGGATGGCGTTATTGATGGTCCCCGGGCTTTGAATCGAAATCCCGTTCGTGTCGTTGCCAGAGATAATATTCCGGGCGGCAGGAACAGTGCCGCCAATTGTGTTGCCCGATGAGCCAAGAGCGATGTTGACTCCGCTGAAGCGATTGCCCAGAATTGCCGTGCCGCTGCTATCGGTTCCGATGAAGTTTCCCTGGACGACAATGTTGGTTGTCACGCTGTCGGCGATGAGGATGCCATTTCTCCCGTTCTCAGAAATGATGTTCCGTGCCCCGGCGACTATCCCGCCGATGGTGACTCCCGACGCGCCAGACCGGATGCTCACTCCGTTAAAGACGTTGCCCAAGCTGGCCGAGCCAGTCGCGTCGGTGCCGATGAGATTGCCCTGGACCAGATTACCGGTGGTACCTGCACCGTGGATCAGGATACCTAGGCCTCCGTTCCCCGAGACGACGTTTCCGGAAGAAGAAGACGTCCCGCCAATGATGTTTGCCGAGGCACCGTTGATGATCTCCACTCCTAGGAGATTGCCAAGACTTGCCAGGCCGGTCGCAACAGTCCCGATGAGATTGCCCTGGACAAGATTGCCGGTAGTGCCTACTTCCCGGATATCGATACCCGCCCCCTGGTTCCCCGATATAAGGTTTCCAGCGGAAGAAGACGTTCCCCCTATGGTGTTTCCCGAGGCTCCTTCAATGATTCCCACACCTGAGCCCAGATTTCCGACCGAATCCGTACCGCTGGCATTTGTCCCGATGAAATTGCCCTCCACCCTATTGCGCGTTGTCCCCGTCTGGCCGATAGCGATGCCAACCACATGGTTACCCGAGATGATGTTCCGTGCCCCAGGCACCGTCCCTCCAATCATATTGTCCGTGGTTCCGTGCCCGATGGAGACACCCGCCGTGTCATTTCCGAGTGAATGAGTGCCCGATGCATCGGTTCCGATGAGGTTCCCCTCCACGATATTGTGGGATGACCCCGGGTTTGAGATAGCCAACCCATTATTCTTATTACCCGACAGAAGATTTCCCGCGCCTGGTGTCGTTCCCCCTATGAGATTATTCGATGAGCCGTTTATGCTGACGCCATTATCCGCGTTACCCATCGGGACTGTCCCCGAAGTGTCAGTACCGATGTAATTTCCCTCCACGACATTGTTACCGCCCGTTTGCAGAGCGACGCCCGCGGAGCCGAATCTACGGATCACCAATCCCTTCACCACGCTGTTTCCGGCAGTCAGCGTCAGCCCATTTGCCGCCGCGCCGGCGTTGCTTCCATCGAGTTCAACAAGGGGCCTGCCTGCATACCCCGGCTGTGTCGTGGCATCGATGACAACGCTATCGGTGATCGTGGGCAACGGGCCTAAGGGGGAGATCGAAAGAGGTCCCGCTCCGCCCGCCAGAGCAAAGACGATACTATCCTTGCCCGGGCGTGCGTTTGCATCCAGGATGGCCTGGCGGAACGAGCCCGCTCCTGAGTCTGCCGTCGATGTGACGGGGAATGCCGCCCCTGCACTCCCTGAGGTCGTGAAACTCCACACCGTGGACCATGGGCTTGTCGGATAGCCGATGTCGGTGCGGTTGACGCGCCAGTAATACTTTGTCCCGGGGTGTAAGCCGCTAACAGCGAGCGTGGGGCGGGTAGATGAATCGCTCACAAAGATGATCTGGAAGGCAGAGTCGATCGCAACCTCAAGCCGGTAAATAAGCGACCCCTTCGGTCCATTCCACTGGAATGTCAGTGCTGACGGAAGACCTGAAGCGCCGTCTGCAGGCGAAAGAAGAGTTGGGGCCTGAGGCGCTCCGGGGGAGAATGTTCCATCCCTTTCCGTCTCTAGAATCTCACGCCCTCTGAACGAAACGCCCGCGTCGTAGTCCCCGTCTCGGGCATTGAGTTGCTGCAGAAGGTCCTCATAGCCGGAGGTGCTGTCAAGGTCAGTGAGAGAAAGTGATATATCTACTCCATTCAAAGGGGGAATTTGATCGGCGAGGTCGGACGGGAGGGTCGGGAACATGAAACTCGCCATCGTCGCCGGGTCATTCACCATCTCCCATTCGTACTGGACTGAATCGCCGCCCTGGGTTATTCCCCTCCATTTGAGCTGGACATTGTTGTAGTCCAGCGTGGCGAGACCAGTCCCGGAACGGGTCCAGTTCAGCGTGTTACCATCCGGACTTCGGGTGAAGGAATTGATCGCAAGGTCGGGGAGACGAATTGAGAAAGAAGTGGGCGTCGGAGGAACGCTGGTGTTTAACCCGTAACGTCTTGCCGATGAATTTACTGCCTGTCGGTTGACAGCTTCTAGACGGATCTTCTCCGCCCCATCCATGGAGTAGATCTGGACATTGCCCGCTGTGTCGAACGGAGATCCACCCTGCAGAAAGATATTTTGGAACGAGACGCCTTTGCGGTATATGTACACCTGGTCGACGCCGACAGACTCGGCCGCGCTAAAATGGACCGTGAGAGGTGTCCTGTCGACAGCGAGATAAACAGTCGTCCCGTTCACGGCGGCGGGGTCAAGATCGACCGCCGATCCCCAGCCGAGGAGATGCCCTGCCGTGTCGAACGCACCGGCAATGAGACTGAACCTACCGTCTGCAGGTTGGAGATCTCGGGAAGTGACCTGGAACCCCATAAAAAATCCTTGACTATCCATATTCTCCCTTCGATCCCGAGAGCCGACTCTTGTACGCGATGTCCCCGCCGGTATACCAGACAATTGCAGGTTAAAGGTTGCCACCGTGGGAAGGTTATCGCCGGCGACCTGAACTACGTACGGTGTACTGCGAACTCCAAAGACAGTGAGGATTCGTTTATCGGCGCGAGGCCCCTGAGGCTGCGCGCTTCGGGATGTGACGATTGACAATGTCGCCCGCTGCGCGCCCAGATCCCCGAATGAGACAACTCCGTTTGTATCGGCCGTCTTGTCCGCAATCAGGCTGCCACCTGATGAATCTTGGAGAAGCACCCTTATGCCCGGGGCGGGTGCTACACCAGCGAGGAGGGAGACCGTGAGTCCCGGTGAAGTCCCCGTTCCGCCTGCCAGCACGGTATCGAGCCTCGACCCCGAGAGGCTGCTGATTACGATAAAAGCAGATTTTGTGCCAACCGATTGTGGGCTGAACTTGATCCGAACTGTGAGCGTATCCCCGGGCAGGAAAGAGCTGTCCGGTCCATATGAGAGGGAGAACTCGCTCGCATTGGTCCCCGTGAGAATTATCGTATCTATTGGATTCACGGTCGCCGTCGTATTGATGAGCCCAGTGAACCGGATAGCGGTATCATTCACTGTTACTGCCCGGAAGTTAACGGCACGGGGATAGATCGTGATATTGCCCGTGAGGCCCACGCCGCTGACTGCAATCGTGTCGGGCTTAGGTGACGCGTTATGTGAAAATATGATCCCCGCGTGTATGAATCCTGAGGCGGAGGGGGCGAAAGTGAGATAGAACTTTTTGTTTGCGTTCGGGGGAATGATCGCGCTTGAATCGGATACCGAGAACGAATTGTTCGTCGAAACAACCGAGCCGATCACGAGCGGCGCATCGCCATCGTTACTGACGGTAACGCTGTCGAGCTTATTCGACCCGATGGGCACGGGTCCAAAATCGACTGCCTGAGGAGCGTGTGAGAATGACGGGCCGTTGCGTGCGAACGGGGAAGCCGTTATGATTCGTAGAAGCGAAGAATTCAGATCGGGCACGACATAGGAAGATTGCAGCTTCATATCAACGTTCGTTCCGGTATAGGGATCAAGAAGGCTCACAGGGCCGGCGTAGAAAGTATTCAAATCAGGCCATGTAACAACGAGCGGATAACTGCCTGCACCATTGACGCTGAGCGCGACCCGAAAAGTGTCGATCTGGGAGGGGCTGACAGAAGGTCTCAGGTCGACCTTGATACCCTGGCTGTGGCAGAGCGCGGCAGGCCTCGTAAATCTCACATCGACGCCCAGCGCAGGGGGCGGTAGCTCGATCTCCCCCACTGCTGAATCAGGACATCCGGTTGCTCCGAATGTATTTCCCCAAAAAACGATCGTGCTGTCACCGAGGGCGTCCTTGATTTTAAGCGGGACGACAAAATTCTGCGAGCTCCGAACCATGATTGAATAGGAAAAGAAGGATTCGAGTCCACACGAATCAGTCGAAATGAATGTCACCAGATGCACCCCGGTGTCCTGCGCCGCCGGGGTCCACGAGAATGTGCTGCTGACCGGATTGCCCGCTACCGGGAGCGAGGGGGTCATTGACGATCCAGCCGGAAGTGCTGATGAGGTAAGTGTAATCTGCCCTGGATCGACGTCCGAAGCACTGACGGGAAAAGTCAGCAATTTCCCAACTATTGCGCTCAACGGGGTGAAAGAGTTTTTCGGTGGCGGCTGTTGAAATCGCGGCGGCGACTGGGCAAAGCACGAAGTTCCATCCATCACGAGCGCGCCAGGGGCATTGGCGAAAACCCAGAATCCATACCCCGGAACAATTGTTCGCTCGGCTTGGTAAATGCCGTCATGGAGCTCCCAGATGTATCCGGTCAGATTGTTCGATGGAACCTGAGCTATGGCGGAGGTGAGAAGAGGATAGCTGATCGAGCCGATCAAGTTCCATCCGGCGACCACTCTGATTGAGTCGTGGGAATATGGATATCCGGTCACGACAACCGAGTCGTCCGATGCGAATTTTACCCAGTATCCGACTCCCGGAGACACAGAGTCTCTGACCAAGTAGCCGCCGATGTAAGAATAACAGGGAGAGTTACGGCTCGTATTAGCGAAGACGGCTGCGACGCTCGCATCAGCGACGCTCAGGGGCATAGAAAAGAGATTCCAACCGGCCCTGACCCGGATCGTCAGGGTTAATTGTCCCGGGGGAGTGCCCCCGGTTCCACTCACCAACACCGTGTCAGGGGAGGTAGGACCGTCGTGAGAAAAAACTATGTGGCCGTTCGCTGGGCCTGATATGGTTGGGTGAAATGTAACCGCAAAAATCTGCTTCGCCTGCGACAGAATGACCGCGCTTTGCGGGGAAACGGCAAACTGATTGTTGTCGGAGTTTGCAGCATTCAGGGTGAGTGTGCCGGTGCCGGTATTCGTCACGATGACGTTCGCCTGGTTCGACGAATCAAGAGGTACGTTTCCAAAATTGATATTCCTTGAGTCGGGGGAAAAATAGGGCTGGATGGCATATTTCAGTTTCAGATAGGATTCAACAGCCTTCCTCGCGGAATCATCGAGAGCCCTGTCGTACAGAATTATTTCTGCGATATCCCCGGAGAACGGATAGGAGAATGGGGCGACGGATCCTCCGATACTTCCGACCGTAAAGGTTCCTGCGCGAAAGTTCGACCCGCTAAACGGGATACTGTCACGCAAGCTCCCGTCGATATAATAGAGATGGTGTTTTTGATCGTAAATCGTCGCGTTGATGACCGTCTGTCCGTTGTAAATCGCATCTCCCTTAAGTTCTCCGCGTGAGCTCCCCCACCCCGAATAAATCAGGGGTGAGCCGGGCTTTCGGTACCCCGCGCCGTAACCGGAAATGACAGAGTCAATCCCGTTCCAGAACGGGTAGCTGTAGTCCTGCGGATTCGAAGGGTATCTCATCACGCTGAATGTCGTGAAGGCAGTAAACCCGTCGAGGGGTCGGAGGTTCGTCTGGAGATGATTCGCGTTGAAATTCAGTACCGGTTGTCCGTTGATTCCCTTTGTGACAAAGAGGGGCTGCACGGCCGGGTCCTGCTGATACGCGTGATTGTTGGAGCCCGCTACATCTGACCACTGTGAGACATGGTTGGATGCGTCCTTAACCACTCCGTCGTCTGCTCTTAGCCAGAGCTGAAGGTTCGAAATAGGAATCTGCGTTGGGAAATCCGCCAGTGGGCGTCGCCAGGCTCCGTTGGCGAATGTGCCGACGACAAGCTGATCACCGCTGAACGCGATCGAACTGACCAAAGAATCCCCGGAGGGCGTTCGAAAATAGGAAGACCAATTAGTCCCGCCGTCCCCAGAGTAGTACAACCCGCCTGCCAATGCAAACATATCGTGTCCCACGACCGTGATACCGTGGACATAATACTTGAATGGAAGGGAAGAACTGACGAGAGACCAATTGGCGCCTTTATCCTCCGATCTAAAGATTTTGCCCACTCCGCCGAGGTACACTCTGGTTCCGTTGACGGAGAGCGATGCAACATCGAGGTTTGGAGGCAACCCTGAATTCGCTGGCGCCCAAGTTGTTCCTCGATCGGCTGAGACGAACACTCCGGCTCCTGCAGTCCCGGCGAGAATTAAAGAGTCAACAAATGCAAAGCATGTGGCAACTGCTCCCGATTGAAACCCTGTAAGCTGAGTCCAGTCCGATCCCTCGTTGCCCGAACGATATGCGCTGCCATTGTCGCTGAGATAAAGAAAAGATCCGTCGGAAGCCATCGCCCGGACGTCATGCAGAGATGATTGGAGTCCCGAGTTCCTCTCACTCCACGACTTGCCCCGGTCGGTCGATGCAAAAATCCCCTGGTCGAACCCACCCGCAAAGAGGATGGATCCTTGGAGCAGAATGTGAGTAATGCTGAAATTTGGAGGAAGCCCCGCGTTGCTCAGAGTCCACCCATTTCCATTGTCAGTGGAGATGAATACCCCGGTTCCACCCCCCCCTGCTGCAAAAAGAGTGCCTTTCGATGAAATCAATGCTGAGACTAGGACTTCCGGGATGCCGTTACTCGCCGGGACCCAGCTCACGCCACCGTCAGACGATGAAAATACACCGGCCCCGCGGGTACCAACGTACAAGGTGTGGCTAAGACCAGCCATGGTGAACGAAGATATCGACTGGTTCGTGACGCCCGCGCCGCTTGGTCTCCATGTGGCGCTACTGTCGTCAAATAAATAGACGCCGCCCAGATTCTGCCCTGATATCTTGTTGTCGACGCCAGCGTATAAGAGTGAGCCTATAGGAAATAATGTGGAAACGTAAGGCTGGCCCGGTAATCCCTGGTTATCAGAAATCCAGGTCGTTCCGTTGTCGGTGCTCTGATAAAGACCATCGGACCCCGTACCGACAAACAACCTTCCTCCAGCCACCGCTAGGCTGGTGATATCCGCGGGAGGAATACTTGACGGAATTGGCGATGTCCCTTGCCACGATGTACCCGAATCGGTTGAAAAAAAGATTCCTTGAAACAAAGTTGCAGCGTAAATGGTCGAGTTGCTCGCAGCCAAGGCACGAATTGGGTCGATGGTCGGAAAGTTTGTACTCACCCACGTGGATCCATTGTCCGTAGACTTGTAAACGCCTGGAGAATCGCCGACGAATAGGATTGCCCCCACATTGGCTATCCCGTTCACGGACGTAGGATAAGGAAGGCCGGAGTCGACCAGGGCCCAGCTTGTTCCTGCGTCTGTCGATCGGTACAAACCGGACTGGGTTGTCACCAAGATACGCTGGTCGTCCGCCCAGAGTGAACTCACCCTCAGATTCGGGACACCCAAATTCAGCGGCTGCCAGCTGGAAACGTTGTCGGGGGACCGATAAACGCCTAAGCTTGTGCCTGCAAACAAGAACCCCGGCTGGGCGGCGAGTCCCAAAATAGCCCCACCGTAAGGGCCGTTCGTCTGAATAAACTGCGAAACTCCTTCACCGGAAAGAAGCAGAACTGATATAAGAGCATGCGCCAGCAAGGCGAGCAATCTCTTCACTGTATTTTCTGCGGATACGCTCAGGACAGGCCTATTCACGTTCGATGGATACTCGTAGATCATGGCTTTGGAGGATCTGGAGGTCGCGGCAAAGCTCTCGGGGCGAGCGCCTCCTCAGGGGCCTTCCGGCTGTCTTGCCCCGGAGTGAACGTCGTCCCGATCCCATTTCCGAGATTCTGCAAACGATTAATGATGAGGTCGGGCGTTGAGACTACGGGCGTGCTCGCCACTTTGTCGACCTGCTCGACGGCAACGACAGCGTTGACGAGGGTCCCTCCTGCTGCAGAGAGAGAGCCCGCGGCCTCGGCTCGGCTTTTCGCACCTTCAAAACCCGGGTCAAGGCGAACCGCTTCTTTAAACATCGCCTCTGCCCCTTTGTAATCCCCCCTCCTTTCGTTGTCCAGACCGTTGCAGTACATCATGAACGCCTGCAAATTCTTGGTCGGAATTTTCTGGATCTTCTCTTCTTCCTCTCGTGTCAGCGTGATGCCCAGATCCGTGATGATGGCGAAAACAAGATCTTTTTGAATTTTAAACAGATTGCTAAGCTGGTCAGATTTCGTAGTCGGTTCACGAAAATCCTTTTTGGTCACATCGAACGAACTGACATCGAGCCGGAGCTTTTCGTCCCGTGAAACATCGTACGATCCGCTGATCAGGCGCCCGGCGGTCAGCAGGTGACCAAGCCGCGGCGCCGTTGAGGGATCTACCGCTGAGCTCTGGCCGAACGAGAGTTCATTCATCAATTCTTCGATTCTGAGCCGTTCGACGAGCTTTAGTTCCCTCACCTGTCCGAGGTCTATGGTTATCATTTCGCTGAGGCCCAGGCCGAGCGAAGCATATTTGGGATCGCTGGTTTGGCACTGGAGAGGGAAGACAGCCAAGGCGGTTGAGGGAAGCGGCTGTTCGCCCAGCTTTTCCTCCTGAGCAAGGAGCGTTTTGAACTGCTCTTTGATCACGGTCCGCTCGAGAGCGCGGTAGCGCCCCTCCATTAATCTCCGGTACTGGGAGAGTGCAGAAAAATCTGAATAATTGATGTAGGTGGCAAGAGCCGGCTGGATCTTGTCTTCGCTCTCGAGCGTCAGACCGTAGTAAAGGAGGGCTTTCGGGTCTTTCCCGTCAATTCCCACAGACTTTTTCAGTTTCTCCTCAGCCTTCAGAAATTCACGGGTCTGAAAATAGAGAACGCCGAGATCCCGGAGAATCTCGGGGTCGTCGGGGCGGGAACGAAGCTTATCCTCAAGCTGCAGAATCTGCTTTTGATAACCCGCAGGCGCCTGATCGTACTTCAGAGTCGTGCAGGTCAGTGAGACTGCTGCGAGAGCTGCCGCCACGCACGACGATAAAATCAATGCACGCATGTGAAACCCATCAACCAAGAAGGGGTTTGAGACTGTCAGCCTTTTTACGGGCCTTTTCATATTGAGGATCGAGTGAAAGTGCCTTCATAAATTTTTCGAATGCCCCCTTATAGTTCCCCTTCTCAAGCTCTACGAGGCCCTCGGAGTAGGTCATCATTGCGTCGAGGGATTTCGTCTCAGTTCCCTTGGAAACCTCCGCCTGAGTGATGGCGACATTGATCTTTTTGGCCACCTGGATGCCCAGCTTTTCAGTAAGATCAAAGAACTTATCGACGTCCCCGGTCATTTCGTCGGTCGCGAGGATCTCGCTAGTTTCTACCTTCACTAGGCGGGAAAGGATCTTGATCTGATCCTTGAACTTTATGAAACTTCCAAGGAGAATGGAATTGACCCCGAGCTGTTTGCCCACTCTTACTGCAGACCCTACGTCGAACTTTCCTGGGTTATTCTCAAGCGCGATCTCATCCAGGATCCACTGGATTCGCTCCCGCTCGACAACCTTCAAGTTAACCGAACCCTTCAGCTGATTGATCATCAGCTCGGCAAATCCTTTCTCCATCGGGTCAAAGCGCGCCTTGTCGTCGAGGGAGCGGTTACTGAAATCGAGAATTGCGATCGTTTTGATCCCGGGATCCGGACGCTCGATGGCGTTCGTGCCGCTCTTGCTTTTTCTTGCTTCGTAATACATTCTGAGGAGATTGGGACATTCGGTGTCGGGATCAAGCGTGACGACGGGAGGCTCCAGTGCCAGGAGTTTTGTGATGGCATCCTTTGCCTTGTCATTGAGCCGCTTGGCCAGATAGGATCGGCCCAGCCTCAGCATGACCTCCCTCCTGTCCGGTTTGCTCACAGTGGTATCGGCGGCCAGCTCCGACAGCAACCCTATTGCCTCATCATACTTGGCGGAGTCAAAGTAAGACATTGCGGCTGTCATCTTCGATTGGCCCGCTTTCTGCGCATGTGAAAGCGCGACGATGCAGAAGACACATGCGGCAATGAGAACGCCTTTTGATGCAGGTCGAAGCAGGTCACCTCCATAAAAAACATCTGAACTAAGTCCTAGCATAAAACCTCCTGTCTGGTGTTGTGATTATCTGAGTCTTCCCAAAAAGCAGATCGTGGCTCTCCGGCCCCTGTGGGCGGTGCATCAATCATTGTTTTCGAAGGGTGAAAACCAGCGGAACGATTCTTTCTGTAAGCGTCGGGACGATGTCAATTGTCATCGCGCCTTCCACCGTATCATAACCCCTTCGCGTCACCATCACGCGGTGTTTCCCGGCTGAAACGGGATAGTGTGCGATCGGAGCATCCTGCCCGATAGGATTGCCGTCGATCATCACGGTTCCCCACGCTGATTCACCCCTCACTCCGATATTCACATAGCTCTCGAAGTAGCATGTGATTTCGCTCGTCTGCTTTGCCCCGATGGTGACAGGGACTTCCTCGACACCGTGGTCGCCGTATCGTGGGCTTTTGAAAACTATTTTGTGTCCCCCTTCAGCGACGGTGAGCTTGCGGGACTGCGCGGTGTTTTTTGCCCGGAGCACCCCATCGACATACATATCGGAGGCAGGGATGCTTCTCAGAACGAGCCACCCCTTCGGCGGGATGGATGGCCGTGGCGCAGGCGGGACAACAATGTCGGGGACGACGTCGTTCTTCGCAAGCCCGAAGGACAGGCTCACTTCACCCGGCTCCGCCACTGTGATGATGGAATCTTTCGATTTGAATCCCCTGAGTTGAAGCTGGAGAGAGTATGTCCCCGCGTCGATCTTACGCCCTCGTATCGGCGTGTTTCCTGCGAGCTTGCCGTTGATCAGGACACCCGCCCCCGATGGAACCGAATAAACATATAATTGCGACGGCTCGGGCGGCGCCGGAAAGAAAAGCCTGTACAGATAGTAGATCAGGATCGACAAAAGAAGCAGGGAAAACAGATACAAAAATGGTGTCGGGCGGATCCCCTTCCCCCGCTCGTACGGCGAGCGAAATGGTTCGGGTTCCATTCTCCGAGTTGGTTTCGAGACGTCCGTCTGGTACTTGTCCAGCATTCCAACAAAATGGGCCGCATTCTGGAAACGACCATCCCTGTCCTTCTCCATCGAACGGAGGAGGATGGACTCAATAGCGGGAGGCACAGAGGAGGTGAACGACGCAATCGGGAGAGGAGGTTCGTTGAGTATGCAATACCCGAGCGCCATCGGGTGCTCGCCGCGGAACGGCAGGTGGCCGGAGAGCGCTTCGTACATCATGACCCCGACCGACCAGAGGTCTGTCCGGCCGTCCAGCTTCTCCCCTCTCAACTGTTCCGGGGAGGTGTAACCGGGGGTCCCTGCAATGCTCCCGGTCGATGTCACGCGCTCGTCGCTGTTCATCTTGGCGAGGCCGAAATCGGTTATTTTTACCACATCGTTCCGTTTCAGCATGATATTTCCCGGCTTGATGTCACGATGGATCACGCCGGCCTGGTGCGCATCGTTGAGAGCGGTAAGGATTTGCGGAAAAATGTTGCGCACCCGCGCAAGGGGGATCGGCCCCTGTTTCTTCAGCACCGAACCGAGCGTCTCGCCCTCGACGTACTCCATAATGATGCAGAACCCCTGAGCTGTTTCCCTGAACGCATAGAGGCTGACGATGTTGGCGTTCTGTATCTGGGCGAGAGATTTTGCCTCGCTCCTGAATCGCCTGAGAAAAACGGAATCCCCGGAATGGTCCGGGCTTATCATTTTGAGGGCGACGTCACGATCCAGCGTCATGTCGTGGGCTTTATACACCACTCCCATCCCGCCTTTGCCGATGACCTGCACAATCCGGTAGTTGTCGATCTCGCTTCCTATGTTCGCGTCACCGGCATTCATCAGATCTTAGTTCGATTTTTTCAAATGGAACACATAGGGCATTACTTTTTCCTCAAATGAAGCGGTGACTTTCACCCGCATTTCACCTTCGACGGTTTCGTACCCGCTGCGGGTGACAGTCAAACGGTGCTCGCCGACACCCAGCGGTACCCGATCTTGGGGGGTTTCGAGACCGGTGTTTTTCCCGTCCACTGTCAATGTACCCCAGACAGGGAGCGATTGGATGCTTGCATACACCTCGAAATAACACACAATCTTTGCCGTTTCTCCTGCGCGTGCGATCACCTTTGTCGACTGTTTCCCAAACTGGGGATGCTCGAACTCTACTGTCCGTTCCCCGGATGCGACGTCGATCTTGAGCGCATCTCCTGAATCTCCCTGCTTCCCGACTCCATCGACCGAGATTTTTCCATCCGGGACGGCCCGAAGCACGAGCGTACCCGTAGGAGTAGATGTCTCAGATACAGGTTTTTTAGCAACAGAGGTTTTTGGCTGCGTTTTTTTGGCCTCCTGGACCGGAGGGGCCTGTCGGTTCACTGTTCGTTCGTTGTCGAGTGGAGTCTTGTCCAGTGAAGCGACGAGATTGAGGTGGTCGCCGCCCCGGGCGGTAAGAGTCGTCTCCTTTGAGACGTATCCCGTCAACGAGATCACGAAAGAGAGTTGATCGGCTTTCGACTGAAGGCCTTTGAGAGGAGTCGCGCCGACAGATGCTCCGTTCAGTATTACGTCAGCGCCCGCCGGCCGGGTGTCGATGTCCACTGTGCTCGGTACGCGCTCCCCCCATGGTTTCCATAAAAAGAGGATCACCGCGGCGACGATAATCCCGGCGATGGCGTAGAGGACAGGCCGGCGGCCTCCGGAAGGACGCTCGGGCTCGGTCGGTATGATGCGTGTAACATCGGCGGTGCGGGAGGGACCGATATGAATGGATTCCAGCTCGGTCAGCATCTCGGATGCATTCTGGTATCGCCGCTCCACGTCCTTGTCGATCGATCTCGAGATGATTCTAGCAAGATCTCGCGGAAGGTCGGGTTTCAGGCGATCGGGAGGGGGAATGGTTCCCTCGACGATGGCCTTGCGGATGGCAAAATCCGACTCGTTCGCATCGAAGGGGACTTTTCCCGTGACCGATTCGTAGAGCGTCATACCGAGAGAGTAGATATCACCGCGTTGATCGACGTTTGCAAGCCCGCGGATCTGCTCGGGAGACATATAGTAAAGCGTGCCGCCGGTGCCCATAGTCATCGTCACCGCGGATGCCTGCTGAATCTTCGCCAGGCCGAAGTCCGTCACCTTTGCCCGGTCGTCCCTCGTGAGCATGATATTGCCCGGCTTGATATCCCGGTGGACAATTCCAAGCTTGTGAGCGTAGTCGAGGGCCACAAGAATCTGCTTGAAGATATGGAGGGTGCGATCGATCGGCAGGGGGCCTGATTCCTTGATAATATCGGCGAGCGTGCGACCGTCGACATATTCCATGACGATACAGAATCCAAGGTCCGTCTCCCGGAGCGCAAAGATGCTCACGATTCCGGGGTTTTGCAATCGGGCCAGGGCCTTCGCTTCCGATTGAAATCGTTTCAGAAAAGTCTCATCGCGGGCAAGGCCCGTGTCCATCATTTTCAGGGCGACGTCCCGGTCGAGGGTGAGTTCGGTCGCTTTATACACCACTCCCATTCCCCCGCTTCCCAGGACTCCGGTTATCCTGTAATTATCAACAACTTTGCCTATGACCGATTCCATCATTCCGAATTTCCCATGGCTTTCGTGGTCCGAGCATCCGAATTATGAACACGGATGATCTGGAGGGTGATGTTATCTTCACCTCCGCGCTCATTTGCGAGCGAGATCAGCTTCTGGCATGCTTCGCGCGGGGGCTGCGATGCTGCAGCATCCCGGATTTCAGCATCAGTGACCCGATTATAGAGCCCGTCAGTACACATCAGAAAAATGTCATCGTCCTTCAGTGAAATATCGTCATTAAAATCGAATTCAATATCCGGCTTCACTCCCATTGCTCGGTAAAGCGTCGACCGCTCCGGATGAAGCTTCGCCTCCTCCTGGGAGATTATCTTGCGCCGAACCATTTCCGCGACGGTGGAGTGATCCTGGGTCAGTTGTGATATTTGCCGGCCCTTGATTTTGTACAATCTGCTGTCCCCCACGTGGCCAATATAGGCCTGGTCCTGTGTCAGAACGAGAGCAGTGCAGGTTGTGCCCATCCCGGCATTCGCCGGATTATTAACGCCGTAGTTATAAATGTGGTCGTTCGCTCCGCGGAATGCGCGCCCGATCCTTTCGAGGATGCTATCGGTCGGGACCGAGTAGAAATAGAATCCCAGAATATTGACCGCGAGCTCGCTCGCTTCCCGTCCGGCGCGATGCCCTCCCATCCCGTCGGCGATAACGAACAACTGGCCGCCCGGATAGGAAAGATCATCATTCCGCTCCGGGAACTTGCCAAAAAAATCCTGATTCTCGCCCCGCACCATCCCGATATCGGTGGCAACGGACCTTTCTAACACTCTCAAGTTTTCACGATCTCCACGACCGCGGGTCCCGCGGGCCTGGCCATGCAGGCGAGCCGGCATTCCCCCGGCGCAAGGCCGCAGATATCTTCCAGAGTACCTTTTTCATCGTTCCCGATCGGATTCAGATTCTCGGAGCCTGCAAGGATTCTAATGGGATCGCTGCCGCAAATCCCCGCGTGACATTCCGCGACAATTTCAATGCCGCTCTTTTCTGCGATCTCGCATATCGTCTGTCCCTTCTCATACGTCACGCTTTTCCCCGCGTCTTTGAACGTAATGATCGCCCCCTGGGGAAGTCCGACGGCAGACTTCTTCCCGGGGGCCGCAGGCTGAGGAGCCGGGGCCGGTGCCTGGATCGGCGGCGGTGCCTGGGGGCGAGGGCTCACCGGAGGCGAAATTTTTGTGTGAATTCTGTCGCTCACCAGTTCCTCCCGGACGATCAGCTTAAAAGCCTGGCTTCCCGCCCTGAACTGGTCGGCATTCCCGATTCTTAGTGCATTCCTGACCTTAAGATAAGTCCCATTAAGACTCTTCAAATCTTTCACCAGAATCTTGTTCTCTTTCACCGTGACTGAGATGTGCCTTCTGGACATGGTCCCGTCATCATGATTGAGCGTGATATCCGGGGCCTCGCGGCCGAGAACGACCGTCTTTTCCGAAAGCGGGTAGCGTTTGATAAGTTTTCCCGCCTGGTCATAGTGCGTGAATGAGGGGCTTCCATCCGCGAACAGTAGAAACTGTCGTCCGAGCCTCACGAGATCCCCTTCTGAAATTTCAATAGGACGTCCTTCCGGCAACCGATAAAAAACACCGTTAGCGCTCGCGTCATCGCGCAAGAAGTATCCGTCGGGTCCGTGTGAGATTGAGGCGTGTCTTTCGGAGAGCATCAGGTCTTCAGGGAATCTGATATCGCACTCTTTCCGCCCGATTGTCGTCGTGCCATTTGCGTGAAGGGGGTACTCATCTTCTTCCACGCTACCGGCGATTATTCTAACCAGATATGCTCCCCCCTCCTCGACAGCCCGGGCGGGAACGACGCTCCCATTCGGCCGACCCCCGGTTTCCTCAACAATTTCGTAAAAATCTCTGGCTACCGCGGTTTTTTTTCCTTCCCCCCTGACATACAC
>JACXTT010001650.1_pt1 | contig 36730 bp, 33 predicted proteins | sample 9270951 | NCBI WGS metagenome assembly JACXTT01 (sample SAMN15532306, study PRJNA645909) | rock metagenome | isolation source: weathered quartz diorite | place: Puerto Rico | collected 2017-06-21 | reverse complement strand
GCATTACCGTCTCGCCGGAAAAAGCGCCCAACAAACCCGAGTTCATCGAGCTTTCTTACGAGAAGGGCGATATCGTCGCCATCAATGGCAAGAAACTGACCCCTGCCAAGGTACTGACCGAGCTGAACCGCCTGGGCGGCAAGCACGGTGTGGGCCGCCTCGACATGGTGGAAAACCGTTACGTGGGCATGAAGTCGCGCGGCTGCTACGAAACCCCCGGCGGCACCATCATGCTGAAAGCGCATCGCGCCATGGAATCCATCACCATGGACCGCGAAGTGCTGGCGCTGAAGGATGACCTGATGCCGCGCTACGGCCGCATGATTTATAACGGCTACTGGTTTTCACCCGAGCGCGTACTGCTGCAGGGATTGATCGATGAATCGCAAAAAACCGTCAACGGCACCGTGAAACTAAAGCTCTACAAGGGCACGGTGCTGGTGGTGAGCCGCGAATCGAAGTCGGACTCCCTGTTCGACCAAACCATTTCCACTTTCGACGACGACGGCGGCGCGTACAATCAGGCCGATGCCGCCGGCTTTATCAAGCTCAATGCGCTGCGTTTACGCATCCAGGCCAATAAAGCCGCCTCCCGGAAGAAGAAAAGCAAATAGCAAGGACACACCATGCCGAGCTTTGATATCGCCTCCGAAGTCAACAAGGTCGAACTCAAGAACGCGATCGAACAGGCCAACAAGGAAATCACCAACCGGTTTGATTTCAAGGGCTCCGACTCGCGTATCGAGCAGAGTGAACTCGAGTTGACCCTGTACGCGGACGACGACTTCAAGCTCGGCCAGGTGAAGGATGTGCTGCTCAACAAGATGGCCAAGCGCGGCGTCGATGTACGCATGCTGGATGAAAAAGACCCGCAGAAAATCGGCGGGGACCGGGTGAAACAGGTCATCGACGTGCGTAACGGCGTGGAGACCGAACTCGCCAAGAAAATCCAGAAGCTGATCAAGGAATCCAAGATCAAGGTCTCAGCCTCCATCCAGGGTGAGACGGTGCGCGTGCAAGGCACCAAGCGCGACGATCTGCAGGCGGCGATTGCGCTATGCAAGCAGAAGATCGACGAAGTGCCGCTGCAGTTCAATAATTTCCGGGATTGACGCCTCAGCTTTTCAAGCCGGCGATCCAGCGCTTATAAAGCCGATCCGCCACGCTGTGCAGCGCAGGCAGATTGCGCGCGTTGTCCCTCATCATTTCCTCCGGTGTCTGCACGCTGGGCAGCGCCGGATCGGCGCGCTCCTCTTCCCAGGCCTCACACCATTCGGCAATCACCTCCGCGGTCATTTCGGTATGGCACTGCATGCCCAGCGACTTGCCGATCACGTAGGCCTGGTTGGCGCAGGCATCCCCCGTAAGAATGCGGGTCGCGCCCGGCGGGATGCTGAAGGTATCCCCATGCCACTGAAACGTGGAGAACTCGGCAGGGGCGTCACTCAGCCATGCATCGGCAAGCGCAGAAGGCTCTACACGCACCCGGTTCCAGCCGATCTCTTTTACGGAATGCGCCCTGACCTCACCGCCCAGCGCCTTGGACAGCAGCTGCCCGCCCAGGCAATGGCCCAAACAGGGCAAGTCAGCCGCAACGGCCTTGCGCATCAGCTCCAAAACCGGTGGAATCCAGGGCAGGGGATCGTAGGCGCTCATCGGGCCGCCCATGAATACGAATCCCGAATAAGCGGACACATCTGCAGGCACCGCCTCGCCACGATCTATGCAAATCAGCCGCCAGGAAATCGAATGCCGGTCCAGGAAGGTGGCACAATAGCCGGGGCCGTCATCGGCGGAGAAACGAAAAATGGCAACGGGCTTCATGGATAAAAAAATAACGGTCTGGCGGCATTGTAACCACGCGCTGACGGCAGCGCTGCTGATGCTGGGCCTTTGCGCCGCGCCATCCGCATGGGCGACCAAGGTTACCCTGGTCGGGCTGTTTCCGGGCAAGGCCGTGATCGTCGTCAACGATGGGCCGCTGCGCACCGTGGCGGTGGGCCAGAAACAGGCCGAGAACGTCACACTGATCAGCACCGAAACCAATAGCGCGGTGTTTGATATCGAGGGCAAGCGCACCACGCTGGAAATCGGCGACCATTTCGCTCCTCCAACGGGTGGCGCCGGCGGCAAGCCGCAAAGCGTGACGCTGACGGCCGATGGCCGCGGGCAATTTTTTGCTACAGGCCAGGTGAACGGTCGCACCGTGCGCTTTCTGGTCGACACCGGCGCCAGTTCGGTTTCGCTGCCGGCGGCGCTGGCGCAGAGCGCAGGCGTCGATTTCCGCAAGGGCAAACCGACGGTGATGCAGACCGCCAACGGCCGTGCGCTGGCCTACCGGGTGTTGCTCGACAGCGTCAGCCTGGGCGAAATCACTCTCTACCAGGTGGAAGCGGTGGTGCATGAAGGCGAAGGCCTGGACATCTCGCTATTGGGTTCGAGCTTTCTGAACCGCATGGAGATGAAGCGCAACGGCGACACCATGGTGCTGACGCGCCGCTTCTGACGACCTTTTCGGCTATCCGGCTACCGCGTCCAGGCGCAGATTGGTTTCGGCCAGTTCGCCGCCGGTGATGCGCCGCCGCCAAGCGCGAGCACCCGCCAGCCCCTTGTGCAGGCCCACCATATGCCGCAACACATTGTGCGGATGAAAACCGGAATCGCGCGCCACTTGCGCAGCGATGTAGCGACGCATGGTGGCTTCCAGTTCGCCGCGGTCCGGGAAGCGGGGTTCATCACCGAAGAACTCGTGGTCCCAGGAGGCCAGCCAGTAGGGGTTGTGATAGGCCTCGCGGCCCAGCATGACGCCATCGGCTTCCGTCAGGCGCACGCGCACGGCGGCGCTGTCGGCGATGCCGCCGTTGACGACGAAAATGAGCGCCGGGAAATCCTGCTTTAGCCTCCGCACGTAATCGTATTTGAGCGGCGGGATTTCACGGTTTTCCTTGGGCGATAGCCCTTTCAAGATGGCGTTGCGGGCATGCACGATGAACACCCGACACCCTGCTGCGGAAACCGCGCCGACGAAGTCGCGCACGAAGCCGTATTCCTCGATGTGATCGATGCCGATGCGGTGTTTGACGGTGACTTCGATTTGAACCGCGTCGCACATCGCTTTCACGCAGTCCGCCACCAGCGCCGGCTCGGCCATCAGGCAGGCGCCGAAGCTGCCGCGCTGCACGCGCTCGGAGGGACAGCCGCAGTTGAGGTTGATTTCATCGTAGCCCCACTGCTCGCCCAGCTTGGCGCAGCGCGCCAGGTCGACCGGGTCGCTGCCGCCGAGTTGCAGGGCCACCGGATGTTCCTCGGCATTGAAATCCAGATGGCGCGGCTGGTTGCCGTATAGCAGGGCGCCGGTGGTGACCATTTCGGTGTAAAGCCGTGCACGCCGGGTCAGCAGACGATGGAAATAGCGGCAGTGGCGGTCGGTCCAATCCATCATCGGCGCCACGCACAGCCGGTGAGCAGCGGACAGAGGAATTGCCGGAGGTGAAGGGTTGACGACCATATCGACATTTTAGTGGCTGTTGCGCTGATTCCCTCGTCCGGTGCAGATGCCGCGCCATTGCCGTCATTTCGCGCGCCGCGTTGGAATGCGAGAAAATAGCCCCATGAGAAGCGGCACCACACCCGGCAAGGACGCCATTCAACGCGCAGCGCAGGCGCTGGCGGCGGGCGAACTGGTCGCGCTGCCCACCGAGACCGTGTATGGGCTGGGTGCGGACGCCGGCAATGCCGATGCGGTGCGCAAGATTTTTGCGACCAAAGGGCGACCGGCCGATCATCCGCTGATCGTGCACGTGGCCAAGGGCGCCGATCTCAGCGCCTGGGCGCAGACGATTTCACCGGAACTCAAGGCGCTCACCAAGGCTTTCTGGCCGGGGCCGCTGACGCTTATCGTCAAGAAAACCGCGCGCATCCCGGAGGTGGTCACCGGCGGGCAGGACACGGTGGGCTTGCGCTGCCCCGCACATCCGGTGGCTCAGGAGTTGCTGGCGGCATTCGCCAAGCTCGGCAGCGGCATCATCGCCGCCCCCTCGGCCAACCGCTTCGGCCACGTTTCACCGACCACAGCACAGCATGTGCGCGACGAATTCGGCGCCGACCTTACCGTGCTGGACGGTGGCCCCTGCGCGGTGGGCATCGAATCGACTATTTTGGATTTATCCCGCGCCGAACCCGTACTATTGCGGCCGGGCGCGATTTCGCGGCAGGCGTTGGCCGAAGTACTGGGCCGTGCTCCGCTGACGCAGGACGAGGCTGTGGGTTCCAGTACCGGGGCCGCGCCGCGCGTGTCCGGTTCGCTAGCCGCTCACTACGCGCCGATGACGCCGCTGCGCCTCGTCACCGGCCTGGACCTGGAAACCGAAGTGGAAAAACTTCTAGCGGACGGCAAGCGTGTGGCGGTACTGGCGTTTGCCGCCAAACCGCGCCTGCGCCCTTCGCCGGTGGGTGTGGGCATACGCAATGCGCGCCCGCTGGTTTGGATTACGGCCGAGGCTGGGGCAGCCGAATACGCGCGTGATCTCTATGCGCATTTGCGCACCCTGGATGCAGCGGCCACTGCCACTATCCTGGTAGAAGCGCCGCCTTTGTCGGCCCCTTGGGAGGCGGTCAACGACCGGCTGGGCCGCGCTGCCACCGGCTCGGGCCGCCGCTAGAACACAAAGTGCGCGCTGCCGCTCGCGGCACCGTCGGCCGCGCGGCTGCGTTCCTCAAAAAATATCGAACCGTCGCTATGCCGCGCGACCACGGTTGAACAAAGCGTGCCGTAGCGCTCGCCGCGAATCAGGATAGGCGCCAGGGTTCGCTCCCACTCCAGGCCCACGCCGGTGTCGGGTAGTTCCGCGTCGCCGGCAACGGTGGTGTCCGAGAGCAGATCGAATAAGGGCGCGGCCGGGTCATCCTGTAATGTCGGCAAGACGGCACTCAAACGCATGCGCGCCCGCTGCACCTTGGGCCAGGGTTCGTCCAGCAGATGATTGGACAACGCGTGCACGCCGGGTTCGACCTCGATCACCTCGCCCTCGCGGCTGCCGAAATAGTAAAGCGAGTCTTCGTCGGCCAGCAGCAGGTTGAAGGCGTTATAGCGCCCGGCGCGCTCGCGCAGATGCAGGAGATATTCGCGCGGGCCGGCGTGGCCCTGAAAGTAATCGACCAGCAAGGCACCGCGCGAGGGCGCGGAAGAATCGCGCTCGGCCGGGTCGCGGAAATTGGTGATGGCGCCGAAACGGCCGCCGCGCGTGAGGCCCAGCCAGGTGCCGCCGGCCTGCAAATCACGCCCCGCCAACAGGCCGGGTTTATCCGGCCACCAGTGCGCAGGCTCGGCCGCACGGTCGCGCCATTCGTCGCGGTTAGCGGCAACCAGTAGCGGGATGTCGGCGTGCATTTGCCATGCGAATGCGATCAGGCACATGGCACCATTCTGGCACGCATTCCGGCAAGTTACGGGCCAGCCAACACTAACCTGCGGCAGCCAGCTCCCGCTGCGATTCGCCTTCGCCCTGTTCCCGTTCGCTCATGACGAAATCGCGTATGCGCATGATGCGCGTGCGCTTGAGGCGGCTTTCGATGGCCTGGTCCAGACTGCCGCCATCCACGCACAGGCGCTCGGCCACGGACAGGAAGGCCGATACCACCGCAGGGTCGAAGGCGCTGCCGGACAGCGATTGAATCATGCGTAGAGCGTCGTCCTCGGTCCAGGCCAGCTTGTACGGGCGCTCGTGCGCCAGCGCATCGAATACATCGGCCACGGCGGTAATGCGGCCCGCCATGGGAATCGCTTCGCCCACCAGCCCCTGCGGGTAGCCCTTGCCGTCCCAGCGCTCGTGGTGGGTCATGGCCACTTTTTCAGCGACGCGGATTTGCGGGGTTTTGCTGCGCGAGAGCAGGCGCGCGCCCATCACCGCGTGGCGGCGTATGACCTCAGTTTCCACGGCGTCCAGCTTGCCGGGTTTCATAAGAATATGATCGGGCACGCCGATTTTGCCGATATCGTGCAGGCGCGCGGCGATTTCGATGCTATCGGCTTCCATGGCCGGCAGGCCCATTTCCAGGGCGATGAGCTGCGCCCATTTGCCGACCCGGTAGCAGTGCATGCCGGTGACGTCATCGCGCATTTCAGCGGCCACCGCCAGGCGTTCCAGCACTTCCACCTGCGAATCGGTAAGGCTTTTGCGCAGGGAGGCGGTGCGCAGACGAAAATCGTTATTGAACGATTCCGCGTCCAGCGGTCCCGCGTCACTGGCGCTGCGCTCGCCCAGACCCAGCGAGGCGAGCCGCTCGCGCACCTGATCGAGATTGACCGGCTCGGTCAGCGCCGTCAGGCGCTGCAAATACTTCAGCGCCGAATTGGGATGGCCTTCTTTTTCGTAAATCGTCACCAGGGCAGACAGGGCCTCCTTGGCGAGACTGGTGTCGGTGCCAGCCAGTACCAGCGCTTCCTTCAGCGACTGCACCGCCTGGCGCAACCGGCCCTTTTCGTGGTCGATCAGGGCGGCGGTAATTTGCAAACGCAGCTTGGTGCGCGAAAAACCGATGCCGGCATCCGAGTCGCGGGCGGCGGCCAGTTCGCGCTCGGCAGCGCTCAGACGCCCGCGCAGCAAATGCAAGCGCGCCAGCGTGATGTGCGCCGTGCAGAGCTGTGCGCGCTGCGGCGCTTCCGCCACCGGACAAACCAGCAGCACCTGGTTGCCCAAGTCGATACCGCGCTCGGCCTGATGGGTGATGAGGCAGGCCTCCGACATATTGTTGAGCACGGCCGCCACGGTAATGGGGTCCAGCGCTTCCTCGCGGTGCATGGCCAGCACGCGCTCGCCCAGCTTCAACGTATCCCAGGGCCGGCCGAAATCGACAAACAGGGCGGCCAGGTTGACGAAGGCGCGCGCCTCGGACTGGCGGTTGCCCATGCGGCGGGCGATTTCCAGCGAGGTGGCGTTGGCCTCGAACGCGCAGGCGAACTCGCCCAGATCCAGGCAGAGGCCGCCCTTGACGGTGTAAAACTGGCGTTTCATATCCGAGTCGGGCAGTGTGGCCACCATCGCCTCGATACCCTGAATGGTGGCGAGGCCTTCGCGCGGCACGGCGCCGGCAAAGCAGGACCGTGCGATCACGATGACGATGCGGACCAGGTCCTCGCGTTCGTGGTCGGCGATTTCGCGCAGCCTAAGGGACTCGCGCATATCGAGAAAAAAGCGCAGTTCGCGCGCCGGCTTGCTGTGGAAGAACGATTCTTCCAGGCAGGCGAGGACTTGCGATAGCGGTTGCTCCGCGAGAGCGCTCGCGGACGTTGCGTCGTTCATGTGCGGCTCCGTCACGTACCCAACACCGGGGATCGTTTCAACTGCAATTGAATCGAGTTACCTCACGTCCCCTAGACGTGACACACCCGCCATACGGTCCGCCGGCCTCTCTTTGCGGAGACCGTTCAGCCGAAGTCCATCCCTTGAACTGGTATTATAGCGGTATTGAAATTGCCGGGTATCCCCCAATCGCGGGACACCTGTTCCGCATGCCGGTACGGAAGCGCGCAGCGAGGGTGAAAATGCCCCCTGCCGACCGCTATTTGCGGTTGCCGCCGGCCACCATTTTGAATTCGTACAGGCGGCATTCGATCTTGCCATTGAATAGCGGCGTTTTGCGGGTTGAGGACAGGCGGATGGTCTTGACCAGGGCGGCGTCGCCTGAAAACAGGTATACGCGCCAGCCGGCGAACTTCTGTTTCAGGGCATCGCCGAATTTGGGGTAGAAGGCGGCCAGCTCGGCCTCGTCGCCCAGGCGTGCGCCGTAGGGTGGGTTGGTGACTATCACGCCGCTGGGAGTGGGGGCGGAGACTTCCAGGGCATTGGCCTGCTTCAGCCACACACAATCGGCCAAGCCGTTGGCGGCCAGGTTCTCCTTGGCGTCCTTCAAGGCATAGCCGAACAGATCGGAGCCGTAGATGGGCAGGGACTCTGCGGGCCGCCGCGCGGCCTCGGCCTCCTGCTTCATCGCCTCCCAGGCTTTTTTGTCGAAGTTCTTGAGGCGGGTAAACGCAAACTCGCGGCCCAGGCCGGGGGCGATGTTCAGCGCCATCTGCGCCGCCTCGACCAGGAAGGTGCCGCTGCCGCACATGGGATCAAGAAACGGCTCATCGGGCTTCCACCCGGACAGGGCGATGATGCCGGCCGCCAGGTTTTTCTTTAAAGGCGCCGCCCCGGTGTGATCGCGTGAACCGCGTTTGAACAGGGGTTCGCCTGAAAGATCGAGATACAGGGTGCAGTGAGTGGGGTCGAGGAAGGCGTGGATGCGCACATCCGGCTCGCGCACGGCCACCGAAGGACGCGAACCGATTTGCTCGCGGAACTTGTCGCACACACCGTCTTTGATGCGCAAGGTCGTGAAATCGAGGCTTTTCACCGGAGAGCGCTGGGCATTGATCTCCACCTTGATGGTGCTGCTCACGGCAAACCAGCTCGGCCAGGGCAGGAGCAGCGCCGCCTCGTAAATATCGTGCTCGTTGCCGTAAGGAAAATGCGCTACCTGCCAAAGCACGCGGCTGGCGATTCGCGATTGCAGATTGGCCCGGTAAGCGTCGGCCATGCTGCCCTCGAAACTCACGCCGGATTCGCTAGACGTGACCTTGGCGGCGCCCAGCGCCTTCAACTCGTCGGTGAGGATGGGGGCGAGGCCGCGCGGGCAGGGGGCGAAGAATTTTTCCATTTCAGAACGACGGCTTGATCACGACCAGCAACACAATGCCGATTAGCGCCGGCAGCAGCGGGATTTCATTCAGCCAGCGGTAGAACACGTGCGAATGGGCGTTGCGGTCGTGCTTGAAGTCGTTCATCAACTTGCCTAAGTAAAAATGCTGGGCTATCACGACCAGCACCAGTGCCAACTTGGCGTGCAGCCAGGGCATGGCCGAGCCACTGAACCAACCCAGCCACAGCCACAGGCCCAGCGCCAGCGCCAGCACCATCGACGGGGTCATGATGCCGTAGTAGAGCTTGCGCTCCATGATCTTGAAGCGCTCGATGGAAATCTTGTCTTCAGCCTGGGCGTGATACACGAACAGCCGTGGCAGATAGAACAGGCCCGCGAACCAGCTGATCACGAAAACGATATGAAACGATTTGACCCAGAGCACCAGGTCAGCCCGAGTAGCGGTCGAACAGGGGTTCGAGCTGGCCATGTGCGTGCATGATGATTTCGCAAAGCTCGCGCACCGCACCCCGGCCACCGCCCGCTGAGGTCACGTAATGCACCTTCGATTGTACATACTGCGGTGCTGCCGGCACGGTCACTGAAAATCCGCAATGCAAGAGAATCGGCAAATCGACCACATCGTCGCCAATGGCCGCCACTTCTTCTTCCTTCACGCCGAGGCTCTCGCGCAGCAATTGATACACCGCACCCTTGTCTTCGGCGCCGAGAAAGCAGTGTGTGATGCCCAAGTCTGCTACCCGGCTGGCCGCCGCCGGCGAATTGCGACCCGATATAACCGCTATCTCTACATGGCTTTCGTTCAGCAATTTGATGCCGAGGCCATCCATGACATTGAATACTTTCACCACCTCGCCATCGCCCCCGTAATAAAGGGAACCGTCGGTCATGACCCCGTCGATATCGAGGATGAGGAGTTTTACCCGCGCGGCGCGTGCCAGGGTTTTATTGTCGATGGCCTTGGGGGGAGTCCATTCCATCACAGCACCCCCATGCGCATCAGGTCCAGCACCTGCACGGCGCCGACCAATTTGCCCCCGGCGTCGACCACCAAGAGGCCGCTGGAGGCGATGTTGTAGCGCTGTATCAGCTCGGCCGCTTCGGCGGCGAGTTTTTCGGCGGTGATGGTCTTGGGCTTAAGCGTCATCACGTCGGCGACGCGAATCTTGCCGAGGCTATCGTGCTTTTCCAGGGTGCGGCGCAAATCGCCATCGCTGAACACGCCCAGCAGTTTGCCTTCGCCATCGACCACCGCCGTCATACCCAGTTTCTTTTGCGACATTTCCAGAATGGCAGCGGGCAGCAACGCATCAGCCGGCACCTTGGGTAATCTTTCGCCTGACACCATCACTTCGTGCACGTGTACCAAGAGGCGCCGGCCCAGCGCGCCACCGGGGTGGTGCATGGCGAAGTCTTCCTCGCCGAAACCGCGCGCATCCAGCAAGGTCACGGCCAACGCATCGCCCAGCGCCAGGGTGGCGGTGGTGCTGGCGGTCGGGGCCAGGTTCAGGGGACAGGCTTCTTTTTCCACGCCCGCGTCCAGGTGCACGTCGGCAGCCGTGGCAAGAGTCGAATTGGCGTTGCCGGTCACGGCGATGATGCGGGTGCCGCGCCGCTTCAAGGGGCCCAGGATTTTCAGAATTTCATCGGACTCGCCTGAGTTGGAGATGGCGATCACTACATCGTCGGCCGTGATCATGCCCAGATCGCCGTGGCTGGCTTCGCCCGGGTGCATGAAAAACGCCGGCGTGCCGGTGGAGGCCAGAGTGGAGGCGATCTTGCCGCCAATATGCCCGCTCTTGCCCATGCCGGTCACCACCACACGGCCTTTGCGCTCGGCGGCGTCGAAACAGAGGCGGTGCGCTTCAATGAAGTTGGCACCTTGCTCTCCCGCCAGCTTGGCGGCGAGCTTGCTCACGGCCTCGGCTTCGATGGCCAGCGTTTCGCGGGCCAATTCCAGCGTACGAACGGTGTCGCCCAGGGGGCGAGGCTGTAATATGCTTCCCATACCGCCATTGTATCGCGACACTACATGCCCCACGACACGCTGCCCCTGGTTGTTCTGTTGCTAGCCGCTGCGGTGGTGACGGTGGTGGTATTCCGGCGCCTGCATCTGCCGCCCATCCTGGGCTATCTGATCGTGGGCACCGTGATCGGCCCGCACGCCCTGGGATTCATTCCCGATTCGCCGCAGACGCGCTACCTGGCCGAGTTCGGCGTGGTGTTCCTGATGTTCTCCATCGGCCTGGAGTTTTCCCTGGCACGCCTCACGTCCATGCAACGCACCGTGTTTGGCTTCGGCGGCGCGCAGGTAATGGCGGTGATGGCGGTGGTGATGCTGGTGGCCGTGGTCACGGGCTTGGGCTGGCGCACCGGCCTGATCGTCGGCGGCGTGCTGGCCATGTCGTCCACAGCCATCATTTCCAAGGTGCTGGCGGAACAAATGCAGCTCCACTCCATGCACGGGCGCGAAATCATGGGGGTGCTGCTGTTCCAGGATCTGGCCGTTATCCCCTTGCTGGTGCTGGTGCCGGCGCTGGCCCTCTCCACCGGCCAACTCGCGATGGAAATCGGCACGGCTCTCCTGAAAGCGGCGGCGGTGCTGACCCTGATCCTGGTGCTGGGGCAGCGCATCATGCGACCCCTGTTTCATTTGATCGCCGCGCAAAAGTCTTCGGAGCTGTTTGTGATGGCGGTGCTGCTGGTGACACTGGCCCTGGCCTGGGCCACGGAACTGGCCGGCCTGTCGCTGGCGCTGGGCGCCTTCCTGGCCGGTATGCTGATTTCGGAGACCGAGTACCGCTACCAGGTCGAGGACTACATCAAGCCGTTTCGCGACGTGCTGCTGGGCCTGTTCTTCGTCACCATCGGCATGCTGCTGGATTTGTCGGCTCTGTTCGCGAACGCGCCTATGGTGTTATTGGTGCTGGTGCTGCTGCTCGCGTTCAAGTTCGTGCTCATCGTCGGCATCGCCCAGGCCTTCGGCAACGACCGTGCGGTGGCGCTGCGCTGTGCGATGGCGCTGGCGCCAGCGGGGGAATTCGGTTTCGTGCTGCTGTCGCTGTCGGGCCGCGTCAACGCCCTGCCGCAGTCCACCCTGCAGGTAGTGCTGGCGGCCATGGTGCTGTCGATGATGCTGGCCCCGCTGCTGCTCGCCAAGAGCGAACGCATCGTGCTCTACCTGGTGGCGAGCGAGTGGGAGAACCGCGCCGTGCAACTGCATCAGCTGGCGATGAAAACCATGGCGCAGCGCGGCCACGTCATCGTCTGCGGCTACGGCCGCTCGGGCCAGAGCCTGACGCGGTTCCTGGAACACGAAAAAATCGCCGTCGCGGCACTCGATGACGACCCGATCCGCGTCAAGCAGGCGGCCGCCGCAGGCGACGCCGTCAGCTTCGGCGATTCCACCCGCAAGGAAGTGCTGACCGCCGCAGGTCTGGCGCGCGCCTCGGCGGTGGTGGTGAGCTTTGCCGACACTCACGCCGCCATGACCATTCTTTCGCACGTGCGCGAACTGCGGCCCGAGGTGCCCGTCATCATCCGCACCTTCGACGATACCGATGTGGAAAAACTGCGCGCCGCAGGTGCTGCCGAAATCGTGGCCGAAGTGGTGGAAGGTTCGCTGATGCTGGCGACCCAGACCATGCTCAGCCTCGGCCTGCCGCTTAACCGCGTGCTGGCGCGCCTGCGCACGGTGCGCGGCGAGCGCTACCAGATGATGCGCGGCTTCTTCCCCGGCGCCACCGACGAGGCAGACAGCGATTCGGCACAGGTGCTGCTGCAGTCGCTCTTGGTCGAAGAGGGTGCGGCAGCAGTGGGCAAGACCATTGCCAACTTGCAGCTGGATGAAATCGGCGTGGCTCTGACTGCCATGAAACGCGACTCGGTACGTCAGGCTGCACCTGCGACAGATACGCGCATCAAAGCCGGCGATGTGCTGATCCTGGGTGGCTCGGCGGAGGCGCTGGCCAAGGCGGAGATTCGTATCGTGCAGGGTGGGTAGAACGCGGATAGAACGAATGGCCGCCCAAAATAAAAAAGCCCGCCGAAGCGGGCTTTTCTTTTTGCGGGAAGTCTGACTTAGAACGTCTGGCAAACCGTGTAGCTGGTGGCATCGTCAACCATGGCGGTCGGGATGGCGGTTGCGCCCGGCGTGGAAGCACCGGCAACCTGGTTGGCGATCACGCGCACCGAGCCGGTGGCGGTGTTGCCGTCGTCCAGCGTTACGTCCAGCTGCTTGGCGAACTTGCCCAGTAGGTTGGCGGAACAGAAGGCGTAGGTGCCGGTCATGCCGGACACGGGGCCGTTGGCGGTCACGCCGCCGGAAGACGTGGTCACGTTGCTGCTAAGACCGATACGGCCGCCTTCAACGTTGGTGGGCTGGTAGTTCGGGTCGGTGGTCAGCGTGGGGCCGGCCGCGAAATTGGCCATGCGCACGTGCTGCCAGAACAGGTAGGACTCGTCGCCAGCGGTGGTGGAATTCCACATGCCTTCGATCACGCCGTTGCCAGCGGTGCCGCCCGTTGCCAGGGTCGCTGCCGGCGGGCCGGCCAGGTTGGTGGCCACGCGCAGGTCGTCGCCCGGCAGAGCCTTGAAGCGGTCCTGATAACCGTAGATGTACAGGGGTACGGTCTTGAAGTCGTTGGCGAGGTTCTTCACCTTCGCGCTATTGATCAATTCCTGGCCCTTCAGAATGCCGCCGAGCAGCAGGCCGATGATCACCAGAACGATGGCGATTTCGACTAGCGTAAAGCCCGATTGCTGGCTTTTCATGGATTTCATTTTGTTCTCCCGTTATAAAGTGCGCTGGTGAAGATTTTACGCTACGACTTTCAACACGGCTCCCAGCAGCATGCCAATGCTCAGAACCGCAACGGCGAAATCGTAGCGGGTAAACCCGTTTTGGCCTTTTTGATTGGTTTTCATCATGCTCTCCGGTTGATGTGAATTGCTTGCTTACGGGCCAATATCTGCAAGCGCCGTGCCAACTATGTAATATATTGATAGTTAAAGATATTTTTTCAATTTGTGAAGTGGTTCACTAGGGTAAAACTGAGGGGTTGTAGTCACTGCCGACAGCAGTGTCCGGATTTTCGACACCCCTACCCGCATCGCGTGCTTGGCGGCGGTGTCGCATACGGCGTAGGCTTGCGCCTTTCCCATGGGAACCACCCCTTCATGAGTCTTGCCGCATGAGCACCGTTTTAGCCGATGCCAATAAAAATCTTGCCAAGACCCTGCTCAGGGGAAGGCGCTGGCTGATCCTCGCCATGCTGCTGTCTTTGCACGGGGCGCTGATGGCCGCGCAGGGCGGAGACTTCGAGCGCATCTGGCTGATGGTGCACTTCGGCCTGTTCCTGCTGTGGCAGCCTTTCATCAGCACCGAGCACGAACTGAATGTGGTCTCGACCACCATCCTGCTGGGCATTACCGCGGTTGTGCTGTTTTCGCTGGCGGGCTGGATGCTGGTGATGTGGATCGCCATCCTGATCGGCATCATGGGCGGTAAGGTGTTCACCTCCCAGGCGGCCAAGCGTGGCCGCTTCTATCTTGTGGCGGTGTTTTATCTGTTTGCCGTATTGCTCACCTGGACGGTGCCGGTTTCACTTCTGGAATTGCACCTCACGCCGCAAAGCCTGCCGCCGGGGCTGCGCACCGGCGTGAGTGTATTGCTGCCGATGGTGCTGGTCTTGCTGGCCTTTTTGCCGTTTCGCGCCGAGGACGAGGCCAGCACGCAGGTGTTCGATTTTTTCTATAGCCTGTTCGTGTTCCAGTTGGTGGTGGTGCTGGTGCTGGGCACCATCGCCGCCATGCGCGTCACGGACAACCTCTACTTCCCGGCGGTGGTGCTGACGGTACTGGCTTTTGCCGGGGTCCTGTTCACGCTGGCGATTCTGTGGGCACCGCGCGCCGGTTACGGCGGGCTGCGCACTTACTTCTCGCGCTACCTGATGAGCGTGGGCATGCCCTTCGAGCTGTGGATGCGGCGCATTGCCGAGCTTTCCGAAACCGAAATGAGTTCTGCGCGCTTTCTCGAAAACGCCATGAACGAAGTGGCCAGCACGCCCTGGATTCTGGGTTGCCAATGGACCTCGCCCGACGGCAACAGCCGCTTCGGTGTGGAAAGCGCGCAATCGGCGCGCTTTCGCTATCACGAGCTGGAGGTAGTGTTCTTTACCGAAATCCGCCTCTCGCCGGCCCTGTTCCTGCACCTCAGATTGCTGGCGCAGGTGGTGGGCGAGTTCTATGAAGGCAAGCGGCGTGAGCAGGTGCTGAAACAGAACGCCTACATGCAGGCGGTGCACGAAACCGGCGCCCGCCTCACCCACGACATCAAGAATCTGCTGCAATCGCTGTTCGCGCTGACGGCGATGAGCGTGGCGCAAAAGGACCAGAACAAACCGGTGGAAGAACGGCGCGCGCGCACGACCTACGAGCAATTGCTGGACCGGCAACTCCCGCAACTGGCCAAACGCCTGCAAACCACGCTGGACAAGCTGAAGAACCCGGCCGTGGAGACCATCAGCGCATCGATGCAGGCGGCGGACTGGTGGCAGGACGTCACCGGCCGCCACGCCGGCGGCGGCGCCGCGTTCAAGGCCACGGGCAACCTGGCCGCCACGCTGCCGGCCTCGCTATTCGACACGGTGCTGGAAAACTGCCTGGAAAACGCCCGCAAGAAAAAAGAACGCGAACCGGAAATCCATATCGTCGTGGAACTCAGCTGCGACCCGGCTCCCGCCCTCAGCATCACCGATACCGGCAGCGCCATCACCACCGGCGCCGCCGAAAACCTGTTCCGGGCGCCCGTCGCCAATACCCGGCGCAGCGGGCTGGGCATCGGGCTTTTTCAGGCCAGCCGGCAGGCTGAGCAGGCGGGTTATGAGTTGACATTGGCGAAGAATGAACCAGGTGAAGTTAGCTTCCGCCTGACGCGCCGCACCGCGCCGCCTGTCGGCTAAGAGTGGCGCGCGATTGCCTTTGCGTGCGCATGCGCTACTATTTGTTATCTCCTCCGCTCCGAATTCGCTTGCCCGTGGAAAAATCCTGCCGAACCGTTTCAATAGCACCGCCTCAAACCGGCTTCACGCTGCTCGAGGTTGCCATGGTGTTGTTGATCATGGGCATTCTCATCACCATCACGGCCACTACCACGTCGACGGTTATCAATCAGAAGCGGCGTAATGAGACGCAGGAGAAGATGAAGGCGATCGACGCCGCCATCGCCAATTTTGTTACTCTAAATAAGCGTTTGCCCTGTCCGGCGGACGGCACACTGAATGCGGTCGCAGGGACCGCCAACTCTGGCGCGGAAAGCTGTACTACGCTCATGAGCGCCAATCAGGCGAATGGCGTGGCACCTTGGACAACACTGGGAATCACGCTAGCTGATGCAACGGATGGCTGGGGCAATGTGTTTACCTACCGCGTCGATAGCAAGTCGATCAACCCAGGATCAATGGATCTGACGCTATGCACCGGGGCGGGCGCCAGTGTAACTGCGATTACCACCACAGCAGCAAGCCCGTCCACGACCGTTTACGCTTGCGACAGCAGCTGTACTTCTGCCGGATTTCCAACAGCATGTACAGCCACCACAACATCACTTGCCAATCGCGGCTTGCGTATCTTCAACCTGGCTGGCGCAACGCTGGCCGAACCCTCGTCTTCGACCGGCGCCGCCTACGCGCTAATCAGCCACGGCGAAAATCTTGAAGGTGCATATGGCCCTGGCGGCGTCTTGGTCTCCAACGGCAATCCCACCTCCGGCACTCAGGAACAACTGAATTTTGCCAGCGCAGCCTACAATACTGCCTCCACCGCAACCCATCTAGTGGACGATTTGCCAAGTTATGGCGCCACCACAGGCCACTTCGACGACTTCGTCAGCCATCCCTCGCTGCTCACCGTCGCCACCAAGGCAACGCTGGGGCCGCGTCCATATTGACGTGGCGTTTAGATGAGGCTTCGTTCGCATTCCCGAGGCTACATACTGTTATTGTTGGTAGTGATGATGCTGTTGTTCGGCGTCGGCAGTGTTTTGTACAAAGCCAGTCAAAGCCCCGCGACCGTTAGCGGGCAAAGATCAGTAACGACGACGGCGCGCTTCGACAAGGTGGAAGAAGCCCTATTGTCTTTCGTAAAAAACAACCAACGTCTGCCTTGTCCGGCCTCGCCTACTGATGCCGCGGGCGGTATATCAGCCGTGTCAGCAGCATCAGCAAGCTGCGCCAATGCCACTGGAGTTGTTCCCTGGGGCGCGCTTGGCCTTAGCCTCAGCGACACACTCGACGCCTGGGATCGCAGAATTTCTTATCGGGTTTTTGACGGTCTCAAGGGCTTTACGCAAAGCGGCGGTTTAGACCCGAGCAATTGCACGACCAACAGCCTGATTACAAGCTACGGGTCTTCCGCTACGCCGCTTGACGCCACCACCGGCTTATGCGCGACGAACCCGCACGGAACACTGAAATCCGAGTTTCTGACCTTCACCGGCAAAGGACTTCAGGTCAGCGACTTCAGCAACACCAAATCCAATATTGCGTATGTGCTTATTAGCCACGGTGCAACTGGTTACGGTTCTTGGGCTGCCAATACTAGCGACCCGCAATTCACGCTGCCAAACGCGGCTTCGCATGAAACCAATAATCTTGGTGCCAGCGGACCGTTCTATATCGAGGCGGAAAGCGATGCCACTGTGGATGCAACCGCCGCTGCTCATTTCGACGACTTACTGCGATACAAGTCTGCAGTCGATCTGGTCGCCAAGTCGGGGCTGGACGCTCACGACTGGGGATGGATATCGGTAGCCGAAGCATTCTCCACCAACTCGCTGGTTTTAAATACGACACAAGTTTCTACGTTGAAATTCACCATAACAAATTCCAACAAAGACAATTCCGCCAGCACCACGCCGTCTTCAACGGCGCTCAACGCCATTTTGAGCGACGCGCTTACCCCCTTAAAAGTTGCCGCGGCACCGAATGTTCAAAGCACCTGCGTCGGCACCTCTTACTCTCCTGTGGCGGGCACCACAACACTCAGTTTCCCGGTAGGTTTTGGCGTACCGGCTGCAACTGTAAGTGGCGGAACTCTCACAAATGGCATCTGCACTTGGAGCGTAGATGTTTCTGGCGATGTGACCACGCCTAATCTATATTCGCAAACCTCGATTACCAATTCGTTTGCGGGTGGGAATAGCACCAGCGGGGGATTTCGTACTGCTGCCGGGTGGAATCAAGCCGCAGTAACGTCGACCACGCCGTCTGGGCTGCCCTTGGCCGGCTCTTTCTACAGCCCCGGGCTAACAGCTGTTTCACCCAGTGCGGTGCCAGGATCAACGACATCCCAGTCGCTTACATTGACCTGGGATGGCTCAGGCGCATCGACCGGGGGATTTATTTACGGCGCGACCGTCACATTTAACAACGTTACTGCAGGCCAGTCCTACACGGTTCCGGCCACGCTTTCATCACTGACTCCACTGACCTCGTTGACCGCTAGCCAGATTTTTGGCGCCACCAAAAGCTCCTGGACAGCGCAGGTCAACATCCCAAATGGTCCGACCTCATACCTCAGCTCAGGCACCGTCCCTTTTACCGTCTACGCCGCCAACAGTGATACCGCCCTCACTGCAGCAACGCTTACCGCAGCCGTTGGCCACACGGTCACGGCTGGTAGCAGTACCGGTGTCGGTACTATCAACTTCAGTGACTTCACCGTTACATCCAAGCTGACCAGTACCTATCCGAATCTTGCCCTGCTGACCATCTCGCCCTTCACAGGTCTAGGCGTCGCCAATAGTGCAGGCACCAGCCTGGTCCCACTCCATTCGACGACAACGGGCACGGCCAACGGCATACGTTATACGCTGCCTATTGCCTATCGCTATTTCGGCGTGACGCTGTACGGCTTTGGCAAATCATCGTCATCCAGTATCGAACGAGCGACCGTGACTTACTATGACTCGGCAGGGACGGCACTCGGCACACCGCAGACAATTAGGGCCTGCAATGTTGGTCTCAACAGTCAAGCCGCCAGCTACGCTTTGGATCCGGGATTTTCTTTTAGCCAGGTGGAGATCAAGCCGCAAACGCGCTCGCCATCCGGCGCGTCCCAGTTCCTGATTGGTGAGGTTGCTTTTTGTCTGACGACTGCGAGCTGTGTAACGCAATACAGCGCAAATAACAACGCTTCAAACTGCGCTTATCCCTGAAGCGTTTTTATTTGCCCGGTGTCTTCGACGCCTGCGGTTTTGACGGCAAACTCTTGGGCTTCAGTACGCGCGTGACTTTCTTGCCAGGCGCAGCCGCCGGTTCCAGCGCCCCCAGAATCTTGATGTTTTGCTTCGCTTCCCCGCCGACATCATTGGGCTGCACGCTCTGCACCAGTTTCGGCGTTCGGTCGGCATAGGGTTTGCCGTCTACCCACACTGTGGTCTTGCCGTCGCTGCGGCGCAGGACGCCGTTGATCACCGGCGGCGTCTCGGGCGCGGTGGCTTCGTTTTCTTCGACGACTTCACCGCGCTTGCGCGCCCGGTCCAGACGGTCGCGTTGTTCGCGGGTAAAGAACAACGTGCCGGACAGGGGTTGGGTGGCGTCGGGGATGGCCTGCGGCGGCGCTTGTGTGGCAGAAGTAGCGGGGACTGGAAGCGTTGCAGTCGTCGGGGGCGCGCCTGGCTTGGCCGGCGGCTGTGCGCTGCCCGTTGCTGCCAGGGCCGCCAGAAGTATCGCCGGGAAAGTTCGGATGGCTCTCATGGCTTGGTACCGGTGGCCGCGGCATTGGCGGCAGCGGCGGCCGCGATATTGGCGTTGCGTTTATCGAGCAGGGTGATCCACTCCAGCGTGCAATCGGCCTCGATCAGCGCGGAGATGCCGGATTTGTCCTTGGCAACCTTGGGCGCCTCCGGCGCGGCCGTGGGCGCCGAAGGCGGCGTGCCGGTACGCAGCGTGCCGATGGCGGCGACAATGGTGCCGAGCACGCCGGGAGCGGCGGGCTGGTTTGCGGCCGGCGCCTTTTCGGCGTCGCTGGCGCGGCGGATCACGCAGCGGTCCAGCGGAAAGAAGCCGCGTTGCATGCGCGGAAAATCGTCCAGAAAGGCGACCAGATCGCCATCGTGATAGGCGCTGACCTTCATACGGATGCGGCTGCCGATCACGTCGATGGCCGGCAGAGCCAGGCCAGCGTTGAGCTTTACGATGCGCTGGGGAGAGACTTCGTAATCGAGCCCGATCAGGCGGTGGCGCTGCTTCAGTTTCGCCATGGCCTCGATCAACTCCAGCCGGTCTTCGGGCAGGAATACGCCGCGCGAGGTCAGGGCGCTATAGGTTTGCTCGGAATCGCGCAGATTATCGCGCTCGCGCTTGGCCGCCTCCAGACGCGAACGCAGGTCTCGTAGCGTCTGCGCCGAGCCCAGGTCATTTTTCTTTTCCGATTGCCAGTACAAATAGCTGCCGATAACCAAAAAGGCGGCAACGCCGATGCCGGCCAGGGTCACACCGTACACCCAGCGCAGGGACTTGAACCCTTCTTTGGTAAAGACGCTCATGCGGGGTTCGCCTTCACCACGCGAATGGCAAAGACCGCGTCACCCGCACCACGGGCCTGGTCGCTGGTGCCGGTAATCTTGGCAGCCGGCTGCACGTCGATGGGCAGGGTAACCACATTGGCCTTGAAGCCGGGGACTTTGTTGAGGCGGTCGCAAAAGCGATTCACTTCGGCGATCGCCTCGCGAAAATCGCCGCTGAAGGGAACGATGGTTCCCTCGATCACACCGATCTGAAATTTGTTCCCCGCCAGAGGCGGGTTGGGGTCCGCCACCGATTGCGCCATGGCCATCACCGGCGCCGGCGCCTGCCCGCCAAAAATGCCTCCGGGGGGCGGGCTGAATTGCTTGATCGTCTCGGATCGCACTTCGCCAACGGCGGCGCGCCCGCCGGGGTTGTAAAACGGCAGGACATTGTCTTCCGGGCTCGCCACCCACACCAGTTGCGTGAGCTTCACCTTGGGGAACTCGGCAATTACATCGCCCAGGTCGCGCATCATCTGCGCGGGCGCCGCCGGCAGCGGACGGATCTGCGCATTAAAAAACGCAGAGGCGTCGTGCACAGTGTCAGAGGCCAGCGTTTGCCGGCGCAGCGTGTCGGAAACAGCCTGGTACTCCAGTTGCACGGTGCGCAATTCGGCGTCGCTGCGGTCGATGGTAGTGCGGACGTTGGAAGCGTTGTACAGATTGAAGGCAGCACCGGCAGCACCGGCCAGAATGATGCCGGCGGTGGCCGCAAACAGGCCGATGCGCGTGCGCCGGAACGTGCCAAAGCGCATTTGCAGCGGCTCAGCAAAGTGATTCTCGCTGGCGCTTTGCGCGTACAGGTGCACCAGCACCTCTTCCGAATGCGAGGAGGTGGGCGCCGGCTTCAGCTTGATCTTGGCGGCAACCTCGGAAATATCGAGGAAGCGGTATTTCAGCAGCGGAAAGGTGCGAATCGCGTCGGCGATCAGTTCACGATCGTTGTCGTGTACGAGGATGCACACTTCCAGGGTGTCTTCGCCGCCGAAAAAGCGCAGGCTATCCAGGTACTGCCAAGTGCGGCTGGTCTCGGCGGCGATCAGCGCGCCCACCGAGCGGCTCTCGTCGTACACGATCGGTGTGAGGCGGCTGAATTTGACCTGCTTATTCTGGAAATAGGTTTGCCGCAGGCCGAAATCGGGAATGATGGTCACCAGCAGCGTGTGGTGAAAGAACACATCGAGGTCTTTCAGCAAACGGCCCGACAGCACCGGCGAGGAAAACACCCCTTCCAGCGGCACTTCGGCGCGCTCCAGCGCGTCCATCCAGGGCTTCAGCAAATCCGGGTTGGTGACGGCGTGCAGCAATACCTTGTCGTCGCGCCGGCCTTCTTCTTCGCGCCCCTGGATGATGGCGTGCCGGTAGTTGCTGGCCCGGTATACCTGGCCCAGCTTCCTCGCCAGCACCGCCTCCTGGTCGCCGCCGCGCAAATGCGGCACGGTGTCGAGACGGAAATCTTCCTCGATCAAATCCGTCACCACCCAGGTGGGCATCAGGCGGTGCTTGTGCAGGTAGTCGTTGAATTCCGCGGCGTTGGCGTCGTTGACGGTGAAGGTCTCGCGCCCGACGATGGCGCCGCCGCTCCAGACCAGGGCCACCAGCTTGTCGTTGGTGAGATAAAGATAGTGCTTGGCCATGTCAGCGCGTCAATTGAGTTTCATATTGGCGATGACGTCGTACATCGGCATGAATACGGTACCGAGGATACCGATCAGGATGCCGCCCAGCACCACGGTCATGATGGGCTGGATCATTTCCTGCAACTTGGAAATCAGCTCTTTCACGTCGCGGTTGTAGAAATAACTCACGTTGAGCAGCGCCGTGTCCAGCCCGCCGGTGGATTCACCCACTTTCAGCATGCGCAACACCAGCGGCGGGAACAGCCGCACATTGGTGAACGCCTGGGTGATGCCGGTGCCGTCGTTGATTTCACGGCCGACTTTTTTCAGGCCCTCTTCGATGACGCGGTTGCCGACGATTTTTTCCGAGATCTGTATGCACTCGAGCACGCCCAGGCCCGACTGGTACATGAGCGCAAAGTAGGTCGAGAAGCGCGCCAGGATGATCTTGTTCATCAGCGGCCCCATGATGGGCAGCTTCAACAGGATGGCGTCGCAGCGGTAGCGCACCGCCTCGCTGCTCTTGAACATGATGAACAGCGTGATCAGCGCCGCCACCGGTGTGAGCAGCACGATATACCAATACTGTTTCATGTACGCCGACACTTGGATCAGGAACACGGTGGCGGCCGGCGGATGCGAAGTCAACGCCTTGAGGGTCACCGCCAGTTGCGGCACCAGGAAAATCATCAGCGCCAGCAGCACGCCGATGATGACGGTGCCGGCGAAGACCGGATACATCATGGCCTTTTTCACCTGCGCGGCCAGCTCGTCCTGCCATTTCAGGTTTTCGGTGAGCTTGGTCAGCACCTCTGGCAGCTGGCCGGCCTGCTCGCCGGTGCGGATCAGGGCGACGAACACGCTATCGAAGGCCGCCGGATAGTTGGCCATCGCGTCAGACAGTTTCAATCCGCCCTCGATATCTTCCAGAACGCTGCCGACGATCTGCTTGAAGCCGGGGTTTTCGATGGTGTCGCGCAAATCGGTGAGGGCGTCAATGATAGGCACGCCGGCGCGCAATAGCTGGTCCATGTGGAAACAGAAGGTAACCAGTTCCTTGCGCGTGATGCGGCGCGCACGCATCATGGCCGACTTCTTGATCGACTCGCAGGTGATGAGATCCATCCCCATGCGCTTCAGGCGCAGCTCGAGATCGATTACATTGGTGGCGTCGAGGTCGCCGACCTGTATCAGGCCCTCTTCATCTACGGCGCGGTACGCGAAGGTCGCCATGCGCGGCCCGTCAGGAGACCCGGTCGGTCAGATCGACGATGCGGGAGATCTCCTCGATGTCGGTCTGGCCTGCCAGCACGCGGCGGATGGCGTCTTCCGCCAGGGTGCGAAAACCGCTCTTGCGCGCGGCTTCGCGAATCTCGCGCCCGGTGGCGCGGCGGGCGATCAGTTCATCGATGTCCATGTCCATCTTGAACAATTCCATGATGGCGAGACGCCCCTTGTAACCGGTGTTATCGCAGATGTCGCAGCCGCCGGCACGGAAAATCTCCCCGCTCCAGTCTTTCTCGACACCGAGGATGCGCAGCGTCATTTCGTCGTCGGGACGGAACGGCTGCTTGCAGTTCTGGCAGAGGCGGCGGATCAGGCGTTGCGCCACCACACCGATGATATTGCCGGACATGATGTCGGGCAGCACGCCCAAATCCTGCAAACGCGGAATGGCGCCAATGGCGGAATTGGTATGCAGGGTGCTATACACCTGGTGGCCGGTCATAGCGGCGCGAAACGCCATTTCGGCGGTTTCCTGATCGCGAATTTCGCCGACCAGAATCACGTCCGGATCCTGACGCATCATGGAGCGGATGCCGCTAGCGAAATCCAGCTTGGCCATTTCATTGACCGAGGTCTGGCGAATCATGGCCATCGGGTATTCCACCGGGTCTTCCAGCGTCATGATGTTGACGCCTTCGGTGTTGACGTGGTTCAGGATGGAATAGAGCGTGGTGGTTTTGCCGGAGCCGGTGGGACCGGTGACGAGGATGATGCCCTCAGGCCGCGCCATCATCAGGCGCAGCATTTTCAGTTCGTCGTCCTGCAGGCCCAGGTCTTCCAGCGGCACAATGCCCTTTTGCCGGTCGAGAATACGCAGCACGATGTTTTCGCCGTGTGAAGTCGGCTGTGCGGAGACGCGGAAGTCCACCGAGCGACCGGACAGGGAAAGTGAAATTCTTCCGTCCTGGGGTGCGCGGGTTTCGGCGATGTTCATGCCGCTCATCACCTTGAGGCGCACCACCATCGCGCTCCAGTAATTCTTGTGCAGCGAGCGAATCTGCCTTAACACACCGTCGATGCGGTAGCGGATACGCAAGAAGCCCTGTTCGGGTTCGAAGTGGATGTCGGACGCGCTGCGTTTCACCGCGTCGTTCAACAACGCATCGACCAGGCGCACCACAGGCTGGCTGTATTCCTCGAAATCGGTGGTGAGGCTCTGGTAGTCGATTTCACCGGTTTCGATTTCGTTGAGAATGCCGTCGATGGAAAGCTCGAAGCCGTAGTGCTGCTCGATGCCGATGGAAATATCGGATTCACGCGCCAGCACCTGCTCGATGCGGATATCGTCCTTGATGAGGGCGCGTATCTGGTCCAGCGCCACCACGTTGGCGGGGTCGGCCACCGCCAGCAGGAGCTTTCTCGACTGCTGGTCGAAGTCCACCGGCAGCACCTGGTAGCGGCGGGCAATGTCCTTGGGCACCAGGGACATGGCGTTGTGGTCGATGATGGTGTTGGACAGATCGATGGCCACCTGGCCCAGCGATTCCGACAGGGTGTCGCGAATCGTTGCTTCCGTGACGAAGCCCAACTGCACCAGGATTTTGCCCAGCGGCGACTTGAATTTACGCTGCTCGGTCAGCGCGATGTTCAGCTGATCCTGCGATATCACGCCGCGCGCGAGCAGGGTCTGCCCTAGCGGAAGTTGGGATATCGGCGCGTTCATTTGATTCATCGGCCCGGAAAAATGTGCTGCAATGGAATTCAGTTGCGGGCCATTGTATCAAGGCCCCCATCGGGCCCTCGGGCCCATTACACGCCCCAACGCCCGCTCCCCCGACAGCGGCTGCGCCGAAGCGACTTTCCGCTGTTGCTACGCGCGCTTTGCGTGCGCTTAGTTCGCCTTCAGTTCATCTATCCGCCGCGCCACGGCGCGGCGATCGTACTGGCCGGCGCTTTTTGCCGACAGGGCGCGCTGGTAATAATCGAGTGCCAGTGGAAACTGGCCGAGGTGGTCAAGGCTCACCGCCAGGTTATAGAGGTAATCGGCGTTGGCCGGCTCCAGCCGGCAAGCGTCGAAGTAGGCCTGCTGGGCGTCGGTCCAGCGGCCATCAGCCGCGTACAGATTGCCCAGCGAAAAATATAGCGTCGGCGCATCCGGATTGCGGCCGATCAGCACTTTCAGCTCGTTCTCCAGCGCACCCGGCTGTGCCTGGCCGCCGACGGCAAGCAGGCCGCTGATGGCCATGCTGTTGCGCGGGTCGATTTCCAGCACGCGCCGGTAATGGCGGGCCGCCGTGGCGAAGTCCCCGTTGCGGGCGCTGGCAGCGGCCAGACCCAGGTGCGCGTCGATATTAAAGGGCTCGGCTTCTGCGGCCCGGGTGTAGAGGGCAGCGGCGCGCCCATAGTCGCCTTTGGTCAGCGCCTGGTAGCCGGCCAGCAAATCCGGGTTCACCTTCGGCAATTCAAACGATTTGGACAGGCGCAGTTGCACCGGCGAGCCGGGCGCCGCCGGCGCCTCGCGAATATCTTTGGCAAGCGCTTCGCGTTCGGTCAGCGTTACCGTGGAAACGGGGGCCTTGGCAGCGGCCGCCGGCAACGGCACTTCCTTGGCGGGCGGCGGCAGCAGCGGCGGTAGCGCCGGCTTGGCTTCCTTGGCGGCCTTGTCGCCGGTCGCCGCAGTCTGCGTGGCAGCCGGGGCAGGTGGTGGCACGGGTGCGGTGACGATGGGCGCGCCGACGATGGGCCGCGATACCTTGCGCACCTCCATCCACACGTACCAGGCGCAGGCACCTATGCCCAACACCAGGAAGGCAATCAGCGGCAGCAGCCATTTGCCGCCTCGCGAGGAAAGCGCGGGCTGCTTGGCGGCGAACACGTTGCGGGCGGTGTCGCGCTGGTCGCGCTGATCATTATCGCGGGCCGAGTGCGTCGAGGCCATCAGCTCGTCCAGCGGCTCCTCGATTGCGAGTTCGCTGGCGAAGTGCGGTTCTTCGCGTGGCGCCATGGGAGCCGCCACAGGGACAGCCTTGGGTGGCGCCTTGGGCAAGGCGTGCGCGGCCGGCACGTGTTCGTCGCGATCGGGAACCAGTTCAAAGTTCGCCGTCGGCTTGGCCTCCAGCGGCGCCAAACCGGGGTCCTCGGCAAACACGGGCGGTTCGCTGGGCTGGCGCGGCGGGGAAGGGCTTTCGGCCGACTCCTTGGCGCGCTTGGCTTCTTCGGCGCGCTTTAATGCGTCGAGGAGAAGGCTCATGGCCCCTTCTTTGCCTCCGCCGCCGCATCCGGGGCGGACGGCACGGCGGGATTGGGCGTGATGTACTGTTTGGCCTTGAGGATATCGATCGAAGGATTGGGATCGCGGAAGAACTGCGAATCGGGCAGCAGGCTGCGGAATTCGGCCATATCGCCTTCCAGGCTGGCGTCGCGGATCACGGTGGCGCGCAGGAACACGACGAACTCGCTCTTGCGGCCGGTGTCGTTGCGATAGCTGGTGAGATCGCCAAACACCGGCACACGCGAAAGCAACGGCAGGCCGTCGCGCCCGGTGGCGAAGCTGTCTTGCATAAGGCCGCCCATCATCGCCGTCTGGCCGCTGGCGAGGCGCAATACCGATTCAAATTCGCGGGTCTGTACCACCGGGATGCGGTTGACCACACTGGCCTTGGCGAGATCCGGGTTCGGGTCGTTGACGAAAGAGGAAATGCGCGTGACGCTGGGGCGGATGTTGAGGATGACCATATCCTTGTCGCTGATCTGCGGCGTGACATCCATCACAAAGCCCTCGGGGACCACGTTGGGCGTGCTGTTGTAGGAAATGGTCGGCTGGCCACCGGCTACGCTGGCAGGCGTCACGGTGGACTGCACCACAAAATAGACCTGATTCTCGACCACCTTCATGATGGCCGGCTGGTTGTTCAGCGTCATCACCTTGGGGCTAGACAGGACCTTGGTGGTGCCGAAGGAACTGAGCAGCTTGGTGACGCTGCTGATGCTGCCGCCGGCAGCGGCGTTCGGATTCGAATAGCCGATGGAGACAAAGGGCGAGGTCAGCGTGGAGTTGTTCGGGTCGGTGATGGTGGTGCCGTTCACCGAAGTGAAATTCAGGGGGGTGACCTGCTGCTTAAGCGTGTAGCCCAGCCCGCTCAAACCCAGCGAGGACCAATCGACACCGCTCTGGTAGTTATCGTTCAGCAGCACTTCCACGACGGTGGCCTCGATCAGGACCTGGCGGCGCGAGGCGCCGGAAATCTGTTCGACGTATTCGGCCACTTTTTCGTGCTGGCGCGAGGTGGCGCGTACGCCGATGACGCCGCTTTCCGGATTGACGAATATGGTGGTGGCGGATGCGCTGGACGCCCGATTACCCTGGCCGCCGGCATCGGCCGCCTGATCGCCAGCCGCGTTCGGCTGGGCGGGCGCCGCCGGAGCGCCGGGCGCCGGGGCGGGTGCGGCGGGATTAGCGCCAGCGTTGTCGGCCTTGCCGTCCTTGGAGGCGGTCGGTTCGCGCAGCAATTCCCGGATATTGCGTTCGACATTCACCCAAAAATTATTGTCCGAAATGTTTTTCAGGGTCAGCTGGGAGCTGTTCTGCGCCCCGCCGGCCGTTGCGGTGCCGGACACGCCGGCGGGCCCTACCACTTGCGTCTGCACGCCGATAGTGCCGGTAGAGGCGCGCGAGATATTGACGTAGTCGATGCGATACATTTTCAGGTACGGCGTATCGGCCATGATGACCAGATTGGGGCCGTCCATCTCGTAACGCATATCGACCATCTTGGAAATGCGCGTAAGGATTTGTTTCAGGGTCTGGTCGATGGCATTCAGGGTGATGCGGCCTTCGATCTTGCCGCGCAAATCGATGTTGACCTTGGTTTCGCGGCTGATCGCCTGCAGCACTTCCTGCACGGGTACGTCGAGGAAGGTCGCCGAATACTTGACCTCTTCCAGGCGCGCAATCGGCGGCGGCGGCAGGGGCACCTGGCGCACCGGCAGCATAGCGTCCTTGCCGGCTTCGGCCTTGGCCGGCGGCTTGGTAGCGTTGTTGATATGGCTATCGACGCGCGCGACCGGCTGGGTGCCACAGCCTGCTAAACACGCCGCCAGCAGGAACAGCAAGGCAAAGGACGCGGTGTGCCACACTTTTCGAGCGCTATCGACTCTGATTGCGGCAGCCGGCACCATAGGTCCTGGCGAAGTGTGCATCGATTGAAAAGTCATTGAAATGATCTTGTCTTGGTGAGACGCGCCATTGAAGTTGGGCATACCGCGTGCGCAGACTACGCCCCAATGTCCTTTATAAAAGGATTTGCTAATAAAAGCAATGGCTTGTGTGCTGAAATGGAAAATTTACATGAGTATCAAAGTAGGCGCAGGCGCCTAGGGAAGCACAGGGGAAATAATACAGGCGATACAGGTGCCAGGCCGGGTGTGGGCATGCCCCCGGCGACGGCGGATCAGCGGTGATGTTTCAGGGGCGGCGAATCAAGGACGTATGTCGTCGCGAATCGCCGAAACTGACCGCACATAGGGCCGAAACAGCGTCAGCTTGGGCGATAGCTGCGCCAGTTCGCCGTTGGCGTCGGCCCGCTCGGGAAAGTTGCTGTAAAGCACGCTGACCTTGGGATTATCGTTGGTGCCCGAGGGGTACACCATGATGCGGTCGGGATTGAGTTCCTTGCTGGCCACACGCAGGAAACTCTCGATAGCGGACTTTTCGCGTTGATCCGCCGTCATGAGCTGGATGGCGTAGCGGTCGCCCGGCAGGGCTTGCAGGCGCTGCACATCGGCTTCCATGCGGGCGGCGAGCCAGTCCTTGGAGGCCTTGGTTTCCACCACGGCCGTGGCGGGTGCGGTGGCAGGCGTGGTAGCGGCAGGCGCGGCCGAAGAAAGGCTGCCGGTGATTTTGCCCGTGACCATTCGGGGTTCGTCCTTGCCCGGTACGGCGGCAGGCGGTGCCGCCGTTGGCGGCGACGCCGATGCTGCAGGGGCCGCTTCGGTTGCGGTCGGAGCCGCCGGCGGCGCCTTGGCCGGCTGCGTTGCCGTCACCGTTTTGACAGCGGGGGCAGAATCGGGCGCCGTTGCGCGGCCCAGGAAAAAGCCCAGACCAACACCGATCAGCAGGGCGGCCAACGCCACCGAGAGATTTACCCCATTGCGCTGATTTTTTGCGGGCAGCACGATCTGTGTATCGCTGATGGCGGCGCGTACATGGTCCGGGGTGACCGTATGCGTACCGGCCGCAAAGGCGGCCAGCAGGGTCTTGTCGGCGTAGATATTGATGCGCCGGGTAAGGCCTTCGGAGGCCTCGGCAATCAGCTTCAGGGCTTCCGCGCCGAACAGGTCGGGGCCTTTATAGCCGGCAGCGCGCAGGCGAAAATCGAGGTAGGCGCGGATCGCCAGCGGCGGCATCGGCAGCAGATTGAAGCTGTGGGTGATGCGCTCCTTCAACTGCCGCATATTGGGTAGTGACAAGTGCTCATCCAGTTCGGGCTGGCCGAACAGCACGATTTGCATGAGCTTGTCGTGGCTGGTTTCCAGATTGGAAAGCAGGCGGATTTCCTCCAGCGTCTCCAGCGGCATGGCGTGCGCCTCGTCGATCAGGGCCACCACCTGCTTGCCTTCACCGTGGATCTGGATCAACCGTTCCTGCAGGGCGCGCACCAGCTTGGTGGTGTTGCCGCCCTGGATTTCCAGGCCCAGATCGCCGGCGATGACGGCCAGCATTTCGTCGCGCGATAGCGAGGGAACCGCCAGATAAATCGTTTCAACCGTGTCGGGCAGGCGCTCCATCAGCACCCGGCACAACATGGTCTTGCCCGCGCCCACCTCACCCGTGACCTTGACCATGCCTTCGCCGCTGGTGATGGCGTACAGCAACGCCTCCAGCGTCTCGCCGCGATTGGCGCCGGCGAAAAAGAACTCGGTATGCGGCGTGATTTTGAACGGTGCTTCGCTAAGACCGAAATGTTCCAGGTACATGGTCATCTTGGAGTTCCGTCCATCTTTGTATAGTGAACCGCCGGAGTAAATGCGCGCTGGCAGTGTAGCACTCGCTCAATCCTCTTTGACGGTGCCGGGACGCAGGGTTTCCAGGCGGCTGTACAAAGTGGAGCGTGAAATACCCAGCACCTTGGCCGCCTGGCTCATATTGCCCTGGGAGATTTCCAGGGCCGCATCGATATAGCGGATTTCGTGCTCGGCCAACACCCCGGAGAGACTGAAGTCGGCGCGCGCCTCGATTTCCTGGCGGGCGTCCTGGGCGCTGGCGGGCGCCGGGGTCGCTGGCAGTTCAAATTCCTGGCTCAGTTCGGCGCGGCCCACGGTGTAGCCCGCGTATTTTGCCAACAGCCGGATGACGATGTTTTTCAATTCGCGCACATTGCCGGGGAAGGCGTAGTCCAGCCACGCCGCACGCGCTGCCTCGTCCAGAGCGAAGGGCTGGGTGGCATGGGTGGCCACGTAGCGCTGGCGGAAGTGCTCCATGAGTTTCAGCTTGTCTTCGCCCAGGTCGCGCAGCGGCGGCACCAGCAGGGAAAACACCGATAGCCGATGGTACAGGTCGCCGCGAAAACGCCCGGCCTTTACCTCGGCCTTTAAATCGCGGTTGGTGGCGGCGACGATGCGCGCCCGCGATTTGCGCGACTGGGTTTCGCCCACGCGCTGGAACTCGCCGTTTTCCAGCACACGAAGGAGCTTGGGCTGCAGTTCCAGCGGCAATTCGCCGATTTCGTCCAGGAACAGGGTGCCTTCGCCGGCGTCCTCGAAATAGCCGGACTTGGCGCTGGCGGCCCCAGTAAAAGCGCCCTTGGCGTAGCCGAACAGGGTGGGCTCGACCAGGTTGGAGGAGATGGCCGCGCAATTCAGGGCGAGAAAAGGCAGCTTGGCGCGCGGGCTCAGTTCGTGCAGTGCGGCGGCCACGCGCTCCTTGCCGCTGCCCGATTCGCCTTCGATGAGAGCGGGAAAGGTGGAGCTGGCGTACAGGTCGATCTGGCTTTTCAGCTTTCGGATAGCGGGGCTGTCGCCGACCATACGGTCGTCGCCTTCGCCATTCTCTTCTTCCCGCGCCTTGAGCGTGCCCAGCAGCAGACGCTTCAAATGGGCGGGCTCGCAGGGCTTGGGCACGAGCTCGGCCGCACCCAGGGCGCGCGCGCGCCTGGCGTTGGAGTCCTCGTTTTGCCCGGACAGCACCAGAATGCGTATGGTCGCCGACCAAGCCAGGAGGTCGCCGACCAGTTTGAAACCTTCGGTGGGTGCGTCGGGTAGCGGCGGCAGGCCCAGGTCGATGAGGGCCAGGGAGGGGTGAAATTGCCCGCTTTTCAAGAGGGCCATAGCTTCGGAACGCGATTCGCAAACGCGAATCTGGAAATCGTTGGCCAGCACGAAGGACATACTTTCGCCGATCAGGGGATCGTCGTCGACTATCAGCAGGGACGGCTTGGCGCGGGCTTCAGACATGGCGGGGCAATACCCATTCAGGCGATGCAATCAAAACCACGGAACTGCCCGCGATTATAGGACGGGATGCGGCCCGCGCTCTTTCCGGTGGGATTCCGGCACGCTTTAGGCGGGCTTGTGGATAGGCTGGTTGAACTTCGCGTGAAAATCGGGCTCTCAGGAACTGTTTGTCGCACTTGTAATGTGGAATTTCGGCGCAATATGCTTTAGCTGAGGTGCGTGGAAAGCGGGCCGGCGACAGGTTTGGCGACCGAATCCAGGCAAGGTTTTATTGCGTAAAGATTGCGTAGGCTTTTGCGTAGGTGCAGGGGGAAAATCAGACTGTAAGGCTTAGTCTTCGCGCCTTGGCGATAGGGTGCGATGCTAAAATGACCGCAGGGGGCTACGCTGTTTTTTGAGCGCGGCTTTGCGCGTTGCCTTATGGTGTAGCGGTGTAATCGTTTCACGCGGCGCACGTTGTTAGATAGCGCCCGGCCCAGATCAACAATAACTTTAAGTCGTCTGTCCACCCATGTCCGATTCCAACACGCTGGTCGAAATCGATAACGTCGATTTTGCCTATGGCCCGCGCGCCATCCTGAAAGGCATCAGCCTGAAGGTGCCGCGCGGCAAGGTGGTGGCCATCATGGGCGGTTCGGGTTGCGGCAAGACCACGCTGCTGCGCCTGATCGGCGGGCAGCTGCTGGCTTCCAAGGGCACCGTCAAGGTCAACGGCGAGGACGTGGCCCAACTGGACCGCGACCAGCTTTACGCCATGCGCCGCAAGATGAGCATGCTGTTCCAGTTCGGCGCCCTGTTTACCGATATGACGGTGTTCGACAACGTCGCCTTCCAGATGCGCGAACACACCGATTTGCCGGAAGAAATGATCCGTGACCTGGTGCTGATGAAGCTTAACGCGGTCGGCCTGCGCGGCGCCGCCAAGCTGTACCCGGCGGAGCTTTCCGGCGGCATGGCGCGGCGGGTGGCCCTGGCACGTGCGGTGGCGCTGGACCCGATGATGATCATGTACGACGAGCCCTTTGCCGGCCTCGACCCGATTTCCCTGGCCGTCGTCGGCCAGACCATCCGCAAGCTGAACGACGCCCTGGGCGCCACCTCCATCCTGGTTTCGCACGATGTGGCTGAATCGCTGCAAATCGTCGATTACCTTTACTTTGTCGCCGACGGCAGCATCGTCGGCCACGGCACGCCCGACCAAATCCGCGCGTCTACCGAGCCCTTCATCAAACAGTTCGTGCATTCCGAGTTGGATGGCCCGGTGGCCTTCCATTACCCCGCCGCAAAATACGCGGACGACCTGTCCCTGTCGGGGAAGCCGCATGCTTGATTCCGCCGTAAACGCCGTTCGCAACATGGGGCACCGCGCCATCGACACCATCTGGCGCTGCGGGGCCATGGCGCATTTCTTTTTCCTGATCGTGAAGGAATCGGCGATGAGTTTCCGCCGTATCCGCCTGATCGTGCGCGAGGTGTATTACACCGGCGTGATGTCGCTGGTCATCATCATGGTGTCGGGCCTGTTCGTCGGCATGGTGCTGGGCCTGCAAGGTTACGAAACCCTGCAAAAATACGGCGCGGAAGAACAGATGGGCGTGCTAGCGGCGCTTTCGCTGGTGCGCGAGCTGGGGCCGGTGGTCTCCGCGCTCCTGTTCGCGAGCCGCGCCGGGTCTGCCATCACGGCCGAAATCGGCCTGATGAAGGCCACCGAGCAATTAAAGGCCATGGACATGATGGCGGTCGACCCCATCGCCCGCGTGGTGGCGCCGCGTTTCTGGGCCGGTGTGTTTTCGATGCCGCTGCTGGCCGCGCTGTTCTCAGCCTCGGGCATTTTCGGCGGCTACCTGGTGACGGTGAATCTGGTGGGCATCGACCCCGGTGTGTTCTGGGGCAATATGCAGGCCGCCGTGGACGTGCGCTACGATGTGATGAACGGGGTAATCAAGTCGGTGGTGTTCGGTGTGGCCATTGCCGCCATCGCCACCTTTGAAGGCTACGACGCCGAGCCGACCGCTGAAGGTGTTTCAGCCGCCACCACGCGTACGGTGGTGACTTCGGCTTTGACCATACTCGCGCTGGACCTGGTGCTGACCGCATTCATGCTGCGCGGCGTGCATTAAACAAGCGACGGACGAAATAACGACAAAGGTATCGCCATGGAACGAAAATTTTACGATTTCTGGGTGGGGCTGTTTTTGCTGGCAGGTTTTTTTGCCCTGGCGCTCCTGGTGCTGCAGGTGGGCAGCTTCAGCGAAAACCGCTCGGCCAAGACTTATAACGTCGAGGCCAGCTTTGAGAACATCGGCGGCCTGAAAATGAAGGCGCCGGTGAAAAGCGCCGGCGTGCTGGTGGGTCGCGTGACCAATATCCGTTTCGACAACGATAAATTCAAGGCCGTCGTCACGCTGGCGATGGACAATAATTTCAAGTTCCCCAAGGATAGCAACGCCTCCATCCTCACCTCAGGCTTGTTAGGCGAGGTGTATGTCGGCCTGGACCCGGGCGGGGACGACAAGAACCTGCAGGCGGGCGACACCATCAAGCTCACGCAATCCGCCGTGGTGCTGGAAAAGTTGATTGGGCAAATGCTGTTCAGCAAGGCCTCGGAAGGTAGTGATAAAGGTAACGACAAGGCTGCGGACAAGAAGTAATCGCTCACATTGGGCCAACCGGGGTAGACTGATCGCCGTCCTGAACGTTATATACAGGCGTACTGTCTTAAAATCCCGCAACCTTCCCACGATATCCACGGACCCGCCATGCGCAAGTATTTGCCAAACACTTTGCTGATCCTGCTGTTTTCCTCGCTGATGCTGATGGGAGCCGCTGCCCGCGCCGACGATGTGGCGCCGGACGAACTGGTGCGCAAGAACACCAATGAAATTCTCAGCGCCATCAAGTCCGACAAGGATCTGCAGGCAGGCGACCCGAAAAAGGTCGAAAAGCTGGCGGACGAAAAAATCCTGCCCTATTTCAACTTTGCCCATATGACCCAGCTGGCCGTGGGCCGCAGCTGGCGCGACGCGACCGACGCGCAAAAGAAGGCGCTGACCGATGAATTCCGCCGCCTGCTGGTGCGTACCTACTCGAAGTCGCTGGCCGATTTCCGCAACCAGACCATCGACGTAAAGCCGCTGAAACTGGCGGCCGGTGATACCGAGGCGACCGTAAAAACCGTCGTCAACCAGCCCGGCGGCACCCCCATTCCCATCGACTACAGCATGGAAAAGAAGGACGGCTGGAAGGTCTACGACGTGGTCATCGATGGTGTTTCGCTGGTCACCAACTACCGCGGCTCGTTCGCCACCGAAGTCAACCAGGGCGGCATCGACGGGCTGATTAAATCGCTTACCGAGCGCAACAACAAAAATGCCTCCGGCAAAAAATAGTCCGCCCCCCGCCCACCTCTCCACGGTCATCGGCGAGGTGTTGAAGGTAAAAGGCGCGCTCAACCTCGCCAATATGCCGCGCCTGCTGAGCGAGACTGAGGCTTATGCCTCGCAAAACACCCTGCCCGATTGCCTGACCGTCGACTTTGCCGAGGTGGAAGATATCGATTCTTCCGCCGTCTCTTTGCTGTTGCACTGGCGCAGAAAGGCGCTGGCCTCCGGCCGGTCGCTGCGTTATGTGCATTTGCCGGCCAATCTTTCCGCGCTGGCCGAGTTGTACGGGGTGAGCGACCTGATCGAGTGCCCGATGGCAGGCGCAATGGGGAAAGACCAGCGTCCCGACGTCTGTCCCGGCGCAAACTAACAATCACCCCGTCGTCGTGCGAATTTTTTTGCGCGATTGCGTGAGTTTTTGTACGGGTTCTCACCCGCATTTTCGTATGAGCTCTCGCGTAAAATTGCTGTCATGACTGCAGCCATCGAGGTACGCGACGTAGAAAAGCGCTACGGCAACTTCACCGCCTTGGCGGGTGTATCGCTAACCGTCGAAAAAGGTGAATTCTTCGCCTTGCTGGGGCCCAACGGCGCCGGCAAAACCACGCTGATTTCCGCTCTGGCCGGGCTGGTGCGGGCCAATGCCGGCACGCTTTCCGTGATGGGTCACGATGTGGTCGCCGACTATCGCGCCGCCCGCCGCGCGCTGGGCATCGTGCCGCAGGAAATCGTCTTTGACCCCTTCTTTTCGGTGCGCGAGACCCTGCGCTTCCAGGCCGGCTACTACGGCATTCCGCGCGGCTCGGAGTTGGACGACTGGATCGACCATCTGCTAAAGCGCCTGGCCCTGACCGACAAGGCCAACAATAATATGCGCCAGCTGTCCGGCGGCATGAAACGCCGCGTGCTGGTGGCGCAGGCCCTGGTGCATCGGCCGCCGGTGATCGTGTTGGACGAACCCACCGCCGGTGTGGATGTGGAACTGCGCCAGACCCTGTGGAGCTTCGTGCGTGAATTGAATAGCCAGGGCCACACCATTTTGCTGACCACGCATTACCTGGAAGAGGCTCAGCAGCTTTGCAGCCGTATCGCCATGCTGAAGCAGGGCAAGATCGTGGCCATGGACACCACCGATCATTTGCTCAACGCTTTCTCGGAGCGTGTGCTGCGCGTGAAGCTGGCGGACGCGATGCCGGAGGCCCTGGTGCCTGCGCGTGCGCACCAGGATGGGGCATGGCATTTGTTTTCCATCCACGATTACAAAGATGTAGAGACCATGCTCGGCCGTCTGCGCGAGGCCGGCGCCCAGATCACGCATATGGAAGTGACCGAACCCGATCTCGAAGAAGTATTCGTGAAGGTGATGAACCGATGAATACCGGTTTCCAGACCCTGCTGAAAAAGGAAGTTTTGCGTTTCTGGAAGGTGGCTTTCCAGACGGTGGCCGCTCCCGTGTTGACGGCCATTCTCTACATGCTGATTTTTGCCCACGTCATGTCGGGCAGCAGCGCGTCGTTCCCGGGCGTGAGTTACCAGCAGTTCCTGATCCCCGGCCTCGCCATGATGACGATGCTGCAAAACGCCTTCGCCAATACCTCGTCCTCGCTGATCCAGTCCAAGATCACCGGCAATATCCTGTTTATCCTGCTGCCGCCGCTATCGCACTGGGATTACTACGGCGCCTACATCATCGCCGCCATCATCCGCGCGCTGGCGGTGGGCGCGGGCGTGTTCGTGGTGGGCCTCCTGCTGGTGAATGTGCCGGTGCATAGCGTGGG
>JACXTT010001649.1_pt1 | contig 36731 bp, 28 predicted proteins | sample 9270951 | NCBI WGS metagenome assembly JACXTT01 (sample SAMN15532306, study PRJNA645909) | rock metagenome | isolation source: weathered quartz diorite | place: Puerto Rico | collected 2017-06-21 | reverse complement strand
GCCGAGGGGCGTCCGCCACGGCGCGCCGAAGGCGAGAGCGGCCCGCGCAGCGCCGAGCGTCCCGTGCGCAGCAGCGGTGCGCTGCCGCGGCGGGAGAAGGTCGATCCGTGGTTTTTGAAGCCGTATGAGCCGGCCACGCCAGCGCGGTCTGCGGGCGAGAAAGCCGCGCTCGCGACTTCCATCAAGCCGTCTCGGCAAAGGCTGGCAGTGCTGCTTGGTGGGCTGCCGAAACGCTAATCAGCAGTGCTGCGCGTCCATCTGGTGCCCTTTTGGTCCCCGCCTGTTTGCGCGCCCAGCTTCTCGATTACGCGTTGTGGCGCGCCTAGGGAAGCACTGATTAATGCATGACGGCGCGCTCGGCACACGAAAAAGGCGCCCGGCTGTGTTGCAAATCCTCGCCATGCCTCGGCATGTCTGCGGTGATGCGCCTTGCCCGACACCTTTTGCGTAACCGATTGCATCCGCCAGAATACATCAGTGCTTCGCTAGCGTGTCCGCGGTGCGGCGAACTGCCGACCTCACCAAACAGGTGACCGAAAATCAGCCGTCGGTTAAAATAACGGTCTTGTCAATATTGCCGGCCAACTGAGTCGCAATGACGTATTTCAGGCGGGAGCTGCAGTGCAGATTATTATTCCAATGTCGGGATTCGGCGAGCGATTCCGGCGCGCTGGCTATGCCGTACCGAAGCCACTGATCGAGATTGATGGCAAACCTATCATCGGTCATGTCATCGACATGTTTCCGGGCGAAACAGACTTTATTTTTATCTGCAATCAGGACCATCTCGACGAGCCGCTGTATAGGATGAAAGCAATTTTGCATCAGCTATGTCCTACCGGTAAAGTGGTCGGTATCGCGCCTCACAAGCTCGGGCCAATTCACGCTGTGCTTCAAATTGAAGCGCTGGTCAACCGGAACGCACCCGTACTGGTCAACTATTGCGATTTCACCTGTTACTGGGACTGGGCGCATTTCACCGATTTTGTGCGCGAATCGGCTTGCGACGGCGCTCTTCCCGCCTACAAGGGATTTCATCCCCATACCCTCGGCAGCACCAATTACGCCTATATGCGTGAATCTGGTGGGTGGGTCAGCGATATCCAGGAAAAGCAGCCATATACCGATAATCGCATGGAGGAATACGCTTCAAGCGGCTCATATTATTTCCGCTCCGGTGCCTTGATGCTTGAATCGTTCGAGGCAACTGTCAAACAGAATATTCAAGTCGGCGGTGAGTACTATGTCAGTCTCGCTTACAAACCGTTGTTAGCGAGTGGCGGACGAGTTGCCGTCTATCCGCTTCAGCACTTCATGCAGTGGGGAACCCCTGACGATGTTACCGAATATCTTGGCTGGTCGGCCGCATTTCGTCGCCTTGCCGAACCATCGCCACGCCATCCTGGTGCGACCGGTACATTGATCGTGCCGATGGCGGGCCTGGGTCAGCGTTTCGTGAATGAGGGCTACCAACTCACCAAGCCACTGATCGAAGTGTCCGGGCGCGCTATGGTGGCGCAGGCGACAGCCGACCTGCCGGCTGCACTTCAACACGCTTTTGTGCTACGTCGTGACATGCCTGGCTTCGAACAGGTGTCAGATGAACTGCGTCACCTGTTTCCCAGTGTTATCATCGAGACTGTCGCTACCGTCACTGAAGGACAGGCCTGCACGGCGTTGCTTGGCCTCGACGCAGTCGTCGGCGCGCTAGGTGACGCGCCTGGCCCTGTTACATTTGGCGCCTGCGACAATGGTTTGCTATACGACGAAGCTGCATTCGCAAAACTCGCTGGCGACGACGCGGTTGATATTATCGTCTGGAGCGCGCGCGGGCTGGCCAACGCGGCCCGACATCCGCAAATGTTCGGCTGGATCGACGAAGAAGGCGGCCGCATCCGCACAATTTCGGTCAAGACCCCACTCGACGCCCCCGCCACTGACCCCATCGTCATCGGCGCCTTCACTTTCCGCCGTGCCGATCACTTTAAACAGGTTGTAGAGCGCCTGATCGCCCGGAATGGTCGCATCAATGGCGAATTTTATATTGATTCCTGCATCAATGACGCTATCGAGCTCGGCATGAAGTGCGTGACGTTCGACGTCGATCATTTGCTGTCATGGGGGACTCCCAATGACTTGCGCACTTTCGAATACTGGCAGGCGTGCTTTCACAAGTGGAAGGGTCATGTCTACCGGCTCGAATTAGACGGCAGGATCCCGCCTGACAAAGTGGCGGGGTTGGAGGCGCGTTACGCCGCTTGTCGACCCGCTCTGCCGGTTGGACGGGCATGATTCGTCGTCAATTGACCATTTTTCTAATAGTCGGCTGTCTGACGGTGGCGTTCGATTTTATTTGTTACCGAAGCTTGATGGCATGGACCATGCTGCCCACAGGCATCGCGAAGACCGCCGGGTTTCTCACCGGTACGCTGTTCGCCTATTTTGCGAATCGCGCCTGGACATTCGGCCGGCAGCGCCACGCTCCGGGCAGCGCTTGGCGCTTTGGCCTCCTTTACGCCGTGTCGCTCGGCGCCAATGTCGCAATCAATGCAGCTTGCCTCGCACTGTTAAGTCCTATGGCAAGCGCGGTTGCGCTCGCATTTCTCGCCGCGACAGGGGTGTCGACGTGTCTCAACTTCATCGGCATGAAATTATTCGTTTTCGCCGATCGGGCGGTTGAAAGGCCTGTATGAAATTTTCGCTGGTAATTCCCTGCTACAACGAAGCAGCCAATCTGCCATTGCTGCTGGATCGTTGCGCCACTCTGACCGGGCCGGACGTCGAAGTAATCCTGGTCGACAACGGTTCGACCGACAACAGTCCTGCTGTCCTGCGCGAACTGTTGCCGCGTTACCGCGGGTGCCGAAGTGTGCGCGTTGAGGTCAACCAGGGATACGGGTTCGGCATCCTTGCCGGCCTGCGCGCGGCCGAGGGGCAGATTCTTGGATGGACCCACGCCGACATGCAGACCGATCCGCACGACGCATTGCGCGGCCTGGCATTTTTCGAAACCAATGGACCAGACTGTTTCGTCAAGGGGCGCCGGCGCGGCCGACCGTTCGCGGATGTGTTTTTTACCTTGGGCATGAGCGTGTTCGAGACCGTGCTGCTGCGCACGAGGCTATGGGACATAAATGCCCAGCCAACGATGTTCAGCAAGGAATTTTTCGCGGCGCTGGCGGACCCGCCGCATGATTTTTCACTGGACCTGTATGTGTATTTCCAGGCACGCCGGCATGGACTGCCAGTGTTTCGGTTTCCGGTCCGTTTCGGCGAGCGCGCCCACGGCCATTCGCATTGGAATGTCAACTGGGCGGCCAAGCGCAAATTTATTCGCCGCACCTTCGATTTCAGCTTGCAGCTACGAAAGAGACTTAAATCATGAACCTGATCGCCCACCGCCGTAACACACTCGCCGATCTCGCCGCCTCTCCGCTCCAATACGGCGTCGAGGTCGACATTCGCAGCCGGGACGGCGAACTGATCATCCATCACGACGCTTTTGCCGAGGGTGAATTGTTCGAACCTTGGATCGCTGCCTATCGTCACGGCACCCTCATTCTGAATGTCAAGGAAGAGGGACTTGAAGCGCGCCTGCTGGCGTTGATGGCGCAGCACGGCATCGAGGATTTCTTCTTCCTCGACCAGTCCTTCCCTTTTCTCATCAAATGGTCGGGTGCCGGCGAGCGCAGATGTGCCGTGCGGGTCTCTGAATTCGAGTCTATCGAATCGGCCCTGACACTGGCCGGACGGGTCGACTGGGTGTGGGTCGATTGCTTTACCAAGTTTCCGCTCAGCGGCGCCGACGCTGCTCGCCTGCAGGCGGCCGGGTTCAAGCTCTGTTTGGTATCGCCAGAATTACAGGGGCGACCGGCGGAACTGGAGATTTCCGCGCTGGCCGCGCTGTTGCGCGACAGGGCCATCGTTGCCGACGCCATCTGTACCAAGCGTCCCGATTTGTGGGAGCCGCTCGCGAACGTATGAAAAAGTTCTATCTCGATCCGCTGTTTTTCATCGGACTGGCGTTACGCGTCGCGCTGGTTGCGCTAGTGACCCCCGCGCCGGTTCACGACTGGTATGTTCCCTTCCTAGACGTCAGCACCACGCAACTGAGTGCAGATCCGTGGGGCGGCTGGCTGCGAGGCGGCGGCACCCCCGCCGCTTTCCCTTATGGTTATGTGATGTGGCTGTTGTTCATGCCCTTAACGCTGGCATGCAAGGCGCTCGGTTTGCCCCTTGGCATCGGCTATGGCGCGACCTTGATGGCTGCTGATTTCACATTATTGCTGCAATTGCGGCGTCTGATCGTTGCAAGTGACCGTCTCTTACTTGGAACATATTGGCTTTCGCCGATCGTCATCGTTGCCAGCTACTTGTTCGGCTTCAATGATGTGGTCCCCGTGATGCTGCTTGGCATGTCCTTGCTGTTTGCCCGTCATGCTCGCCTCGCTTGGTCCGGTGCAGCACTGGTGGCGGCGGTGTCCGCCAAATTGAGCATGTTGTTGGCGCTGCCGTTTTTCATTATTTATTTGCTGCACAACCGCGCCTTGCGCCGTTATTTGCCGTTTTTTTGTCGCGGCCTGCTAGCTGCCGCGACGCTAGTGCTGCTGCCTTTCGTGTTCTCGCGCGCCGGTATGCAGATGCTTCTGACAAATCCCGAAATGGGCAAGGTCTACCGTTTGGCACTCACCCTCGATGGTCGCAGTTTCATATTCCTGGTGCCGCTTGTCTATTTGTTGATGCTGTACGCTGCTTGGCGCATCCGGCGTCTCAATTTCGAGCTGTTCCAAACCATGATGGGGATGTCGTTTCTGCTGGTAGTGCTGCTCACGCCAGCGTCGCCCGGCTGGTTTATTTGGGCGTTGCCACTACTCGTTGGCTACCAGGCAAGCGCCGACAAGATCGCCATCGCCCTGACTTCGGCTTTTTCGGCCTTATACGTGGTAAGCAGTGTATTGCTGTCGCACGATCCGGCATTTGCCGGCATCGCCAATCTTGCCAGCGCCGGCGGAGCGGTCTTACCATCGTTATTGCTCACTACCATGGCAGCCACTGGCGTGGTGCTGGCTGTGCGCATGTGGCGAGATACTGTCAGCCGCAACGACTTTTTCCGCCTCAGCCGCAAACCCTTCGTGATAGGCGTCGCTGGCGATTCCGGAGCAGGCAAGGATACCTTCTCGGATGCGGTGCAAGGATTGTTCGGTAGCCACTCGGTCACTACTTTGTCGGGCGACGACTACCATTTGTGGGACCGGCAAAAACCCATGTGGCAAGTGATGACACATCTCAATCCAATGGCCAACGATCTGGAAGGTTTCGCGCATGATTTGATCGCACTCACCGACGGCAAATCGATCAGTGCACGCCACTATAATCACAGCACCGGACGGATGAGCCGACCTTTCGTTACCCGCAGTAACGATTTTGTCATCGCCAGTGGGCTACACGCTTTGTATCTCCCGATCTTGCGCGATTGCTATAACCTCAGCGTATACCTGGACATCGACGAGCGCTTGCGGCGCCATTTCAAGATTGCACGTGATGTACATCAGCGTGGCCACACGCTCGAAAAAGTGCTGACGTCCTTTGAGCGGCGAGAACCGGATTCGGTGCGCTTCATCCGACCTCAGGCTGAACATGCCGATCTTGTGCTTTCACTGCAGCCAATCCATCCGCGTATGCTCGAGGACGTCGATGGCAAACATCCGTTGCGTTTTAAATTGCTGTCCCGTTCGCGCCATGGTCTTAATGAATTGTCGCTCACGCGGGTGCTGGTTGGAGTTTGCGGCTTGCATGTGGATATGGTGGTGAGCGCCGACGGTTACGACGTCGAGCTGACAATTGAAGGTGAAACCAGCGCCGAGGATATACAAATGGCGGCACACATGATTTGTCCGCGCATTTTCGATTTTCTCGATGTGCAGCCTGAATGGAAAGACGGTGTCATGGGCCTAATGCAACTGATTACCTTGTCGCACATTAATCAAGCACTTACGAAACGGATGATATGGTAAAAGTTTACGCCCCGCAGCGATTCGAGCGCCTGCCCGACGCAATTCTGTTCGATACCGACAACACCTTATATCCATATGATCCGGCCCATGCTGCCGCACTGGGCGCCGTGCGTGCCAAGGTAACGAGCGCGTTCGCCATCAAAGGCGAACAGTTCGATCAGGCCTACCGTGAGGCGCGTTCGCAAGTGAAGGAAAGGCTCAAGCACACGGCATCCTCACACAGCCGTTTGCTTTATCTGCAACGCATGTTGGAAATCATGGGCCTCGGCTCGCAGGTATTGTTGGCGCTTGATTTCGAGCAAACCTACTGGCGTACTTTTTTAAGTAATGCCATCCTGTTTGACGAAGTCAAGGAATTGCTCGACGACCTGCGCCTGCTGGGTATTCCCACCGCCATCGTTACCGACTTGACTGCGCAGATTCAATTTCGCAAAGTGGTGTATTTCGGTCTCGATCATTATTTTGATTTCATCGTTACAAGCGAAGAGGCTGGTTTCGACAAACCCCATGCGGCGCCATTTGAGATCGCCTTGGAAAAGATGCGCCCGAAGGGGGATTGCATCTGGATGATTGGTGACAACCCGGTCAACGATATCCGCGGCGCACGCGAAAAAATCAATGCCGTAACTTTGCAAAAAATTCATGATGGTACGCCGCTTGGAGCAGGGGAAAACGCGCCAGACGCCAGTTTTGTCGAATTCGGTCAATTGCGTAGCATGATTGCAGAAATGGGAGGTATCAAATGAGTCCGCTTATCCGCGCCCAGGTGACGGCCATGTGCGCTCGCCTGGGTGCTGACCCCCGTTTGGTGCAGGGAGCAGGAGGCAATGCGTCCTGGAAAGATGAAAATACTCTGTTCATCAAGGCATCCGGCACCTGGCTCGCCGATGCTGAGCGCGAGGATATTTTCGTGCCCGTCGATCTTGTGCATCTGCGTGGAGCGCTTGAGGCCAAGGATTTTTCCGCTGCGCCGGAAGCACTCCCTGGCGCGCACTTGCGTCCATCTATCGAAACGGTCCTGCATGCCCTGATGCCGCAGGCTGTGGTGCTGCACGTGCACGCAGTCGAGGTGCTGGCATATCTTGTCCGCGAAGACTGGCAGTCGTCCATTACCGCACGTATGCCTGCAGATATCGCAGTTGCGTATGTTCCTTATCGTAAGCCGGGTTCCGAGTTGGCGGCTGCTGTGGCGCAAGCGTTGGAACGGGGGACCGTACCCGTGCAAGTGGTGATGTTGCAAAACCACGGCGTTGTTGTAGGCGGCGACAGCGTCGATGCTGTGACTGATTTGCTGGAGCAGGTTGTGGCGGCCCTGCGTGAAGTACCGCGGTCCTCGCTCACACCTGCCTCCTTACCGGCGCTGACACGATCAGACAGCGGCTATCGGCCGTTTCCGAACTTGCCTGTGCACGCACTGGCAATCACGCCCGCTTTTTGGTTACGTGTACAAAACGACTGGGCCTTGTATCCGGATCATGTAGTTTTTCTGGGCGCGCAGGCACATTGTTTCGTCAATGAAGACGCGCTGGCGGCAGCGCTGCAGACCGCAGATGGTGCACCCGAGCTGGTAATCGTTCAAGATCTTGGTGTGTTCATGCAAGATAGTTTTGGCCTTGCAAAGCAAGAACAGCTGCAGTGCTACTACGACGTCATCAGCCGGCAGGATACGGCGACATCGCTGCGCTCGCTCTCACTGGAAGAAGTTGCCGTTTTGTTAAATTGGGAATCGGAAAAATATCGTATGAAGCTTGCCAAATGATCAACCAAGCCCCTCAACCACGCCGCCACAAGCCACGTACTGCGCAATTCGTGGTATTGGCGGTTTTTTTGGTTTATACCATTGTTAGCTTCGGGATCTACTGCGCCCGAGTGCTCGACGGCAAGATCGACAATCATATTCTGGCTGCCGAAATGTTCGGCACGCCTGCCGACTTGGCCGCGCGTGGTGTGAAGCCGCTGTATCAAGGAGCAGGCGTTACTGGATGGGACGGCCAGTTTTACTATTACATGTCCAACGATATCCTGGGACGCGGCGATACGCCCAAGCATATCGACGCGACGGCGTACCGCTACCAGCGAATTGGATTGTCGCTGTACGCCGCCACTGTCGCTACCTTGGCCGGACGAGATTGGGTGTCCCCCAAAACGTTCATTTTCAGCTACTTATTGCTTTTGATGGCGGCCACGTGGGCAGGTGCGCGCCTGTTGTCCCGGCTGGGAGCGCATCCGTCATGGATCTTGTTGTGGTCGCTAAGCGTCGGGACGCAGATTACTTTGTTCAATGCACTGCCCGATGCGGCCGCTGACGCATTCCTGATTCTGGCGCTGTCCGCAGCATTCAGCGGGCGGTTGGGGTGGTCGGTGATTCCGTTTACCTTGTCCGGTCTGTCGCGCGAAGTGTATGCCCTGTTTCCTTCGCTAGTACTCGTGTTCGCCTTGTTGCCGTCGGTATGGGCGCAGCGCCGCGTCGGCCTGCATGGGGTGTTTGCGGTCCTCGGGCGATGGAATCGTTACTATTGGCTGGCTGTACCTGCCTTGATTGTAGTTGCATGGCAAGTTTATGTTGTTCGGCACTTCGGCGTGTCGCCATCATCGCAGGCGCATGGCATTCTCGGGTTGCCGTTAGCTTCGTGGTTCAAATATCTGGCATCTGGCCTGCAGCACAATCACCTGCTCGTCGGAAGTTCCTTCGACGCTTATTTCGAAGCCGCGTCCTTGTTGCTATTTCTCGCCGTTTTGTCTTTGGCGGTCGCCCTCGCTGCACGAACGTTACGCCGGCGGGAGGGCACAGCTGCGTCGCCGGAAGTGCGTGGTATAGCGGCTGGAATGCTGGTGTTTTGCGCGCTATACACGTGCTTCGGGCCTACGGTCATGATGCATTACACGGGCTATTTCAAGGCTCTCGCAGTGTTTTTCTTCTTGATCCCTCTACTTCTGGCATTGGCGCCAGTGCGTTCGCGTACCGTTGCGATGACGGCTGGTTTGTTGTTGCTGGCCGTCGCTGAAACCACCGTCTACAATTTTCGCGCCCGACTTTTACCTTTCAACACATTTTATGCAGGTGTTGATAAGGCGAAAATTCAGGAGACGAAAAGCTTTGCTTGCTTGGCGGATTTTAATTCAAGCGTGCGCGTCAGAAGTGTCGATGTCGACATCGGCTCTGCGATTGTTCAGATATTCGGCCGCGGTTCGCTGGTAGCAAAAGTTGAACTCAGCAACCTGGGTAATGTAGCTTACGTGTCTTCGCCGAACGTCGGCGGAGTATTCATGAGTTATCAGTGGGTCGACGCCAAAGGCAACATGATCCAGGACGGCGAGCGTTTCCCGCTCTCTGCGCCTTTGCTGCCAGGGCAGACCGTCCCAATTACAATCCATTCCTACCTGCCGACTAATATTGGTGGAGTGACACTGAAGATCAGCCCCGTCCAGGAAGGATGCGCATGGTTCTATCTGGTGAACCCGTCTCTTGGCAGTAATTTCAACTTGAGATTCAGCAATTAGCTGTCGATCAACCAGCGAGGCGTCGAAAAGACGCTTCTCCTGGCGCGACTGCGGCAGTTTCACACCAGGAGCAATAATTTTAGCAAGCGTTCGCAGTGTTCGCGCCAGGTCATCCAAGACATGGTCTGCGATTGCGGCGCCTGACCCTGCGCATCCAAGCGCAGCCAAGCGGTGATGGCGTTCGCGAGGGCGGCGGCTTCCGTACCGCTGAAATAATGCGCAGCGTCTCCAGCAACTTCATGAAATACGGCCAAATCACGGGCAATCACTGGAAGTGCGTTGCGCGCTGCTTCAATTAAGGGCAATCCGAATCCTTCGCCCTCGCTTGGCACGAGCAAACATGCACTGATACCGTAGAGTTGATCCAATAATTCGTCGTCGATGCCGCGTAGCCAGTGCAGGCGTTCGCCCAGCGCCGGGTGTTCGGTGAGGCGCGCAACAATTGCTGGGATGGTGCGCCTTTGTGCGGCATCAAGCGGCGTCCAGCCTTCATTGCCGACAACGACTAAATTAATCTCGATGCCTTGTTCCCATAGCAGGTCGAATGCAGCCAATGTCTGCAAGTGCCCCTTGCGTGGCTCGATCGTACCCACCATGAGAAAAGTGGGCTTATCCCGCAAGTGTGTCAGCAGGTCCGCCGCGTCGGCGGACGTCGACGGCGCGGGAGCTGTGGATACACCTGTAATGTCGGCGCCAAGATGCAGGGAGCACAAGGCAGCACGGCGTGCGGACGGCGCTGTAGTCTGATCAAGCCATTGGCGGAGTTCTGATTCAACCGATGCAGAAATGCAAATCAACTGATCGGCTTCGCGGGCGATGCAAGCTAGCCAAGGCGCATGGGTGGCGTCGGCGTCGGGAGGGAAAAATTCAGGGCGCAACACCGGTAGCAGATCGTAGACGACGAAATGCACCGCAATTCCCCGCGCGCGCCACTGTGCGTACAGTCCGTCCGCCGCCGCCGCCAGTACCGCGCCGGGCGAATAATCGGCGCTATAGAAAATGTCGTTGCAAGCGATGTCGATCATGCTGTCGGCGTTGGCGAGATGCGCTCCCAAACCCAACATTTGACTGACGTAGCTGCGCGCGTAGCGATAGTGCCAGCGTCCGCCTTCGTTGCTGAGATAGACTGGCTCGACGCGCAGGTCATCGATGCGCATGTTAAGCAACTGTTGCATTTGAGTGCGAACTACACGCTCAATCCCAGTTTTCAGGTCGTGCCTGGCGATTGCGGTGACGTCGATCAATAATTGGCGAGGCGCCAGCGGGTCGGGCAAACGTGCAATGCACCACGCAAGCTCTTGCACGGCCCGCTCGTCGAGTTCAGACTGCGCCGCCAGCCGGCTGATCAAAGCTTGCCGTCCGACTGGACGGGCTTGCCACTCGCGGTCGAGGAGATCGGCATACCGCTGGGCGCAATAGTCGGGACTGTGCGTAGTCCGCAGCAGATGCTGGGCGCGCTGTCCCAGATCAGCGCGTATTTCGGAGTCGTTGCGTAACGTGACCAAGGCATCGCTCAGGGCCGCCAGTTCAAACTGTTCCGGCAGCTTGAAAACCGTATCATCAGGTAACGACGCCATCGAACCCTTGGCGTTGACGATGGTCGCCAATCCGTAATTCAGGCAATCGAGGACGGCCGCGGAGGTTTCGCCGCGCGACACACTGCGCAATTGCACGCCGACGTCGGCCGCCTGCAAATACTGGTGATACGTAGCATCATCAGTCCACCCTGCAATCCGTATTCTGCCTGCGGCAGTGGTAATCGCCGCACTGATCGCCAAACCGTAATCGCCGCCGTGGTTCTGGCCAACAAGCATTAGTACGCAGGACGTGTCGGAGTGTAGGGAGGATGCAGCCCACGCCTGCACCAGTTCCAAGCTCATTTTGGTCGGAGCGATAAAGCCAAATGTACAAACGACGAAATCGCCGATATTTAGTCCGAGCGCGCGACGCGCGGCATCACGTGCCTGCCGTTCAGGAGCGCTGCGTGGAAGCGGCACGACATTCCAGTTCGATGTTGCACTGGCGCCGTACCACTTTTGCGCCAATTCGAGCGAGTGCTCTGAGTGCACCACTACCGAGGTGGCATCCTCCAACACTGCCAGATTGCACGGAAACTGCTCTTTAGTGTGAGCGTGCCGGTCAGCGTCAATACTGCCGAGCGCTGCCCCATAACCATGTGCGTGATATAGCGCACCGGTCCAGGCACTTGGAATTGCGCCAGTCATTTGCTCATAAGCGAGCACATCGCCTAAATAAAAGTCGTGCAGCACTACCACGCCTGGATGCTGGCGGAGCAATGCAAACATATGGCTGTGAAAGGGGCTGTTGCCGAACTGGTAGAGTATCTGGTCGAATTCGGCAGCGTGATCGTTAAACCACGCAACGGTGCGGTGCGGCACCTCTTGTAGTTCTGCCCCAACATCGACTTTGTCCTGCTGCAGTACGAGTTCGATATCGAAATAGAGCCGAAGTGCCGGCAGCAACTGAACTGCGTAGTCGGCAATGCCAGTACGTTCTGGCGGCAGTGGGGAGACGAAAGCGAGCCGCCGGCGCGACCGCGGCGTGGCCACCGTCACCGGTTTCAATTCCGAGCAACGCTGTTCCAGGGCAGCGATGGCGCGTCTTGCAGTGAGATCCCAGGAAAATCGAGATGCTTGCTCGCGTCCGTGTATTGAGAGCCGCGACTGCAGTTGCTCATCTTGCAGAACCTCACCGATTTTGGAAGCAATCGCGTGCGGATCGTCAGCATCGAACATAGCTTCTTCGCAACCAATGACTTCCGGGATGCTGGTATTGCGGGCGCCGATCACTCGCGCGCCGCAGGCCATCGCCTCCAGCGCGGGCAAACCAAATCCTTCGTGCCTCGAAGGAAAAATGAATAGGGTAGTGCTACGGTATAAAGCGATCAAATCGGCGTCGCTGATGTAGCCGGTAATCACAATTTCATCGTCGCCAAGTCCGCACTCGTGAGCATGGTTAAGCAACATTTGTCGTTGTTCAGTGCTGATCTTACTAGCAAGGACGAGTTGGTAATTTGCGCGAACTGCTGGCGGCAACAGGCCGAAAGCGGTTATCAAGCCATCGATATTTTTACGTGCGTCGAATCCGCCCGGAGCGTACATCAGGAACGCCTTGGTAATGGCAAAACGCTGACCTAAAGCTTCTCGCTGTTCCAGAGCCATCGAAGCTGGCGCAAATGTCGGATCGACCGCCGTGGAAATGGACACCACCTGCTGGTCCGGTAAGCAAAGCGCAGCTAGCGCTTCTTTTCTTGAATAATCGGAAATCGACAGCAGCAGACTAGCCCGTCGCAACGAAGCTATTTTGCCAAAATAGTGGGCGCGCTGGACATCGCTTCCCAAGTAACTGTCCGGTTTAAGCAGCGGAATCAGGTCATACAGCACGACGGCGGTACGGGCGGGATCAGTGAAACTACCGATCGAGGTCACTGCGTCATCGACAAACCCTTCGAAGAGGCTGGTCACCAGCACCATATCTGGCCGCAACTGGTCAATAAAATATTCCCGCAACATTTCCGCGTTGCGCGCCCGCGCGGAGTTCTCCGCTGCTAATTCGCGCACCGGGCCTGGCGCGTCGAATACCCGAATCCGGTGACGCGGCAGGAAATCCTTGAATTGCTCGCGCAGAGGCGCAATAGCGTCTCCGAGTGCGCCATTGAGCACCAGCCAGACCTCATGTTGCCCAGCATTGCGTGCTATACCAAGCGCCAGTGCCAGTGAATAACGACCGATGCCGCGAAATCGGCTTTCAGACTGCGCACCCTGTAAATCGATCACGATGCGCATCAAGCACTTCCCCGGCTATTTGATCGGATAACCTGGCGCAGCGCAGCGTATGCGCGCGCAGCCCGTGGCGACAAATCGTTGCCGCCGGCCTCCTGCAGTGGTGGCAGAGGCGGCACGCTGACTGCCGGCGACTGGTACATCAGGCGGCGCAAACGTGCCCGGATGCGCGGACTACGCGCCAATAAATTCATCGCTATGCGCTTCAGGCGTGGCCGACGCAAAACGGCTTGGCCTAAGCGACGCAGGGCCTCTCGTAAGCCGTGCGGTGAAGTAACATCGACAGTAGTCGGGGCAACGTTGCGCAATACCCGCATACTGCTACCGATGCTACGCATCGGCGCTGTCACACGCCAAGAGCGGCTGCTGAGCAAGTCGAACACGCGACGTTCTACCGCCCCGATGTGGCCGTGAAGAACCATTCGTTCCCGCTCATGGGCTTCCGCCGCCAGCGTGGCTGCTTTCTCGGCGGCGTCGAGGCGTTTTACCAGCTCTTCCGCTTGAAGCCGCGCTGCCTTTTGTTCGATCAATCCGACGCTCGCATGGCGTTGCTGCAGATCATCAAGCTGTTGCAATAGCGTCCTGATCCGTTCATCCCGATGCGAAAGTTCAAACTCGCTTTTCAAATGTGCAGCCTCAGCGCGCGCGCGCTCGCTTTCGGCGCGGACTCGTTGCGCCTCAGCCAATGCCCTTTCACTCTCGGCTCGGCTTCGCTCGGCCTCGGCAACGGCGCGTTCAACCTGGGCATGCGTTCTTGCGTCATTGGCCTGGATAATCTCACGCTCGATGCTTTCCAGGCGGTCCATCCCCGCCTGGCGGGTTTCCTGCAGCATCAGCGATTGTTCGGCCAGCGTCTGCGACAGTTGACCTGCGACTTGCTCAGTTCTTTCGCCAAGCTGGGCCAGACGCAGGCCGATTTCATGACCTAGCAGAGCAGTACTTTCGTCAATGCGGCTGATGTGGGCGTGCATCTCGGCGCGCCGATCGGCTTCCTGCGACTCAAACCGCGCGCCCAACTGACCAAGCGAAATGCCATAAGTGCGAGAAAACGGTAACGCCAGAGCGGCGGCAGCTTTTGCGTTGCCCGCTTTTTGCGCTACGATGCCGTAATCCGGGCTGACCCCCTCGATTACGTTGATCAATCCGATCGGCGCGGCGCCATGCAAGGACGGATCTTCTTGTAGGCGCACCACAAGGTGCCGTTCGAAGCCCGCATATTCAACAACAAAATCGAGCAACGCTGGCGGCAGCGGTCGCTGGTGCGAAGGGTCGAGATAGAAACTTGCGGTGCCGACCGTGAGATTTTCCGGATTCGGGGTTTCCACAATGAGCAGGCCTCCCGGGGCAAGCACCCGCAGGGCTTGGCGCACAAGCTCGCCCACGCTGTCAAAGCCGATGTGCTCTACGACGTGGAATGCCGTGATCAGGCCGATACAGTTATCGGGCAGACTTTGTAGCGTTTGCAAGGCATCGGCCACGGTGACATCCAAGCCCTGCTCTCGACATCCGGCCAGCATTGCTTCGTCGACATCGACGCCGCGCGCCGAAAAACCAATCTCGCCGAGCAATTCGAGCCATTCACCCCGGCCGCAGCCCAAATCAAGGGCAGTGCGCAGTTCGACCTCTTGCAGCGGTTCGACAAATGGCAGGTATGCGCGCAGCCGTTGCTTGATGATCGCACGCGACCCGCGATAACGGTCTTCGAAGCGCCGATAAAATTCACCGCTCATCGCAAAATCTCCACACGAGGTTCAATCCAGCTGCTGCCCACGAATTCGTGCCGGTTCATATTCAGGACTGAAAAAACAAATGCGAGATCGCGCCATTCGTAGTTGTCGGCAAGATGGGTTTCGCTGCTGGTAAGCGCTGTTGTAATCGAGTAACTACCCGGACCTAGATTGAGCGGAAACTGGAATCGGTATTCGATGCTTTCTCCTTCGGACACATCGATTAGCGGCTGGCCCATGTGGTGCGTGTTGGTGCCGTACATCTGCTGACCAAGGCGGTCCTTGATCATGTAGCCGAGCACCAGCCGCGGAATGGCCGCATGTGCGCTTACCCTGATGCGCAAGGTGACGGTGACGCCGACGTTAAGTATTTCCACAGGGAGTGCATGCTCGTTTTCGAGAATAATTTCTGTCACCCTCGCTTCGCCGGTGCCCGATCGGGTCATGACACGGCCGGCCGGCGTGACCATTTGTTCGACACGCGAGCCGTCGCGTTCGGCGATCAGCGCGTTGTAGTAGTCCATTACTTCCTCTGGAGCGCCTTGTTTTGCCAACATGCCGCGGTCGAGCAGCAGGGCGCGGTCGCAAATCGACTGCATGGCGCTGCGGTCGTGGCTGACGATCAGCAAAGTGGTGCCCAGCTTGCGGAACTGGCGGATCCGTTCAAAACTCTTGTGCTGGAAGTATGCGTCCCCTACAGACAGCGCTTCATCGACAATAAGAATATCCGGACGGCGCGCTGTCGCGACGCTGAACGCTAGGCGCATCTGCATGCCCGAGGAATACACTCGCACTGGTTGATCGATATATTCGGCAATATCCGCGAAGACTTCGATGGCCGGCATCAACGTGCTGATCTCATCAACGGTCAGTCCAAGCAGTTGCCCGGCCATATAAACGTTCTGGCGGCCAGTAAATTCGGGGTGAAATCCCATCCCCAACTCGAGCAGAGCTGCCACGCGGCCGGTCATGACGACACTGCCGCTGGTGGGTTGCGCGGTTCCTGTGATTAATTTTAGCAGCGTGCTCTTGCCGGCGCCGTTGACGCCGATGATGCCCACCGCTTCCCCTGGCTCGACCTGGAAACTGATATCGTGGATCACCCATTTCAGTTGGTGTCGCAAGCCAAGAAATGGCAACATCCATTCGATCAGGCGATCCCACCGTCGGGGGTACTGCTTATAAGCTTTGCCCAGCTGGCTGACGCGAATGGTACCCATCAGAGTTCGTCCACCATCTCGCCTGCACGCTTTCGGAATAGTCTCTGACCAAGAAAACATAGGAGCAAACCCAGCATGCCGATTGGCGCCAGAGCGTGCCATTGGGGAGCCGCGCCATGAAGCAAAATGGTTTGGTAAGCCTCGATGATCGGTGCCATCGGATTCCATTTAAGCAAATCGCGGGCACCCGCAGGCAGTGTGGCAAGCGGGTATACAATCGGCGTAAACCAGAACCAAAATTGCAAAAGAATGCTAAAGAACTGGCCTACGTCGCGAAAAAACACATTCAGTACGCCCAGGATTATTCCCAGACCGATGGCAAAGACGATTTGTAGCAACAAGATTGGGAACAACGCTAAATATATCCAGCCGGGAAATGCGCCGGCCAACACCAGAAAGGCCGTAAATAAACTGAACACAATTGAAAAATTGATGCACGCATTGCACACCACGATAATCGGTAGGCACATACGCGGAAATTGCAATTTTTTGATCAGGTTGGCATTTTCGATAAACACGGATTGTGCGCGGGTAGTAATTTCGGCGAACAGTCCCCATGTAAGCGTGCCCGCACACAAATAAATGCTGTAGCCGAAGGTGGAATTCACGCCGCCCAAGCGACTACCCATGACTTCGGCAAAAATCACCGTGTACACGACGATCATTGCCAGGGGATTTAGGACCGTCCATGCAGCGCCCAACAGGGAATTACGGTACTTTGCCTGGAATTCGCGTTGCACGCTGCCGCGAATGAAGCCGCGATAGCGCCAAATGCTGGCTAACATGGATGATGAAATCATTTACATCCTTGCGCTGTTACGCTTGTCCGACGGCCGGCCGTGCCACGCAGTTCTAACAAATTAAAGTTCATATTCTGAAAACACGCTTTCACCGTCGGACGAGCGCAAGAAGTTTGCATGTTGCCAAGGCGTCTAGTATAACACGTAGGCCAAGCTGTCATGGCAGGGAGCCTATGACAACGCCTCCCTAATTTACTTTGGCTCCAATGCGCAGAGGCGATACCGATAACTGCGCCCGCCTGTAAATGCGGCATACGGCTGACATGTCTGCGGCGATCGCCGGACAGCATAAGCCGCGAGTATGGCGTCGGCCCGTAAAAGGCGCGCGCCTTGAGATATCGTTCCCGATGATGGCGGGTCCGAAAATAAATTTTCATCGAGCATCGCCATCATGGCGCTACGCTGTCGCATGAGCAGGTTCAATCGCGCACGGTAGGCTGGCGACTCGGGAAAGGCTGAGCCGATGGAGACGAACGCAACCTCGTTCGGGTACGCCGTCGCTAGCCAGCCCATCGGGGGATCGGCTTGGATGGTCAGGATCAAGGTGCGCGCCGGCGCCGGCAAAATTGGCGTTTCGATGGCGAAGCTCGCGTTGCGCCAGCTCGAGTGTCCCCAGTTCGCCTTCGGCAGGCGCGCCACGTTCAAGGCGCATACGGCAATCAACAGGCCGCCGATCAATTTGTTGGCCAACGGCGGCCGGATCAGCGGCTGTAAGAGTATCCACAAAAGAAGGGGAGCAAGCAATTCGAGCGCGATTAGGTAGCGGTAGATGCCGAACAGACTGAGCCAGCCAAGGTAGGCGATGGAAAAAAACACCAGCGTCAGGTGCACTGGACCGGCAATGCAGGTAACGCCGGTATCCGCGCTTCGGCGCCACCGACGAAAGCAGTGGTAGACCACGGCGGTGTATAACAGGGGCCAAATAATAAGCGTCAATGACAGTTCGCTGACAAGCCGCGGCTTTATGGCAAACAGGAATGGCCATAACAGTCTGTCCATCCACGATTTGGCCAGCCATCCAGTATCCCCAATACCGATCGGAAGCGCCATTGGACCATGAAATATGTTATTGAATTGAGGAAATAATGGATTGCTGAATACCTGCCACATCGTCCAGAACCAGTGACCTGCGCTGATAGCAATGCCGGTCAGGACGGCGACGCCGAACAGCAGAGAAATCCATAAGCGTTGGCGCCAGCGGCAGTCCAGGGTGAGCAGTGCAAGACAAAGTGCCAGCGCATACACGGAATTGGTCAGCTTCAATCCTGCTCCAAGACCCATGATCAGCCCGGGAAACACTGCCGAAGTTGCGCAACCGGCAGAAAGGCGCTCGTAGGCGTTCAGCACCAACAACAAGGCGCCCAGCACCAGCAACGACGTGAGGTTGTCCCCCATTGTGTTGCCAATTTCCGAAAGGAATCCAGAACCTAGCACGCCAGCGCCAGCGAGTAGCAAGGGCGACAGCGCCGATGCCATCGGAAGCAGCCGGCGAGCAATCACCAGCACCAGCAAAAAATTGCAGCCGTGAACGGTGCCCATGATAGTCCCGGCCAGGGGGGCGGGCATATATCTGGTCATGAAGTAGTAGGGTAAATCGATGGTGGGGTTGAAATAGGATTGCCATTGCGCAGGCGCGAGATCGAGCCCGACCTTATGATTGAGGAATGCGAATGCATTGTAAATATGATAATTTCGCAGATCCCAGTTGTTGTCCTGGCCGAGGAACAAGGCCATCAGACCAAAGGCGAGCGGCACAAGGAAGCAGACTATGCGTATTGCGACGGAATGGCGTGACGCTTCAGCGGCCGAGTTGTCATTTTTATTAGGTATCATTACGTACTGTCTCCGCACGAAACACCAAGTAGCGCGCGTTGAAATAATTGAGTCCCATGCCGCAGAGGGCGCCGGCTGCCACTGCGACGCTGCGCAGCACCGCTCCACCGGGCACACTCACGATGATCGCCGTGAAAACCGCATAGTTGAGGGCCCCGCCGGCAAGCATGGCTGCCATGTAGCGGCTCCACGATCGTGATGTGGAGTCGGTGGCAGTACCGAACGTAAAGTGTCGGTTGCACTGCCAGGTAAAGCTCGCTGCCGCCACAAACGACAGCGCTCGCCCACTGAAAACGCCGCAACCGGCGGCCACGGCCAATTGAAGCATCAGCAAATCGACGCCCAATCCGATTCCCCCGATCAGGGCGAAACGTGTGAACTGGCTGTCCAAGATTCTCATGGCCGGCGTGCCGGTGCCGCATGGGAAAGATAGGCGAAGCGTTTTGCTTCGATGCGGCCTTTTGTAACGGTGTCGAGGATCAAGCCGCAGGCCAGCAATACGGTCCCAAGCAGGACGAGCGAAGCGCACAGGACTGCGGTGGGCAAACGAGGAACCAATCCGGTTTCCAGATAAGTGTGCAGCAGCGGAAGAGCAAGCCACACCGCTGCGGCACAGCACGTAACAAATCCCGTCGTAAAGAACAGCAAAGGCCGCTCGGCCTTTACCATGCGAATAATCATCCACAGGATGCGGGCGCCATCACTGTATGTTGACAGCTTGCTTTCGGAGCCGGCGGGGCGGGCCTTGTACATCGTAGCCACCTCGGCGATCGGCATGCGCAACTCCAGTGCGTGCACTGTCAGTTCCGTTTCTGTTTCAAAACCCTGTGCATGCGCTGCAAACGATTTTACGAATCGTCTTGAGAACACGCGATAGCCGGATAGCAGATCCGTAAAATTGCGTCCGAACATTAATCCGACGCAAGCACTTAAAACCCTGTTGCCGAATTGATGGCCGAAACGATAGGCATCGGTATCAGTGCTTTCGCGCGCCCCGACAATCATGTCGAAGCCCTCCTCGACCAGCCGTTCGGCCAACTGAGGTGCGATCCCGACGTCATAGGTGGAGTCGCCGTCCATAATGATGTAAATGTCGGCATCGACATCCGCAAACATACGGCGAATCACATTGCCTTTGCCCTGCAGCGCAACGTACCTTACCTGCGCGCCCGCTGTCTTCGCCATTGGCGCAGTGCCATCGCTGGAATTATTGTCGAAAACGTAAACGTCCGCCTGCGGCAAACAGCGCTGAAAGTCGCCCACGATGGTAGCGACGGTGAGCGCCTCGTTGTAGCAGGGCAGGAGGATGGCGATACGCTGGCCCGCCAGGCTCGAAGCGGCAGACGGCGGCCTGTCGAGGACGTCGATTGTGTGCATGAAGGATGTCGATGCGAGTGAATCAGGCATCATTATAACTGCGCTAACAGTATTGGCCGGGCATTGCGCCAGCGTCGAGCCTCTCAGGGCGCCGGCGCGGCGCTGTCAAAACATTGCGGACACGACACCTCATACACATACCTCGGATCGAGCTGCTGCCGCGGCGTCACCACCGCGCGGCAGGCAAAGCACTGCACCGTCACGCTCGGCTCCAACTGCGGGGTCAAAGCGGTCCGGTAATCGAACACGAAGCAGTCGCCCGTGTAGTGATCGCCGCCCACTTCCTCGAAATATTTCAATATCCCGCCTTCCAGCTGATACACGCTGTCGTAGCCGATGTTCTGCATGTGGATGGCCGCTTTCTCGCAGCGGATGCCGCCGGTGCAGAAGGTCACCACGGTTTTATCCGCCAGCGCCTCTTTATTCGCCGCGATCACCTCGGGAAACTCGGTGAATTTCTCGATGCGGTAATCGATGGTGTTGTCAAAGGTGCCGACATCGACTTCGAAAGCGTTGCGGGTGTCGACCATCACCACCGGCTTGCCGTTATCGTCATGGCCCTGGTCGAGCCAGCGTTTCAGGGTGGCCGGGGCCACTGCCGGGGCGCGGCCCAGTTCCGGCTTGATCAGCGGCATGCGCATGGTGATGATCTCTTTCTTGATCTTCACCAGCATGCGCTTGTGGGATTGCTCTTCCGAATAGCTTTCCTTGACTTCGATATCGGCGAAGCGCACATCGCTGCGCAGCCAGGCCAGGTAAGTGTCGATGTTTTCGCGGGTGCCCGACAGGAACATATTGATGCCCTCGGGCGTCAATAAAATCGTCCCTTTCAATCCCAGGCGCAGGCAGATGTCCTGGAACTGCGGGCGCGCCGTCTCGAGATCCTCGAAAGTGATGAATTTGTAGGCGGCGATGTTGACGAAGTTGTCGGTGGCTTGCATGGCGGAGAGCGGTAAAAAGCGAAACAGGCGGCATTATAAACCGCCGCGCTTTCGGCGGCATGCCGACCGCTGGACGAAAAAAAGGCAAGATCGACGATCTTGCCCTTGTTTGGCGCTTAAAAAGGCTTACTTGGCGGCTGGCGTGACCGCGGTGGTCATTTCCTTGGTCTCGGCCTTGGCGACGGCCTTGGCTTTTTTGGCTTTTGCCTTGGTTTTGGCCTTGGCGACTTTCGCATCGGCTTTCATCTCGGTGCCGGCTGCCTTGGCGTCGGCCTTCGCTTCGGTGGCGGCGGCCTTGGTTTCGGCGGCGGCGACCTTGGCATCGGCTTTCACTTCGGTCTTGGCGACCTTGGCGTCGGTCTTGACGGCGGTGGTGGCGGTCTGGGCGAATGCGCTGGTAGCGGCGAGGGTGACGAGCAGTGCGGCGAATACGTTTTTCATGGTGTGTCCCTTGTGGTAGTTGGCGTTTTTCAGGTGAGTGGTTCGGTGCTGCCCTTCCTTAACGTGGGGCAAATCATGCCGGTTGACACGATTACATCTGCTTACAGCTGAGCACGCTCCGACGCTTGGGAGGGCTGTCAAGTGGCGTCTCTACCACGGCGGCCCCATCAGCGTTTTGACGCGGAGGGGGTAAAATGGGGACTTCTTCGCACAGCGTCACAGATTGCCAAATATGAGTATGGAAGTTCTTGAACAGGCGCCCGCCGCCGCTTCTTCGGTGCCAGTCCCAGCCCCCGCCGCGCCTGCCTTCGTGCACCTGCGCGTCCATTCCGAGTATTCCATCGTCGACGGACTGGTGCGCATCGACGATCTGGTCGCCGCCGCCGCCAAGGACAAGCAGGCGGCGCTGGCGATCACCGACCTGGCCAATCTGTTCGGCATGGTCAAGTTCTACAAGGCTGCGCGCGGCAAGGGCGTCAAGCCCATCATCGGCGTCGATGCCTGGATCAGCAACGACGACAACCGCGACCGCCCCTCGCGCCTGCTGCTGCTGGCGAAGAACCACACCGGCTATCTGCAGCTGTGCGAGCTGCTGTCGCAAGCCTGGCTGACCAACCAGCACAAGGGCCGCGCCGAAATCCGCCCCGAGTGGCTGGAAGCGCTGGCGACGAGTCAATCCACCCTGCATCCCGAGAAAAGCCAGGCCGACGGCCTGATCGTGCTGTCGGGCGCGCAATTCGGCGACATCGGCATGGCGCTGGAAAACGGCAACGTGGAATTGGCCGAACGCTGTGCAAAGCGCTGGGCGGCGATCTTCCCCAACCATTTTTATGTGGAGGTGCAGCGCGCCGGCCAGGCCAATCAGGAAGCCAGCCTGAGAAACGCCGTGGCGCTGGCCGCCCGCCTCGGCTTGCCGGTGGTGGCGACCCACCCGATCCAGTTCCAGACCCAGCAAGAGTTCATCGCCCACGAAGCGAGAACCTGTATCGCCGAAGGTGAAATGCTGGCCAACGGCAAGCGCGTCAAGCGGTTCAATGAAGAAATGCGCTTCAAAAGCCAGGCGGAAATGGCAGCCTTGTTTGCCGACATGCCGGCGGCGCTGGCGAACTCGGTGGAAATCGCCAAGCGCTGCAACGTCGTCCTGACCCTCGGCAAGCCGCAGCTGCCGAATTTCCCCACGCCGCCCGGCATGACCATCGACCAGTTTCTGGTCGCCGAGTCGGTGGCGGGGCTGGAACAGCGCCTGATCCAGCTGTATCCCGATGAAGCCAAGCGCGAGGCCGAGCGTCCCCGTTATGAGGCGCGTCTCAAGTTCGAGACGGACACCATCTGCAACATGAAGTTCCCCGGCTACTTCCTGATCGTCGCCGAGTTCATCAAGTGGGCCAAGGAAAACGGCGTGCCGGTGGGACCGGGCCGCGGTTCGGGCGCGGGTTCGCTGGTCGCCTACTCGCTCTTGATCACCGACCTCGATCCCCTGCAATACAACCTGCTGTTCGAGCGCTTTCTCAATCCCGAGCGGGTCTCGATGCCCGACTTCGATATCGACTTTTGCCAGGAAGGCCGTGACCGGGTCATCCAGCACGTCAAGGATTTGTACGGCAAGGAAGCGGTGTCGCAGATCGCCACCTTCGGTACCATGGCGGCCAAGGGCGCCATCCGCGACGTCGGCCGCGTGCTCGATTTCGGCTACAACTTCTGCGACGGCATTTCGAAACTGATCCCTTTCAAGCCAGGCAAACCGGTGACGATTGCCGACGCCATCGCCGAAGAGCCGCAGCTGGCCGAGCGGCTGGAGAACGAGGACGAGGTCAAGCAACTATTGGATCTGGCCCAGCAGGTCGAAGGCATCGCCCGTAACATCGGCATGCACGCCGGTGGCGTGCTGATCGCGCCGGGTAAGCTCACCGACTTCTGCCCACTGTACACCCAGGGTGGCGATTCCGGCGTGGTGTCGCAGTACGACAAGGACGACGTCGAGGCCGTCGGTCTCGTGAAATTCGACTTTTTGGGTTTGACGACGCTGACGATTCTCGACCGCGCGGTGCGCTACATCAAGCAGCTCGATCCTGCCCATGCCGATTTCGATCTCGCAAAACTGCCGCTGAACGACCGCGCCTCCTTCGACCTGCTGACCAAGGCCAAAACCGTCGCCATCTTCCAGCTGGAGTCGCGCGGCATGCAGGGCATGCTGAAAGACGCGCGGCCCGACCGTTTCGAGGACATCATCGCGCTGGTCGCCTTGTATCGCCCGGGCCCGATGGACCTGATTCCCGATTTCTGCAAGCGCAAGCACGGCGAAAAATTCGACTATCCCGATCCGCGCACCGAAGTCATCCTGTCGGAAACCTACGGCATCATGGTCTACCAGGAGCAGGTGATGCAGATGGCGCAGATCGTCGGCGGCTATTCGCTGGGCGGCGCCGACATGCTGCGCCGCGCGATGGGCAAGAAGAAGGCCGAGGAAATGGCCGAGCACCGCGAAATTTTCCGCGCCGGTGCGGCGAAAGATGGTTTGACGGCGGCCAAGGCCGACGAGATCTTCGACTTGATGGAAAAGTTCGCCGGCTACGGTTTCAATAAATCGCACGCCGCCGCCTATGCCTTGCTGTCGTATCACACGGCCTACCTCAAAGCGCACCACACGGCCGCCTTCATGGCCGCCAACTTGTCGCTGGCGATGGACGACACCGACAAGATCAAGATCCTGGTGGAAGACGCCATCGACGTCTGCAATCTGACCTTGCTGCCGCCGGATATCAATTACTCGGATTACCGCTTCACGCCGGAAGGCGAAGCGCCGTCCGTTACCGGCAAACGGGTCACCAACATCCGTTATGGCCTGGGCGCCGTCAAGGGCTCGGGACAGGGCGCCATCGAAGCCATCATCGCCGCGCGCACCAAGGGCGGCAAGTTCACCGACCTGTTCGATTTCTGCCTGCGGGTCGACCGCAAGCAGATCAACCGCCGCACCATCGAATCGCTGATCCGCGCCGGCGCCATGGACTGCTTCAAGGTCGACCGCGCCATTTTGCTGGCCTCGGTGGCGTTCGCCGTCGAATGCGCCGACCAGGCCCAGGCCGCCGTCAACCAGGTCAGCCTGTTCGGCGGCGACGATGCCGACCTGGTGGCGCCGCCCGAATACCTGAAAGTGGCGCCGTGGAGCGAAAAACAAAAACTATCAGAAGAAAAAATCGCGCTGGGCTTTTATCTGTCGGGTCATATGTTCGACACCTACGCCACCGAGGTGCGCCGTTTCGCCCGCACCAAGCTGAAAGATCTCGATCCGTCGCGGGAGCCGCGCATGCTGTGCGGCGTCATCACCGGCGTGCGCAGCCAGATGACGCAACGGGGCCGTATCCTGATCGTCTCGCTGGACGACAAGACGGCGGTGGTCGAAGTGACCATCTACAGCGAACTGTTCGACGCCCACAAGAACATTTTCAAGGAAGACGAATTTTTACTGGTGGTCGGTAAGGTGTCGGAAGACCGTTTTAACGGCGGCCTGCGTATCACTGCCGAAAAGGTGTTCGATATCGCCGCGTCACGCATCCAGTATGGTCACCGGCTGACCATGGACATGGCGTGCACCATCAGTCCGGCCAAGGTGGCGGAGGTACTGCAACCGTATCGGAATAACGACGGCTTGCCGGTGGCGATGCGCATCAAGCCGCAAGGGGTGGAGTGCGTACTGCAGCTGGGCGACGAGTGGCGAGTGGCGCCGTCGGACACCTTGCAGCTGGCGCTGGAGCAGGTGCTGGGGGCGAAGGCGGTGGCGGTCGAATATTAAGCGAAAGCTTATCGATCGCCGTTTCTCAAACCCTTGGTGGCCTGGGTGGTCTTGTCGATCTCCCGCTCCAGCACGATCTTGCGGTTCGACGATTCCTGGTCGCGCTGCGCTTCGTGATGCCACAGGTGAAACACCTCGGTGGCAAAGGCGCCGTCCTTGCGCTTGACGCCGGCGTTGTGCAGGCGCACGGCGACGTCGGCATCTTCATGGCCCCAGCCGACAAAACTCTCGTCGAAGCCGTTCACCTTTTCCAGGTCGGCACGCCACATGCCCATGTTGCAGGACTTGATGCGGCGCCAGCTGAAGTTGCGGTATTCGCGGCCGGCGTCCGGCAACTTGACCAGCAGCGGCAGCACCTTGTTGATGGCGCCGTGCAGGCGCAGGCGCAGCAGGGCGCGCTTGTCCAGCGCCTGCAGCGCGGTCCGCTCGTGCAGCACCCGGCGCGTGGTTTCCTCGTCGAGCAAAATGCGGCTGCCCGTCACCATGCAATTGGGCTGGGCCAGCATGCGGTGGCGCGCGATGAAGTCGACCTGGGGCACGCAGTCGCCGTCCAGGATGACGATGTAGTCGCCGCGCGCCATGGCGATGCCGCGGTTGCGCGACATCGAGGCGCGAAAGCCGAGGTCTTCCTGCCACACGTGGGACAGCGGTACCGGCGAGCGCGCTTTCAATGCATCGATGCAGGCGCGGGTGGGCGCGCCGGAGCCGTCGTCGGCGACGATGATTTCGAAATCGCGGTCGCTCTGGGCGAAGCAGCCCTCGATCACCGCCGTCAGGGCATCCGGGCGGTTGTAGGTGGTCACCACCAGCGAGATCAGGCCCTGCATCATGCTGCGTCGTCCTGCACCAGCGCCCGGCGGCGGCGCGCCGCCACATACAGGCAGCCCGACAGCAGCAGGAACCAGTGCGCCTCGGTGGTATCCCACAGCAGGCTGTTGAACGACGAGGCGACGATATAAATCGTCAGCAGCAGCACCAGGATGTCGCGGGCGAAGTCGGAACAATCTTTTCTCCCTTTCCCCGATGCGGCGAGCGCCAGGCTGCCCAGCATGGCGAAGTACACCGCCAGCCCTACTATACCCAGCTGCACCGCCGCCAGCATGAATTCGCTGTGCGGCTGGTGGCGCGACACCGCCATGGGCGAGCCGGGCGGCCAGTTCTTGGCGGCGGTGGGCGCGTAGGCGGCGGCGAAACCGCCGGTGCCGAGGCCGATGACGGGATGGCTGGCGAACATGCGCATGCCTTCTTCGATAAAACTCACGCGCAGGCCGTTGGGCGATTGCACTTCGTCGTTGCGGATTTCATTGACCATGGCGTCGGTACGCGACTTGACGTTCGGTGAAGATTCATACACCCCGACCGCCATCAGCGCGATCGCCGCCAGCGCCGCCGCCACCCGCAGGGGCGTCAGCCGCACGCGCAGCAGGAACACCGTCAGCAGGCCGATGCACAGCACCAGGTAGCCGGTGCGGCCTTGGCTGAGGAACATGATGGGCAGGGCGGCCAGCACGGCGCCGGCGATGGCGGGGAGGCGCTGTTTCCACTGGCGGGCGTAACTGGCGATCAGCACGCCGGCGCTGCTGGCGAAGGCCAGCAGGATGCCGATGGTGACGTGGTTGCGAAAGACGAAGGCGTCCTGGGTGTCGGCGCTGACCCGCCACCAGCCCAGGCTGGAGCGGGGCATCATGCCGACGCTGGTCAGATAAATGGCCGCCACCAGCACGCCGATACCGGCCAGGCACCAGGCAAGCGCGCGGCGCGGCAGGCGCTCGTCGCGCCAGGCCAGGGCGATCACCATCGGCAGGATCAGCAAGCGCGTGTATTTCTTCAGTGCCGTGACCAGATCGGCATGGGGCGCGATGGTCCAGGTCGACCCCAGCAGGTACAGCCCCAATAAACTCAGCGCCAGTAGGCCTGGCATCATCAGCTTCGGCTGGCGCAGCACGCCGCGCAAGGGCTGTGAGGTGGCCGCGGCAACGATGAATGCGAGATAGCCGAAGATGACGAAGACATTGGTCAGCGCCGTCGAAAACGACACGCAGAACAGGGCAAGCAGGAACAGCTGGCTGGCGATGCGTTCCGGCCGCGACAGGGGAGGTATCGAAACAGTTGTCATGAATAGGCTGACCGCGAAGGCGGTGGTGATTGTCCGGCATTCTACCAAAGCGGCCCAGCGGGCGGCGGGCGCCTGGCCGGTTTGGCCCCTTTGCTGCGGTTTTAGCCAGCCTGCATCGTCCTCGTGCGAAAATACCGCTCCGATGACGGGGTTGAGACCGATGACAGATCAAGCATTGAAAGACGCGCAGCAGGACAAGCGCAGTATCGCCAAACGGCTGGCCGCCATCGTCTGGCCGTATCGCGGCCGCGCGCTGCTGTCGTTACTGGCGATGGCCGGCACCGCCGCCACCCAGCCGATGCTGGGCAAGGCCCTCGAACTGCTGCTCGACCGCGGTTTCAAGCACCACGTCGATTTCAGCCTGTGGCTGGTGCCGGCCGTGCTGCTGTTTATTTTCGTGTTGCGCGGCGTTTGCACCTTCGCCACCGCCTATTTCAATAACTGGGTGATGAGCCGCGTCCTCAACGACCTGCGCGGCATGGTGTTCGAGCGCGTGCTGCGCCTGCCGGTGGCGCGCTTCGCCAATGAATCGACCGGCAAGATCATCAACACCGTGATCGGCGACGTGCGCCAGGTGGTCGACATGATCAATTCGGTGTTCCTCGCGTTTGTGCGCGATTCCCTGGTGGTGATCGGCCTGTTGATCGGGCTGTTGATGCTGAACTGGCAGCTGACCCTGGTGGCGCTGGTGGTGGTCCCGCTGACCGCCGTCATCGTACGCACCACCACCGGGCGCTTGCGCCGCCTGAACCGCGACAACCAGCGCGTCACCATCGAGATGACCCAGGTGGTCGAAGAAGCGGCGCGCGGCCACCAGGTGATCCGCGTGTTTTCCGGCGAACGCTATGAACGCAAACGCTTCGAACAGCGCAGCGAAGCCCTGCGCGGCTTTTCGCAGCGCATGACGGTGGCGTTTTCCGCCACCGTGCCGATCACCCAGATCGCCACCGCGCTGGCCGTCTCGGTGGTCATCGTGCTGGCCATCCGCGCCGACATGAGCGTGGGAGAGTTCACCAATTTCATTACCCTGATGCTGATGCTGCTGCAACCCTTAAAAGCCCTGGTCGAAGTAAACGGCCCCATGCAGCGCGGTATGACCGCCGCCGAAACCGTGTTCGACATGATCGACGCGCCCGCCGAAGTGGACCGCGGCACCGTCGTGCTCCAGCGCGCGCAGGGGCACCTGCGCTTCGAGGACGTCACTTTTCAATACGAGCAGGCGATGGCGCCGGCCCTGAAGCACGTTTCCCTGGAAGTGCTGCCGGGGCAAACGGTGGCGCTGGTCGGCGTGTCGGGCGGCGGCAAATCGACCTTCGTCAACTTGGCGACGCGTTTTTATTCTCCCCAGTCAGGCCGCATCGTGCTCGATGGTGTCGCCTACGACGACATCACTTTGAATAGCCTGCGCGCCCAGCTGGCCATGGTCAGCCAGAACGTGGTGCTGTTCGACGACAGTTTGAAGGCGAATATCGCTTACGGCGCCGAGCGGGTGGACCAGGCGCGGCTCATGGCGGCAGTCAAGGCGGCCCATCTGACCGAGGTGGTGGCGGGGCTGCCGGAAGGCGTAGACACCAACATCGGCGAGAACGGCCTGCGCCTGTCCGGCGGCCAGCGCCAGCGCGTGGCGATCGCCCGCGCCATTTATAAGGACGCGCCGATCCTGATCCTCGACGAGGCGACATCGGCCCTCGACAACGAATCCGAGCGCGCCGTGCAGGCGGCGCTGGACGCTTTGATGGCCGGCCGCACGACCATCGTCATCGCCCACCGCCTGTCGACCATCGAGCGGGCCGACCGCATCGTCGTGCTGGAGCAGGGCCGCATCGTCGAAACGGGCCGTCACGACGAACTGCTGGCGCTGGGCGGCGCGTACGCCAATCTGTACCGGCTGCAGTTTTCCGAGGCGGCGTAAACGTGGGCGAACGCACACTGGTCATCTCCCCCAACTGGATCGGCGACGCCGTCATGGCCCAGCCGCTGCTGCAACGGTTAAAAGCGCTGCATCCTGGCCGTCCCATCGACGTGCTGGCGCCGCCGTCGGTGTCGCCCGTGTGGCGGGCGATGGCGGAAGTGGACAGCGTGCTGGAAACGCCTTTCCGCCACGGCGCCCTGCAACTGAAGCAGCGCTGGCAGTACGCCCGTGAACTGCGCCGGCGCGGCTATGCCGACGCCTACGTGCTGCCGAATACCCTGAAGTACGCCCTGATCCCGTGGCTGGCCGGGATTTCGCGCCGGGTCGGCTACAAGGGCGAATCGCGCTATGGGCTGATCAACGTCATGCACCACGACGACACGCCGCCGCGGCCGATGGTGGCGTTTTATGGGGCGTTGGCCGCAGCGCCTTCGTCATCTCTGCAGCCGGCTTTGAAACCGCGCATGCAGGTGAGTGGGGCCGCGATGGCGGCGGCTGCCTCGAAGGCGGGCGTCGCTGCGGATCAATCGCTGGTGGTGTTTGCGCCGGGCGCGGAATTCGGCGCCGCCAAGCGCTGGCCGGCTTCCCACTTCGCCGCGCTGGCGCGAGAGATCGTTGCCGCGCACCCGGGCGTGCGGATCGCCATGCTGGGTTCGCCGAAAGATCGGCAGGCCGGCGACGAGGTGCTGGCGCTTGCTTCCCTCGACAATCTCGTCAACCTGGCGGGCGCCACAAAGCTCGATGAAGCTATCGCCCTGATTGCCCGCGCCGACGCCGTCGTCGCCAACGATTCCGGCCTGCTGCACATCGCCTCGGCGCTCAATCGACCGGTGGTGGCGCTGTACGGTCCCACCGACCCGGATCATGCGCCGCCGTTTTCGGATCTTGCGGCATCCTTGTCGCTACGGCTGGAGTGCTCGCCTTGCAAACAGCGGGAGTGTCCGCTGGGGCATCACAATTGCATGCAGCAGATGGGGGCGGGGATGGTGTGGAATGCTTTGTCGCCCATGATGATGAGGCGCGGTTAGAAGGGGGACTGGCACCGCAGGGTGCCTGTCCCATATTTGATCTGCGTTTAAACATGCATGGGACAGGCATCCTGCGGTTGCCAGTCCCCCTGCTGCCGGCGACATCTATCATCGAGCGAAATACAGCTCATGCAAGCGCCCCAGATCCACCTCGGCCGCTGGCTGCGATAAGGCCACTTTCCCGCTTTGCATCAGATACACGTGATCGGCCACCCCCACCGCCCGCTCGGTATTCTGCTCGACCAGGATGATGGTCCGCTTGCCGTCCTTCAGTCTCGCCAGTATCTCGAACAATTCGTTCACCACCAGCGGCGCCAGTCCCAGGGACGGCTCGTCGATGATCAGCAGCGAAGGATCGGACATCAGCCCCCTCGCCATCGCCAGCATCTGCGCTTCGCCGCCCGACAGCGAACCGGCCAGCTGCTTGCGGCGTTCGCGCAGGCGCGGGAACATGACATACGATTCTTCCAGCCGCGCCGCCAGGTGTGTGCGTTGCGCTTTCGGGAAGGCGCCCATGGTCAGATTCTCTTCCACGCTCATGTCGCGAAACACCATGCGGCCTTCCGGGATCATCGCCACGGATAGATCCGCCATGTCCCAGGTGCGCTTGCCGGCCAGCGGCTGGCCGTCGATGTCGATGGTCCCCTGCGTTACCGGCACCAAGCCCATGATGGCGCGCAGCAGGGTGGTCTTGCCGGCGCCGTTGGGGCCGATGATGGTGGTCAGCCGGCCTTTTGCGGCGGCCAACGACACGTCCCACAGCACGTTGATGGCGCCGTAACCGGCTCGTACGTTTTTCACTTCGAGCATCACGCGGCTCCCGTATAACTCTTGATTACCGCCGGATCGCGGAACACGGCGTCCGGCGTGCCGTCGGCGATCAGCTGGCCGAAGTTCAGTACCGCCACCCGCGGACACAGGGCGCTGATGGTTTCGATGTCGTGTTCGATCATGACGATGCCGACCTTGAACTGGGCGTGCAAATCGCGCAGCATGCCCATGAAGCGGCGTTTGCCGGTGGTCTCCAGGCCCGCCAGCACTTCATCGAGCAGCAGCAACTGCGGATCGGTAGCGAGCGCCTTTGCCACTTCCAGCGCTTTCAATTCCGTCAGCGCCAGTTCGCCGGCCGCGTTGCTGCCTGCTTTCGCGCTTAGGCTCGTAAAATCGAGGATCTCGTCCAGCCGCTTGTGGTCGACTTTTCCCGTGCCGAAGCGCTGGGATACCAGCAGGTTCTCGCGCACGGTCAGCTCGTGCATGGGCTGCGGAATCTGAAAGGTGCGGCCGATGCCGAGGCGGGCGCGCTGGAACATGGGCGCGCGTACGATATCGCGGCCGCCGAAATGGATGCTGCCGGATGTCGGTTTGACCAATCCGGAGATGGCGTTGAACAAGGTGGTCTTGCCGGCGCCGTTCGAGCCGACCAGGCCGATCACATCGTCGCTGGCGATTTTAAGGGTGACATCGTTGACCGCCGTCAGACCGCCGAAGCGCACCGAGACATTGCGTAACTCAAGCATGGGCCGGTCCCTTCTTCTTCAACAGCGACAGCAGGCCGGACGGTTTGACGACGATCATCGCCACCAGCAGCACGCCCAGCACCAGCTGGTGCCCCGTCGGCATATAGGTTTTGAAAACCAGCTGGTCGGCCAGGTAGACCACCAGGGCGCCGATCACGGGACCGAGGATGGTGCGATAGCCGCCGAAAATCGCGGCGACGATGGGCAAGGTTACCCACAAGGCATTGAAGGCGTAGTCCGGCTCGAGAAAATTGATGTAGTGCGAATTGACGGCGCCGAACACGCCGGCGACGAAACTCGACACCATCAGCATGGCCGCTTTCAGCAAGGTGCTGTTGACGCCGACGACGCGGGTGGCGTCCTCGCTGTCGTGCATGGCGCGCAGGGCGATGCCGTAATAACTGGCGCGGATTGCCTGGTAGATGAAGGCGAAGATCACCACCAGGGTCAGCGCGATCAGGTAGGCACCCAGCTTGTTGCCGAAGTCGAAGCCGAACAGCACGGGAAAACTTGGGATGCCGGATACGCCACCGGAGCCGCCGGTGACGGAAGTCCACTCGGTGGCGAGGATCCGAAAAATGTGGGCATACGCCAGGATCGCCAGCGCAAAATAGGGACCGCGCAGGCGCAGCACCGGCAGCATGACGATCGAGGCCAGAACCGCGCCCACGCCGCCCAGCAGCACGCCAAGCAGCACCGGCACCCCCAGCTTGACGGTGACGATGGCCGACACGTAGGCGCCGACGCCGAAAAACGCCGAATGGCCGAAGCTGACCATGCCGCCCAGGTTGCCCAATAAAGCCCAGGACAGGGCGACGCCGCCGATGATGATGGCGGCGACGATCATGCTCATCACGTAGTTGTTCGAACCAAGCGTGAATGGCACGACGATGTACGCCACCGCCAGCATGGCGGCGATCACGATTTTGTTGTTCATCCGCGCCTCCGCGCCGCGCCGAACAAGCCGTTCGGCATCACGAACAGGACCAGCAAAAACAGTCCCATGCCCGCCAGTTCCTGCAAGGCCGAACTGGCCAGGGTCACCGTCAGCGCTTCGGCCACGCCCAGCAGCACGGCCCCCAGCAGCACGCCGGGAATCGAGCCGACGCCGGCCAGCACGGTGATGATGAAGGCTTTCACCGTCAGCGCGCCGCCGTAAGCCGGCTGAATGACGCCATAGCTGAACAGGGCAACGCCGGCAAATGCCGCCAGCACGCCGGCGACGATAAAGGAGACCAATTCCGTCTTGCCGGGATCGATGCCCATCAGCTTGGCCGCATCGCGGTTGCTGGAGACGGCGCGCACCGCGCGGCCATACCAGCTGCGCGACAGCCACCACCACAGGGCCGCCATCAGCGCGATCGACACCCCGAAGAAAATCAGTTCGCTGCGCATGCTGAACAGGGGGCCGATTACAAAGGCTTCCTGCAGCCAGGTGGAGGAAGTGGAGCGCACGTCGGCGTGCCACACCAGCAGGATGACGTTGGTGAGGATGACGCCGATGCCGTAGGTGAGGATCAGCGAATTGATCTCGCGGTCCTGCTTGATGCGGCTGACGACCGAGTAGACCAGCACCGCGGCCAGGCACACCACCACCAGCGCGATGGGAATGGCGAACATGGGACCCAGGCCCAAACCGGATTCCACCGCGTAGGCGATGTAGGCGGCCAGCAGCACCAGCTCGCCGTGCGCGAGGTTGATCACCTTCATGGTGCCGAACACCAGGGCCAGGCCGAGCGCGATCAGGGCGTAGGAGCCGCCCTGCAGCAAGCCCGAATACAGGGCCTGCAAGATCAATTCAGTCATCGGATTACCTTGCTTTTACCAGGGCAGGGCCGGATACGCCATCTTGCCGGTGGCGTTTTCCTTCGGCCAGACGATGACGATTTTCTTGTCCTGGTGCTGGCCCATGCGATGGACGAAATTCGGATTGTCGCCGTTGGCGCCGAACTGCACGCGGCCGATCAGGGTCTCCTTGTCGGTCTTGCGCATTTCGTCGACGATGCCGCCTTTCTTCAAAGTCCCCTTGTCGGCCGCGCGGGCGATCGCTTCGAACAGGAGCATCGACTGCACGTAGCCGAACTGGCCCAGGTAATCCGGTTCCTTTTTGTACAGGGCTTTATAGGTGTCGGCGAACGCCTTGCCGTCGGCCGTCTTGAATTCGGCCGGGAAGGGCAGCAGCGCGGTGCCGTACACATTCGGCATCAGGTCGGGAAAGTCGGCCGCCATTTTCGGGGTCGCCAGCGACCACACGCCGACCATCGCTTTCACGGTCGGCTTGAGTACCCGCGCCGCGCGCAGGATGCCGACGTAGTCGTTTTCGTAACCGACCATGGCGATCACCTCCGATTTGTCCTGCAGCTTCACCTTGTTGATGATCGGCTTGAAGTCGGTGATGGCGGGATCGAAGCTGTGCATGGCGACCTTGACGCCCTTGGCGGTCAAGGATTTTTCCACATCCTTCGCCAGGCCCGAGGTGGCGTCTTTGGTCGAGTAAATGATCGATACCGATTTGGCCTTGACGTCGTCGAGCATGCCGACCATGGCTTTCTCGTAGCCGGCCGAGTTATTGATGCGGAAAAAAGTCTTGCGGCCGGCGGCCACAAGTGCGTCGTCGACGCCGCCCGAGGTGATGTAGACCAGGCCCAGTTTGTTCGCCGCGTCGGAGGCGGGCGAGATGTTGTTGCTGCCGTAGCCGCCAGTGATGGCGACGACGCCGTCGCTGGCCAGCTTTTCGACGGCGGCGATCGCCTTGGCCGGCGCCGACTCGTCGTCGATGGTGACGATCTTGATGGTGTGCTTGCCGTTGGTTTTATTGAAAACCTCGGCCGCCACCATGATCCCTTCCTGCATGCCGGCGCCCACGCGCGCCAGCGACCCGGTCAGCGGCAGTTCGGCGCCGACCTTGATTTCTTCGGCATGGACGCCGAAGCTTGTCGCCACCAGTGCGGCCAGGCCGATTTTTTTGATTACCTTGCTCATGTTCGTGCTCATGCTGTCTCCTCGATTGTTGTTATCCAAGTGCGTTTTATAGTGAATCCGTGAGTTCGCTCGCCAGTGCTTTCAACCGGCCCTTCAAAATTTTTCCCGTCGCCGCCGCCGGCAGCGCATCCATGACCACGATCCGGCTCGGGCATTTATAGGGCGACAGCCTCGCCGCCAGAAAGGCCCGCAGTTCTTCCACGTCCGGCTGTTGTGCCGGATCGGCTTCGACAAAGGCGATCACCTCCTCGTTGCCGCCGGCCGCCGCGCGTCCCACCACTGCCGATTGCGCCACGCCGGGATGGGAGTTCAGCACCGTCTCCACTTCCAGCGGATACACATTGAAACCGGAACGGATGATCAGTTCCTTGGTGCGCCCGACGATGAACAGGGCGCCGTCTGCATCCTGGCGTGCCATGTCCCCGGTATTGAGCCAGCCGCCTTCGCGCATAGTTGCCGCCGTCAGCGCCGGCTCTTTATAGTATCCCTTCATGATGTTGGGACCGCGCGCCCACAGCTCTCCCGCTTCGCCTTCAGGTACATCGACGCCACCCGCATCGACGATGCGCACCTCGACGCCGGGAATCACCGTGCCCACCGAGGTGTCCAGGCGCGGCGCATCGAGGCGGGTCTGGCTGATGGTGGGAGAAGATTCCGTCATGCCGTAGCCGTTATGCAGGGGCATGCCCAGCACCTGCTCGACGTGCTGCTTGAGCACGGGATCGAGTGGCGAGCCGCCCGCGTACAGAAAGCGCAGGTGCGAGGCGAGCGGGCCGTCGGCCAGTTCCAGCAGGCGCGCATACATGGCCGGCACGCCCTGCAGGATGGTCAGGCGGTCGTCGACGATGGCGCGCAGCGTGGCGCCGGCCGAAAAACGTGGCGCCAGATATAAACAGGCGCCGGCGCACAGGGTGCCCAGCATGACCGAGGCGAGACCGTAGACGTGCGATATCGGCAGCACGCCGTAGGCGCGGTCCTGCGGCGTCAAGCCGCGCAGGGTGCTCGACACGGTGGCGATGAACAGCAGGTTGCGGTGGGTGAGCATCACCCCTTTCGGGTGGCCGGTGGTGCCGGTGGTGTAGATCAGCGCCGCCACTTGTTCGTTCGTTGGATCGACCGGCTCCGGCGTGCAGTCCTCGTTGAGCGGCCCAACGGCGATTTCGCCGCGCTGCAATGCGCCATCGCGCTCGGCGTGCGCGCGGGCTTCCGGCGAGGCGCCGACCAAATACAGCACGCGGCGCGCGCCGCTGTGCGCACGAATGTTGTCGATCTCCGCGCCTGACAAGCGCGCATTGACGTTGACGATCCAGGCATCGATGTCGGCGGCGGCGAAGATCAGCGCTACCTGGGCGATGCTGTTTTCTCCCACCACCATCACGCGGTCGCCGCCCCGCACATCGAGATCGCGCAGCAGGGCGGCGTGAGCATCGATGGCGGCGGCCAGCTCGGCATAGCTGACCAGGCGCCCCGGCTCGCGCAAGGCCGGCGCCGCGGGCGTGCGGGCGGCGTGCGCGCGCACGATGGCGCCGATGCGGGCGGGAAGAGACGCCAGCAGAGCCGGGATGTCCATTACTTCCTCGCCGCCTTTATCATATTGCGGGCAATGACGATCTGCTGGATCTGCGGCCTGCCTTCCTAAATGCGGAACAGGCCGCCCTCGCGGTTAAAACGTTCGGCCCAGGACCCCGGAAAATAACCAGCGCCGCCGCGGGCTGTGCACCCTGCGGCG
>JACXTT010001648.1_pt1 | contig 36732 bp, 24 predicted proteins | sample 9270951 | NCBI WGS metagenome assembly JACXTT01 (sample SAMN15532306, study PRJNA645909) | rock metagenome | isolation source: weathered quartz diorite | place: Puerto Rico | collected 2017-06-21 | reverse complement strand
AAATCAGGCTAGCGACAAATGACAATTTTTAATTTGCCAGGTTATTTTTTAAGTATAAATTTACACTACTATTAGTTAAATTTTATACTATGCCAAAAGTAAAGGATGCCGCAAAAAAGAAGCCTGCAGGCGGTGGCCCTAAAAAGGTAAAAACACCAGCTGGTCAGGCTCGAAAATCAAAAAAATACACTGCATATAAGGAAGAGCCTCAAGCTTCCCTTTTGCTGAATGAACCGGAGGCAGAAAGCTACACAACATCTTATGCTATAGTGCTGCGCGGGGCTGCCAAAAGACCCGAAAGCCACATGACACCATTGGAAAAAATGGGAATGGTTCGCTTAGGAATCACAAAACAAGATCTTGAAAAGCTAAAAAAGAAAACAGAATTGGATTACGATAGGCTTGCAAAAGCGCTTTCTGTTGCGAGGGCCACCCTTATTAATAAAAAAGAGAAGGAAAAATTCAGCCCTGACTTAAGTGAAAAAATTGTCGGGCTTGCAGATATATACTCTTACGGCTATGAAGTATTTGAAGAAGAAACGCGGTTTAATCAATGGATGTTCAAACCTAATATCGCATTGGGCGGGCTACTGCCTTTTGATCTCATAGATAACCAGTTTGGCCGGGAAGAAGTGAAGAACCTGATTGGTCGTATAGACTATGGCGTTTACTCCTAAATCCCGGCTATGATTGTATATAGAGTCGGAAAAACAAGGTACGCTGAAGACCTGGCGGGAGAAGGTGCCAGGTTGCATGGGGGCCGCTGGAATCATAAACTTACTCCTTGTATCTATACTGCTGAAAGCAGGGCGCTGGCGGTATTGGAATATACGGTCAATGTTAATATTGATGATATTCCCCGTGCGTTAAGCTTTACTTACCTGGAAATCCCGGATAGCGGGATGCTTGAAGTGGCGGAAGCCGAACTACCTGGAAACTGGAAACAGGTTCCCGCTCCCTCTTCCACCAAAGACTTCGGCACTAATTTATTGAAAGCTGCCCAAAGCCTGATCATTAAAATACCTTCCGCAGTCATTCCTAACGAGTATAACTATCTAATCAATCCCGCCCATCCTGGAATCAAAAATTGTAAAATAAAGGAAGTGGTTGATTTTGTGTACGATGTACGAATCAAACGAATTTAGGTTTTTGTATTTATTGCGTTCCACCCTCCTAATCGAAGCAAAAGATTCACCATTCACTATTCACCATTCACTTCCCCAGTGCCCCCACAATCCTCCCATACGTCTCTTCATCCGACAGCTGTTCCGGCTTAAACGGCTGCCCAATCACTTTTTCGTAAAGCTCAATATAGCGTTTGGAGATGGTGTTTACCCATTCGTCGCCCATCTCCGGTACGGTTTGCCCTTCTTTGCCCATAAAATTATGGGCAATCAGCCACTCCCGTACAAACTCCTTGCTCAGCTGCTTTTGCCGTTCGCCGGCCGCCTGCCGCTGCTCAAAGCCATCGGCATAAAAATAGCGCGAAGAGTCGGGCGTATGTATCTCGTCCATCAGGTAAATGGTATCGCCAATCCGGCCAAACTCATATTTCGTATCTACCAGTATCAACCCTCTTTTTGCAGCCAGCTCCTTGCCACGGGCAAACAGCTTCAGCGTATAGTCCTGCAATACCTCCCATTCGGCAGCAGTGGCCAGCCCCTGGTCAATAATGGCCTGCCGGCTGATGTCTTCATCATGCCCCGCTTCCGCCTTGGTAGACGGTGTAATAATGGGGGCGGGAAAAAAATCATTCTCCTTCATACCATCGGGCATGGGCACCCCGCAGAGCTCCCGCCTGCCGGCAGCGTATGTACGCCAGGCATGGCCGGTAAGGTTTCCCCTTACTACCATCTCAATTTTAAACGGAATGCACTTTTTTCCAATGGAAACATGCGGCGCGGGTGTATCTTTCAACCAATTGGGACAAATATCACCGGTAGCCTGCAGCATATAGGCAGCTATTTGATTCAATACTTGTCCTTTATATGGAATGGGGCGGGGGAGGATGACATCAAAGGCGGAAATACGGTCGGAGGCTATCATTACCAGCCATTGATCAGCAATGGTATACACGTCTCTTACCTTGCCCCGGTAAAACCTGGTCTGGCCGGGAAATTGGAATGGTTGCATGCGGCGAAATTACAGGTCCCCGGCATAAACTAACACGCAAAATATTAACAATATACCCAATCACGTTTAAAATTAAATTTCCTAACGAACGTTAGAAATTGTATTTTGCTTTATAAGAACGATTCCTTACTAAAAACACCAGTATGAAAAAAGCCTACCGCTATTGGACCACAACATTACTAATGGCCGGCATACTTTCGATTGCTGCCAATGCCCAGTCTGTCACCATCACCGGCAATGTACGTAATGGCAGCAGCAAAGAAGCCCTTCCCTCCGTATCGGTTACCATTAAAGGAAGTTCAGCCGGAACATTTACGGATAATAAAGGAAATTTCAAACTCATCAGCACCCGGCAACCCCCTTTTACCATCATTATTACATCGGTTGGTTTTGAACCGAAAGAAATAGCGGTGACCGCCGCCGGCAGCATCGCCCAGGTAGACCTTACCCCCGCTTCCTCCCTCGGTTCGGAAGTAGTGGTATCTGCCAGCCGCGTGCCGGAGCGGATACTGGAATCGCCGGTCACCATCGAACGGGTCAATTCCGCTGCCATCCGCAATACCGCTTCTACCAACTATTACGACATGATCCGGAATATAAAAGGTGTGGACGTAACCACGGCCAGCTTAACGTTTAATTCCATCACTACCCGCGGCTTTAACGGCAGCGGTAACCTGCGCTTCAACCAGTTTGTAGACGGTATGGACAACCAGGCCCCCGGCCTCAACTTCTCCGTGGGCTCCGTTATCGGCCTCACCGAGCTGGATGTAGACAATATGGAACTGCTTTCCGGCGCATCTTCCGCCCTTTACGGTTCGGGCGGCATGAACGGCACCCTGCTCATCAACAGCAAAGACCCCTTTAAATACCAGGGCCTCAGCGTACAGGTAAAACAGGGCATAATGCACTTTGGCTCCAAAGACCCGGTAAGCACTTCGCCGTATTACGACTGGGCATTTCGCTGGGGACAGAAAATAAGTGAAAAATTTGCCTTTAAAATAGGAGCCCAGTTTATACAGGCCAAAGACTGGCAGGCCACCGACAGCACCGATTATACCGGCGCCGGCACCCTGGGTAAAACCATTCCCGGGCAGACCAGGTATACCGACCCCAATTATAATGGGGTAAATATTTATGGTGATGAAACATCGCTCGATATCCGGTCTGGTTCCACGCCATTTATGCAGGGAGCGGCACAGCAGATAGTACTGGCCAACCCTGCGCTCGCTACTGCGGTAGGAACGATCCTGGCGTCAGATGCGGCCAGCCCTTTTTATGTTTCCCGCACAGGCTATAAAGAAGGCCAGATTATTGATAATACTACGGTGGATGTAAAACTCACCGGCGGGTTGTATTATAAAATCACTCCCGGGGTGGAAGCCTCGGTTACCGCCAACTACGGCACCGGTAATTCTGTGTATACCGGCAGTGACCGTTATTCGCTCAAAAACCTCAAAATAGGACAGTACAAAGCCGAAGTAAAAGCCAACAACTGGTTCATGCGGGTGTACACCACCCAGGAAAACTCCGGCGAAGCCTTTAATGCCACGGTGACCGCGCAACTGTTCAACGAAGCCTGGAAGCCCAGTTATAACCCTGCCAGCCCTGCTACCAGTTGGTACCCCCAGTTTGCCGGGGCTTACATGCAGTATCGCCTGGGCGGGGCCGATAAGCTTACCGCCGCCAACCTGGCCCGCAATGTTGCCGACGCAGGCCGCCCCACCCAGGGCATTGGCAACGCTATGTTTGATGCCGTACGCGCCCTGCCCATTCCCAAAGGAGGATTGTTCCTGGACCGCACCAGCTTATGGCATACCGAAGGCCAGTACAATTTTACCAACCTCGTAAAATTTGTGGAAGTAATAGCCGGCGCCAGCTGGAGGCAATACATTCTCAATTCGCAGGGTACCCTGTTTGCCGATAGCGCCGGGCGTATTCATACCAACGAGTACGGCGCTTATATACAGGTATCCAAAAAACTGTTTAACGATATGCTGAAGCTCACCGCTTCCGGCCGCTACGATAAAAACGATAATTTTGATGGCAAGTTCACCCCGCGTTTCTCCGCGGTAGTTACCGTGGCAAAAGACCAGAATATTCGCCTTTCTTACCAGAATGCCTATCGTTTCCCGTCCAACCAAAACCAGTGGATTAACCTCAACACCGGCGCAGGCATACTTATAGGAGGATTGCCTTCACTCCGGACCTTCTACCATTTTGATACCAACCCGGTTATAAACCCCACTACCGGTAAGCTGCAAACCTTCGGTACCTACAAACCCGAATCGTCCAACTCGTATGAACTGGGTTATAAAGGGCTGTTTGAGAAAAAGCTGCTCATTGATGTGTATGGTTATTATTCCAAATACCAGGATTTCATTGGCCGCATCAGCGTAATACAATCCAAATCGGGTAATCCTGCCACCATCAACCCGGCCGACGCTACAACCTATACTGGTTACTCGGTATCGGTCAATAGTGCCAATACGGTCAATTCTTATGGAGCTGGCCTGGGTATCGATTACCTGCTGCGCAATAATTTCTCGCTCGGCGTTAACCTGAGCACCGATAATATCGATAATCCCGACCCCACCTTTGCTACCTACTGGAATACGCCAAAATACCGCGCCAACGTAAATTTCAGCAACAGCGGCTTCGGCTACCAGAAACGTTTTTCATTCTGTGCCCAGTACCGCTGGCAGGACTGGTACTATACCCAATCCGATTTCAAACAGGGTGATGTATCTGCCTTCAGCACCGTCGACGCCCAGTTGAGCTATAAAATAATGAACATCCGCTCACTGGTTAAAATTGGCGGTACCAACATCCTTAACCATTATTATACTACGGCTTACGGCAACCCCGCCATCGGCGCCATTTATTACGTGAGCTACGCGTACAATATATTTTAATACAGCAATGCAATGCACTTTACGGCCCTCCGCTCTTGCGGGGGGCTTTTTAATTAGAATTAATTTTTGTAATACTTCCCCGCCCCCCTCCGGGGCTTCCCGCATGATACTAAGGTGATACTAAGGTGATACTAAGGTGATGGTAGCATCAAATAGCGTTGAAACTAAAAAAAGAAGGGGAATAAATTATTAATTTTTATCATCCCAATCACACCTCTGGCGAGCGGGGGTACTGCGGCTGCATAGCATAGACATAGCAAGGTAATAGCATAGTAACAGCATAGATAATGCATGAAAATCTTATCCCTTAGAAAAAAATCGCAATGACGGCCTCACCTGCTTTTTTGCGTCCGCGCCAGGTATTTGGCCCGGATAATATCCTGCACTGCCACCTTTTTAATCTTGCTTTCCAGCCAGGAAATGATATCAAGATAAGAAAACGCGCGGGTGGCAAACCGGTCGCGCTCGTATTGTTTCACCCGTTCCAGCAGCGCCTCAAAAGCGGGCTGCAGCTGCCGCGGCGTAATCCGGAAAGAATGGCGGAGAAAGGTAAACATTTCCTCTTCCACCGCGCTCAGGTTCTCCATTTTGGCCATAAAGCGGTACACCGATTTGGTCAGGTATTCCAGCAAATCATAATTGCCCAGCTCATAATGCGCAATCAGGTGCAGCAGCCGCGCATAGCACTGGAGGTCGGTGCGCAGGTCTACTTTCCAGTTAATAATCTTGTTGAGGTATACAATAGCCTGCTCGTTGTTGCCGCTGCCAAAATACAGGCAGGCAATCTTATAATAAAACACCAGCACCCGGTGCCGGTCCAGGTAAATTTCATACTCCTGCAGCTTCTCAATAATCCCGGGCACTATCTTTAATCCTTCGGTAAATGTGCCTTCAATAAAATGCTTGTTGATCAGTGCGGTACTGATATATATAAAGCATTGGATCTTATTGTTCTCGCTCTGCTCCACCACCGGCGAAAGGGCAAAGGTTTCAAACCGGGCCAGGTCTTCGTTGAATTTTTCGTAGTTCTGCAGGTCAAAATGCGCTCCCAGCAGGTTGTGCATGCCCTTGATATAGTGCGAGGTTTCTATTTCCAGCATAAACGGGTACTGCTCAAACAGGTCCACCCATTTCTGGGTATAGCGGTAATACATCAAAAAATCCTGCAGGATAAACCCATACCAGGAATGGCTCTGGTATTTATAGAGTTTTTCATAAAACCCGTGGGGCGACAGGGCTTCGGCAGGGTAGTGGTCGTCAAAAAACTTCTGGATGGCCTGCTCGTCGTTCTTATTGCGGGCATGGCCGTTTTTGATGTACCAGCTGTACAGCAGCAGCGAAAGATTGGACAATTTGCTGATTTGCAGTAACCGGTCGTTTACCTCGTCGGCTTCGGCGGTCAGCCGCTCGGCCCGGTCCTGCATACTGCGCGTAATATGCAGAGCCTCAATCTTTTTCTCCAAAAAAACCACCTGTTGCAGGTAGGTATACTGCTGGTTGGCCTGCGCCGTATCCTTCATTTTATCCAGCACTTTCAGGCTCTGCAGGTAAAGCCCCTTATTGTACAAAATGCGGGCATGGTCCATCTGCTCATGCAGCTGGATATCAATGTTCCCCTCGTTTTTAATCAGGCGGAGGCTGGTCAGTATCTGCTTGTATAAATGGGCCTTGGCATTCGATAACTGCTGCTTTTTCAGGCGCTTGTTCTTGCGGAGTAGTAATTCTTCGTCGTAAGTTTCCATCTTGTCCAGGGCATCAAATAATTGCACCACTTTCAGGTCCTCTTCCCCCGAATTTCGCTTTATATAAAGCTTAAAATTGCGTTTTTCACTCTTTTCCAGCGATTTAACCAGCTGGAAAAGGCTGTCTGTTGAGCGGTTGGGCATCGTAGCAAAAAAATGATAAAAGGCTTACCAGTCGTGGGTTTCATTAAAAATACCCCCCTTTACACAGTGTAAAAAGGGCCTGTTTTTGATTTCCATACTGCAATATTCAGTATTACTTTCGATAAGCAGGTTGTTTATACAATTATTTATAGCAAGCAACACAAAAATAAGCAGCCTGCATTTTTATTTCCTCATCCAATGTATTTTTTATGGCGGAAAAAAAAGTCTTCATTTTTGATACTACGCTGAGAGACGGCGAGCAGGTGCCGGGATGCAAGTTAAATACAACCGAAAAAATAGAGCTCGCATTACAACTCGAAGAACTTGGCGTAGACATCATTGAAGCCGGTTTCCCCATTTCCAGCCCCGGCGATTTTGAGTCCGTGACCCAGATTTCAAAAATCATCAAAACCGCCAGCGTTTGCGGCCTCAGCCGCGCCGTGGAGAAGGATATTGAAGTGGCCGCGCAGGCCCTCAAACATGCTAAACGCCCCCGCATCCATACGGGCATCGGTACCTCCGATTATCATATTAAATCAAAGTTCAACTCTACCCAGGAAGAAATACTGAAAAGAGCCGCACAGGCGGTGAAATGGGCCAAAAAATTTGTCAGCGACGTTGAATTCTATGCAGAAGACGCCGGCCGCACCGACAATGCCTACCTGGCCCGCGTGGTGGAAGCCGTCATTGCCGCCGGGGCTACTACAGTCAATATTCCTGATACTACCGGCTATTGCCTGCCTAACCAATACGGAGAGAAGATTGCATACCTTGTCAATAATGTACCCAATATTGACAAGGCCATCATCTCCTGTCATTGCCACAACGATCTCGGCCTTGCCACGGCCAATTCCATTGCCGGCGTTATAAACGGCGCGCGGCAGATAGAATGCACCATCAACGGCCTGGGCGAAAGGGCCGGCAATACATCGCTCGAAGAAGTAGTGATGGTATTGAAACAACACGCTTACATGGGTTATTACACTTCCGTAAAAACCCGGCACCTCAACCCCATGAGCCGCCTGGTATCCGATACCATGCGCATGCCGGTGCAGCCCAACAAAGCGATTGTAGGCGCCAACGCCTTCTCGCATTCGTCGGGCATCCACCAGGACGGGTTCCTCAAAGACTCCCTCACCTACGAAATCATCAACCCCGAAGACGTGGGCGCCGGTGGCAGCAAAATTGTGCTCACCGCCCGCAGCGGCCGCAGCGCCCTGGCCCACCGTTTCCAGAAACTGGGGTACGATTACACCCGAAACGATATTGATGTTTTATATCAACGATTCCTGCAAGTTGCCGATACGAAGAAAGAGATTGAGGAGGAAGACTTGCATGCACTGGCAAAGGCATATAAGCCGCAGCCGGTCACTGCCTAGGATTTTCTCATGACTTATAGTTTTGGTAGGCGTGGCGCTTCTGCGTCACGCATTTTTTAAAAACAGAACATGGCGAAAACATTATTCGATAAGATTTGGGATAAGCACATCGTTAAAACCATTACCGGTGGCCCCTCCGTGTTGTACATCGACAAACATTTTATTCACGAAGTCACCAGCCCGCAGGCGTTCAAAGGCATCGAAAACCGCGGCATGAAGGTATTCCGCCCCCAACAGGTAGTAGCCACCGCCGACCACAACGTGCCTACCCTCAACCAGCACCTGCCCATTAAAGACGAGTTGTCACGCATACAGGTACAGCAGCTCATAGAAAACTGCAAAAAACACGATATTGAATTGTACGGCCTCGGTCACCCCTTCCAGGGCATCGTGCACGTTATAGGCCCCGAACTGGGCATTACCCAGCCGGGAATGACCATTGTTTGCGGCGACAGCCATACCTCCACCCACGGCGCTTTTGGTTCCATCGCCTTTGGCATCGGCACCAGCGAAGTGGAAATGGTCTTTGCATCACAGTGCCTGCTGCAAAGCAAGCCCAAACAGATGCGCATCAATATAGAAGGAACGTTACAGAAAGGAGTGGTATCGAAAGATATCATTCTTTATATAATAGCGCAGCTATCCGCCAGCGGCGCCACGGGTTATTTTGTGGAATACGCCGGCTCCGCCATCCGCGCCCTCTCTATGGAAGCCCGGATGACTGTTTGCAACATGAGCATTGAAATGGGAGCGCGGGGAGGCATGATTGCCCCCGACGAAACCACCTTTGCGTATATCAAAGGAAGGCAGTTTGCCCCCGGCACCGGCCAGTGGGACAAGAAGCTGGAAGAATGGAAAGCCCTCTATTCCGACCAGGATGCCATATTCGATACCGAAATAAACATCAATGCCGCCGATATAGAGCCCATGATTACCTACGGCACCAATCCCGGCCTGGGCATTTCCATCAAGGGCGCTACCCCCGTTACGGAAACCATACCGGACGAGGGTGAACGCAAAAATATTATCAAGGCCCTGCAGTACATGGGCCTCGAAGGCGGCAAATCCCTGCTGGGCATGCCGGTACAGCATATCTTTATCGGCAGTTGTACCAACTCGCGTATCGAAGACCTGCGCATGGTGGCCTCCGTTATCAAAGGAAGAAAAAAGAATGAGCGTGTGCAGGTCATGATAGTGCCCGGTTCGCAGCAGGTAGCCCGCCAGGTAAAAGCCGAAGGCCTGGACAGGATATTTACCGAAGCAGGTTTTGAAATACGCCAGGCCGGCTGCAGCGCCTGCCTGGGCATGAACGAAGATAAAATACCCGCCGGCGAATACTGCATCTCTACCAGTAACCGGAATTTTGAAGGACGCCAGGGCGCCGGCGCGCGTACCCTGCTGGCCAGCCCCCTTACGGCAGCAGCATCTGCCATTACCGGGGTGGTAACCGATGTAAGAGAATTATTAGTATGAAAGCATTAACGGTAATACAATCTACGTTTGTTCCCCTGCCGATAGAAAATATCGACACCGATCAGATCATCCCTGCCCGGTTTTTAAAAGCCACTACCCGCGAGGGCTTCGGCAAAAACCTGTTTCGCGACTGGCGTTACGAAAATAACGACGAAGCAAGGCCCAAAGCGGATTTTGTATTAAACCAGCCGCAATACAGCGGCGAAATACTGGTAGCCGGTAAAAATTTCGGCTGCGGCTCCTCCCGCGAACATGCCGCCTGGTCCCTGCTCGATGCCGGCTTTCGCGTGGTCGTGTCCAGCTTCTTTGCCGATATCTTTAAAAACAATGCGCTCAACAATGGCGTACTGCCCATTACCGTTTCAGACCATTTCCTGCAGCAGTTATTTACCCTGGATAATACGGCCGTGCTCACCGTTAGCCTGGAGCAGCAAGCCATCAGCATCGATGCCACCGGCGTTTCGGAACGGTTTGACATCAACCCGTATAAAAAGACCTGTATGCTCAACGGGTACGACGATATCGATTACCTGCTGAGTATAAAAGAAGATATCCTGCAATTTGAAAAACAACCCCTTTAATCCTTACGCATGAAAAAAAACATTGCCATCATTTTCGGAGACGGCATCGGGCCGGAAGTCACACAGCAATCCATCAATGTATTGAATGCCATCGCCGGCCAGTTTGGTCACGAATTTAATTATAACCATTGCCTGATGGGGGCGGTAGCCATCGACGCTACCGGGAGTCCTTTACCTGGTGAAACCATTGAAATTTGCCTGAACAGCGATGCTATTTTATTCGGCGCCATCGGTCACCCGAAATACGATAACGATCCAGGCGCCAAAGTTCGCCCCGAGCAGGGGCTTTTGAAATTGCGGAAGTCTCTACAATTGTTTGCCAACATCCGACCGGTAATCACGTACCCTTCTTTGCATCATTTATCGCCATTAAAGAATAAACAGCTCGAAGGAGTTGATTTTATCATTTTCCGTGAGCTCACGGGTGGTATTTATTTCGGTAAAAAAGAGCTCAATGCCGAAGGCACTGTAGCCATTGACGAATGCACCTACAGCCGTGCCGAAATTGAACGCGTGGCCCACCAGGCATTCAAATACGCCGGGCAGCGCCGTAAAAAACTCACCCTGGTAGACAAGGCCAATGTACTGGAAACCTCCCGCCTCTGGCGGAAAGTGGTACAGGAAATTGCCGGCCAGTACCCCGACGTAAAAGTCGACTATATGTTTGTCGACAACGCCGCCATGCAAATCATTTTAAATCCCAAACAGTTCGACGTGGTGCTCACCGAGAATATGTTTGGCGACATTATCAGCGACGAAGCCAGTGTCATTGCCGGTTCGCTGGGTTTATTGCCCTCCGCATCGGTAGGCAACAGCACGGCCCTGTTTGAACCCATTCACGGTTCATACCCCCAGGCTGCCGGCAAAGACATTGCCAACCCGCTGGGCTCCATCCTCTCCGCCGCCATGATGCTGGACTATTTTGGCCTGCACAAAGAAGCCGAACTGGTGCGCGAAGCAGTAGAATGGACCCTGCTCAATGGTTTTGTAACAAAAGACATCGACCCCATCAATTTCTATTTTACCAGCACCATCGGCGAACTGATCAGCGATTACGTGGCAGATCGTATACCGGACAGGGTGAATAAGAACAATATAGAATTGAGAAAGTCGACGATAATATAAGCTGCAAGCCGCAAGCTGCAAGAACGAAGCGGCGAATGACGAAGCAAACGGCTTGTAACTAAAAAAAATAAAAAGTTCTTTGTTTTATTACTGTGGCGGTAGTATATTTGCAGTATACTCATCCATCATGTTAAAAAGCAGTTTAAATAATGTCCTTGCTCTTGCGCCAGTGGTGGTCATTATTATTCCGTCTTTAACAGGAGGAGGAGCAAGCGTATAATAACAACAAAGTCAAAATACCAAGCGACCCGCCTCCACCGAGGCGGGTTTCTTTTTTTCATAAGCCACAAGCTACCAGCCGCAAGCAATAAGACCTTACTGGTGAATTGCTAAGCAAACGACTTGCAACTTGTAGCTTGCGACTTGCAACTAAAAAAATATGGCCAACTATTACAACGAATATACCATCCTCTGGCTCAACGGGCAGTTTGTAAAAGCAGCCGATGCCAGGATCGACTTATACAGCCAGTCCATGCACTATGGCTATGCCGTGTTTGAAGGCATCCGCTCCTATAAAACGGCTGCCGGCCAAACCCGCATATTCAAAGCCGCGGAGCATTACGACCGCCTGCGCAACTCGGCACTGGCCACCAACCTGCCGTATGATTTTGCAACAGATGAGCTGGTGGAGGCGACTTATGAAGTGCTCCGCCGCAATAACCTGCAGGACGCCTATATCCGCCCGCTGGTATATGCCCCGGCCAATATGAGCTTTAATAAAAACACGGTTTCCCATCTGGCCATAGCCGCCTGGCAAATGGAACCGTTCCTGGGCGAAAAGCTGCTGCGGGTTATGAGTTCTTCGTTCCAGCGCCCCAATCCAAAAGGATTTAACATAGCAGCAAAAGCCTCCGGCCACTATGTTAATTCCATCCTGGCCAGCCAGGAAGCAAAGGCAAAAGGATACGATGAGGCCCTGCTCATGGATATGAACGGCCATGTGGCAGAAGGTCCCGGTGCCAATGTATTTTTCGAAAAAGACGGGCGCCTGTATACGCCGCCGCCGGGTCATATATTACCCGGCATTACGCGGGCCACGGTCATCGATATCTGCCGTGAGCTGCAATTGCCGGTAGAAGAAAAGAACTTTACGGCCGCCGAACTCAAAGAAGCCGATGCCGCTTTCTTCTGCGGTACCGCCGCCGAAGTCATTGGCTGGGAATCGCTGGACGGTGTACCGTTTAAACAAGCCTGGAATAAATCGCTCGGCAGCGTTATCCAGCAGGTATATAAAGACAGGGTAGTGGAGATAAGCTACAAGCCACAAGCTGCTAGCTACAAGCCATTAACCCCGATAGCATAGCAAACGACTTGCAGCTTGCAGCTTAAAGCTTGCAGCTATAAAAAAACAAATTGACTGATTATACCATAAAGCAATGGCAGAATTAAACAAATACTCAAAGACGATTACACAGGACACAACACAACCGGCCGCACAGGCCATGTTGTACGGCATTGGCCTCACCGAAGAGGATTTAAAGAAAGCACAGGTAGGCGTAGTGAGTATGGGCTACGATGGCAATACCTGCAATATGCACCTGAACGACCTGGCCAAACTGGTTAAACAGGGCGTATGGGACAATGACCTCGTGGGACTTATTTTCAACACCATCGGCGTCAGCGATGGTATCTCCAACGGCACCGACGGCATGCGCTATTCGCTCGTAAGCCGCGATATTATTGCCGATTCCATCGAAGCCGTTTGCGGCGCACAATATTACGATGCGGTCATTGCCCTGCCCGGCTGCGATAAAAATATGCCCGGCTCCGTTATGGCCATGGGTCGCCTCAACCGACCCGCCATCATGGTATACGGCGGCACCATTGCACCCGGCCATTATAAAGGACAGGACCTGAACATCGTTTCTGCTTTTGAAGCCCTCGGGCAAAAAATAGCCGGCAATCTCAGCGAAGCCGATTTTAAAGGCATCGTCATGAATTCCTGCCCCGGCGCCGGCGCCTGCGGCGGTATGTACACCGCCAATACCATGGCCTCGGCCATCGAAGCATTGGGCATGAGCCTGCCGTATTCTTCCTCTAACCCCGCTTTGAGCGAAGACAAAAAGAACGAATGCAGGGCGGCCGGCAAAGCCATCCGCCTGCTCATGGAAAAAGACATCCGGCCAAAAGATATTATGACGCGCAAGGCATTTGAAAATGCCATTACCGTTATCATGGTGCTTGGCGGCAGCACTAACGCCGTACTGCACCTGATTGCCATGGCCAAAAGCGTGGACATTCCCCTTACACAGGACGATTTCCAGGCCATCAGCAACCGCATTCCCGTACTTGCCGATTTTAAACCCAGCGGCAAATACCTCATGCAGGACCTGCACCAGTACGGGGGCGTGCCCGCTGTAATGAAATACCTGCTGAAAAAAGGATTGCTGCATGGCGACTGCCTTACTGTAACCGGCAAAACAATTGCCGAAAACCTGGCCGAAGCACCCGACCTCGATTTCAACCAGCAAAAAATTATATACCCCCTCGAAACGCCGATAAAAGCTACCGGTCACCTGCAAATCCTCTACGGTAACCTGGCAGAAAAAGGCGGCGTGGCAAAAATATCCGGCAAGGAAGGAGAAAAGTTTGAAGGCCCGGCCCGCGTATTCGACGGTGAGTTTGAACTGATCAATGGCATCAACTCCGGCAAAATACAACCGGGCGATGTGGTCGTCATACGCTATGTAGGCCCCAGGGGTGGCCCCGGCATGCCGGAAATGCTCAAACCTACCTCCGCCATTATCGGGGCGGGATTGGGCAAAAGCGTGGCCCTCATAACAGACGGTCGCTTCAGCGGGGGCACACACGGTTTTGTAGTGGGCCATATTACCCCCGAAGCATACGACGGGGGAGTAATAGCCCTGGTGCAGGACGGCGACCCCATTGAGCTGGACGCCGCCAAAAACACCATCACGCTCAAAGTGGCCGGCGAAGTCATTGCCGGGCGCAGGAGAAGCTGGAAGCAGCCCGCGCTCAAAGCCACCAAAGGCATATTGTACAAATACGCCAAACAGGTAAAAGACGCTTCCGAAGGTTGTGTAACCGATGAAAACTTATAATGGTCAAAACAATTTCGATAAATCATTGAATTATGGAAACAATTGCAATAAAAAAGGAAAAGACAGCAGCACCACTTACAGAAACTAAAACAGTTTCCGGTTCGGTCGCCGTGCTCGAAGCCTTCCTGGCAGAAGGGGTAGACACCTTCTTCGGTTACCCGGGTGGCGCTATCATGCCTATTTACGATGCATTGTACGACTACCAGGAAAAACTAAAACATATACTCGTGCGTCACGAGCAGGGCGGCATACATGCCGCGCAGGGCTATGCGCGCAGCTCCGGCAGGGTAGGTGTGGTATTTGCCACCAGCGGCCCCGGCGCCACCAACCTCGTTACCGGCCTTGCCGATGCCATGATAGACAGCACCCCGCTGGTAGCCATCACCGGCCAGGTATTTGCCCACCTGCTTGGCACCGATGCCTTCCAGGAAACGGACGTGATCAACATCACCACCCCGGTTACCAAATGGAATTACCAGGTTACCGACGCTACCGAAATTCCGGAAGTGCTGGCCAAAGCATTTTACATTGCCAGAAGCGGCCGCCCCGGCCCGGTATTAATCGATATTACCAAAAACGCCCAGCTGCAGCAGTTTGCGTACAGCGGGTACAAATCCTGCAACTTTGTTCGCAGCTATCGTCCCGCACCCATTGTGCGCAAAGAATATATAGAGCAGGCCGCAAAGCTGATCAACGAAGCCAAAAAGCCGTTCGTGGTCTTCGGCCAGGGCGTTATCCTTGGCAGGGCAGAAGCGGAATTTAAAGCCTTTATCGAAAAATCCGGTATCCCCGCTGCCTGGACCATCATGGGCATGAGCGCCATCCCCACCAACCATCCGCTGACCGTTGGTATGCTGGGCATGCACGGCAATTACGGTCCCAATGTGCTCACCAATGAATGCGATGTGCTTATTGCCATCGGCATGCGCTTCGACGACCGCGTTACCGGCCGCCTCGACAAATACGCCAAACAAGCCAAAGTAATCCACCTCGATATAGATCCCGCGGAGATAGACAAGAATGTAAAAGCTACCGTTCCCGTTTGGGGCGATTGTAAGGAAACGCTGCCCCTGCTCACCGAACTGGTAGAACAGAAAGTTTACCCCCAGTGGCTGCAGAAATTCAGGGATTACCAGAAAGAAGAAGAAGACACCTGCATCACGCCCGAGCTGAATCCCACCACGGAACAGCTCACCATGGGAGAAGTTATTAAGCTGCTCAACGAACTTACCGGCGGCGATGCCATCATCGTTACCGATGTGGGCCAGCACCAGATGGTAGCCTGCCGTTATGCCAAATACAACAACAGCAAAAGCAATGTTACCTCCGGCGGTCTCGGTACCATGGGCTTTGGCCTGCCCGCAGCCATCGGCGCCAAATTTGGTGCCCCCGATCGTACGGTGGTAGCCATTATCGGCGACGGCGGTTTCCAGATGACCTTGCAGGAACTGGGCACCATCATGCAAACCGGCATCGACATCAAAATACTTATTCTCAACAACCAGTTCCTGGGTATGGTACGCCAGTGGCAGCAGCTCTTTAACGACAAGCGCTATTCGTTTGTCGACATCCAGAGCCCCGACTTTGTACAGCTGGCCAAAGCCTATAACATCGAAGGGCAAAGCGTATCGGCCCGTGCCGGTTTGCAGGCAGCCCTCGCGGCGATGCTCAGTCACAAAAGCTCATACCTGCTGGAAGTAATGGTAGGAAAAGAAAACAACGTATTTCCCATGGTGCCCCAGGGTTGCAGCGTTGCGGAAATAAGGTTGAAGTAAGAAGTGGGAAGTAAGAAATCAGAAATAAGAGGTCAGAAATAAGAAGTCAGAAGGCATCGTAAACGATCAGACCTCAGGCTTCCGACCTCAATAAATAATAAAATCATGAAACAGGAATATACCCTCACCGTGTACACGGAAAATCACATTGGCCTGCTCAACCGCATCGCCATTATTATCTCCCGCAGGAAGATAAACGTGGAAAGCCTCAACACTTCGCCTTCCGAAGTGCCCGGCATTCACCGGTTTAATATTGTGATCCATGAAACCGAAGAAGTGGTACGCAAGCTGGTGCGCCAGATCGAAAAACAGGTAGAAGTGCTGAAAGCCTATTACAATACCAACGAGGAAATTGTATGGCAGGAGCTGGCCCTGTACAAAGTGCCTACCGACGAAATAGCCGAAAAAGTAAAAGTAGAGCGCCTGTTGCGCGAATACGGCGCCCGTGCAGTAGTGATCAGAAAAGACTATACCATTTTTGAAACCAGCGGCCACCGCGAGGAAACAGACCGCCTGGTGGAAGTGCTGGAACCCTATGGCCTGATAGAATTTGTGCGCAGCGCCCGCGTGGCCATCATAAAAGACAGCAGCGGCTTCCACGAAAAACTCAAGGAGTTTGAAGCCCTCCGCCCGGGGTCAGAAATAGTGGAGAATGAATTTCTCAATCAGCAGGACGAAGTATTTACCATGTGAATAGTCAATGGTGAATAGTGAATAATAAATAAATAATAAAGCATGCCCTATTCACCATTGACCATTCACTATTCACCTAATAAAATCAACCAATCTTTTTCTCATAACTTAAAACTAAAACGATGGCAAAATTAAATTTCGGAGGCGTGGAGGAAAATGTAGTGACTCGTGAAGAGTTCCCGCTTGCCAAAGCACAAGAAACATTGAAAAACGAAACAGTGGCGGTAATCGGCTATGGCGTACAGGGCCCCGGCCAGGCCCTGAACCAGAAAGACAATGGCATCAACGTTATTGTTGGTCAGCGTAAAAATTCCAAAAGCTGGGATAAAGCGGTGCGCGACGGCTTCGTTCCCGGCGAAACCTTGTTCGATATAGAAGAAGCATTGCAAAAAGGCACCATCATCTGTTACCTGCTCAGCGATGCGGCCCAGATAGCCTTATGGCCCACGGTAAAGAAAAACCTTACTGCAGGTAAAGCATTGTATTTCTCTCATGGTTTTGGTATCACCTTCAATGAGCAAACCGGTATCATTCCTCCCAAAGATGTAGACGTATTCCTGGTGGCTCCCAAAGGTTCCGGTACTTCACTGCGTCGCATGTTCCTGCAGGGGCGTGGCTTAAACAGCAGCTACGCTATTTTCCAGGATGCTACCGGCCGCGCCAAAGAAAGGGTTATTGCCCTGGGTATTGCCGTAGGAAGCGGTTACCTGTTTGAGACCGATTTCAAAAAAGAAGTATACTCCGATTTAACCGGCGAACGCGGAACCCTCATGGGGGCCATACAGGGCATTTTTGCCGCCCAGTATGAAGTACTGCGCAAAAAAGGCCATACGCCTTCCGAAGCATTTAATGAAACAGTAGAAGAGCTGACCCAATCGCTCATGCCCCTGGTGGCCGAAAACGGTATGGACTGGATGTATGCCAACTGCTCTACTACCGCCCAGCGTGGTGCGCTCGACTGGTGGAAGAAATTCCGCGATGCCACCCTGCCCGTATTTACCGAACTGTACGAAAGCGTGGCCGCCGGCAAGGAAAGCCAGCGCTCCATCGATTCCAACAGCCAGGCCGACTACCGCGAAAAGCTGGATGCCGAACTAAAAGAGCTGCGCGAAAGCGAAATGTGGCAGGCCGGTAAAACAGTAAGAAGCCTGCGCCCGGAAAATCAACCAGCCAAATCAGGCAAGAAGGCCGCAGAAGCAGTTAATTAAATAACGTTGATAGTTGTTTGTTGATAGTTGATAGACGTTTGCTTCGCTATCGATCGCTGGCGCCTATCAACTATCAACAAACAACTATCAACTTTTTTTCATGCAATCATCTTCCACAATAACTCCCGCACCCGACTTCCTCCAGGCCGCAGCACGGCTCAAAAAAGTGGTGAACCATACGCCGCTTACCTATAACCATAACCTGAGCCGCAAGTACCGGTGCCAGGTCTACCTCAAACGCGAAGACCTGCAGGTGGTGCGTTCCTACAAACTGCGCGGTGCGTACAACATGATGAGCAGCCTGCCGGCCGAACAACTCCGGGCCGGCCTGGTATGCGCCAGCGCCGGCAATCATGCACAGGGCTTTGCCTATAGCTGCCGTAAGCTCAATGTACACGGCGTGGTGTTCATGCCCGTTATTACCCCCAACCAGAAAGTGCACCAGACCCGCATGTTTGGTGAAAACAATATCGAAATCAGGCTGGTGGGCGATACCTTCGATGATTGTGCTATAGCCGCCAAACAATACACCGAAGAAAACAACATGACCTTTATTCCTCCCTTCGATGATATGCGCATCATTGAGGGACAGGGAACGGTGGGCGTTGAAATACTGGAAGCGCAGCCGGATATCGATTATCTTTTTATTCCGGTTGGCGGTGGTGGCCTGGCCTCGGGCGTGGGAACGTATTTTAAAACATACTCCCCCAAAACAAAAATCATTGGCCTGGAGCCGGAAGGCGCGCCTTCCATGTACGAGGCCCTGAAAGCCGGCCATCCCGTAACGCTCGACAGTATCGACCGTTTTGTAGACGGCGCCGCCGTAAAGCGGGTAGGGGAGCTCACCTTCCCAATCTGTCGCGAAGTGCTGGACGACATGCACCTGGTGCCGGAAGGAAAAGTCTGCTCCACCATTTTAAAACTGTACAATGAAGACGCCATCGTGGTAGAACCCGCCGGTGTGCTTTCCGTGGCTGCGCTGGACGATTATGCCGAAGTCATAAAAGGTAAAAACGTGGTGTGCATTATCAGCGGCAGCAATAACGATATCGACCGGATGCAGGAAATCAAAGAGCGCTCCCTGCAATATGAAGGGCTGAAGCATTATTTCCTCGTACGCTTTGCACAGCGCCCCGGCGCATTAAAGGAATTTGTTAATCATGTGCTCGGCCCCGACGATGATATTACCCGCTTCGAGTACATGCAGAAACACAACAAGGAAACCGGTCCCGCGCTGGTGGGCATTGAATTGAAGCGCCGCGAGGACTATGAAACCCTGCTCAGCAATATGAACCGGTACAACATCAATTTTACCGAGCTCAATAAAAGCGATAACCTTTTCGGTTACCTGGTGTAATGCGTGTATTGAGAACGGGCACGCTTAAAAAAGGTAAGCCATACTTTAAAAGTATGGCTTACCTTTTATTAAAGAAAGCGCGGTTAAAACTTATCCCAGAAAAGTTTGGTTGTTACGGCATCACCCCCAATGGCGGCCGCCGCTTTATTATAACTGCCCGAATTGAGATTTTCTTCCGTTACCGGGTAAGTAAAGCGAACCGGGTAAGCAGATTGTGCACTGGGCGGCGCCACCAGCGCCGGGTAATCCAGTCTTCTTTGTTCGGTCCATGCATCTAACCCCTGGTTATACAACGCCAGGTATTTCTGGATCCCGATCTTTTGTTTGTAAGACCCTGGTGCGGTTAAATAGTTAACCGAAGCCTGGCCCAGGTAGGTGGCGGCATCCGTTGCCGAACCACCCCACCTTGTTACAGAAGCCGTAATGGCATTGTTATAATGCGTTTGGGCCGTACCGCCTACATTAAAACCTCTTTCCGCTGCTTCGGCAAGAATGAATTCCACCTCGGCATAATCGATTATTATGGAAGACGCATCGGGCGCCTCGATAGCATCCGTGGGATGCGACAAAGCGGAAAATGTATTTCCTTTGCCTGGCACACCGCCGGCATAAGTAGTAGTGCCGGTTACGGGGGTATAGTAAAAAGGCTGCCTTGGGTCATTGAGATTATTCATTATGTTAACAGTGGTATTGGCAGGTACAAAATCATTGCGCCCGCTTTGTACAAGATCTACCCATATCGGGTTGGTATTTGGCGTGGTAGGAAGATAGGCAAATGCCGCATTATCGCCGTTGGAAGTAAAAGCTCCTGCGACGGCTGATTCAATGGTAGTCTTGGCCTTTGCCGCATCAAAATCTGCAATGGTGATGCCCATTCTCAATTTCAGGGAATTACCAAATTTCTTCCAATGCGCGGGATCGCCTCCGTAGAGCAAATCTGCGGTACCAAAACTGGCAGAGCTGGTGCTCAGTGCAGCAATATCTGCGTCAAGCCTTGTAAGCAGGTCGTAATAAATTGTCTTGGCATCATCGTAGGCCGGGAACAGGTTGTTGGGGTCCAGGGCCTCTTTATAGGGCACATTGCCAAACGTATTTATCAATTCGTAGTAGGCATACACCTCCATGATATCCAGCATAGCAAGCTCGTTCTTTTGCTGCCCGGCATCGGTTACATCGATGGGTATCAGTTTCCTGGAAGCCTCAAGATTCACCAGCGCCAGTTTATACATCGCCCTCCACCAGTTGTCGGGAATGGCGCGTGTGCCCAGGTCGTAATTGCTCTCATCCACATAGGTGGTTTCCGTCCATTGCTGGGTAATCAGCCGGAATATATTCAGGTTCACATTGGAGCTGGTCACATTATCAACAATCACCTTCTGCCCCTGTGAAAACAGCGTATAGGATGGAACATCCGTGGCATGCTTGCTATCTACATTAAGGCTGCTTAAATCCTTATTGCATGAAGTCAGCAGCAGGTACGATACGGCTATTATAAAAAGCTTTTTCATTGTAGGTAAGTTTAAAATTTAAGTTTTACGTTAACTCCGATAGTGCGGGTGGTGGGATATGCCCCGCTCTGGTAACCCTGGATATTGCCGGAACTAAGTAAATCTTCCGGGTCTGCATACGGCAGATTTTTATGGATTATCCATAAATTCCTGCCAAACAGGCCAATGTCTATGCCTTTTAAATAATGTAGTTTTTCAATAGCCTCTTTGGGAAGGGAATAGGTGATGGTGGCTTCCCTTAATTTTACATAGCTGGCATCATACACAAATGCAGCCGCAGGGTTTCTGATATAGCCGAAGAGGCCAAAATAATTTGCCCCGTTTACGGTGCCGTCTACACGGGTGGTATTCGTTTTGCCATCGGTAGTAACGCCTTTAAAAATAATACCGCCGCCATTGGCTACCGTATTGCGTACCGGGTTGCCCAAATCATTCAGCCCGGCCGTTTCAGGATATAAGCCGGTGGCCAGGCCATAATACTGGTCGAGTGAAAATACATTTCCACCCTGGCGTACATCTATCAGGAAGCTTAACGAAAGTTTTTTGTAGCGGAACGTATTCGATACGCCGCCAGTCCAGTCGGGATAGGCATTCCCAATCACTTCGTTGGAGCCGGCAGATATCTGGTAGTAACCGTTTGCTTTAACTATGCGCTCATTGGTTTTTACGGTATTACCTGCACCGTCTTTATAGCTGTAATACACAAAATTCTGACCCCTTATTTGCCCATAAGGTTGCCCCGGAACGGCATTGATGGAAACACCGCCCTGCAACGGGTAAGGATTTAATTGCAATACAGAACTTGAATCAGGGCCAAACAGGGAGAGCACCTTACTGATATTCTTATTCCAGTTAATATTCATATCCCATTCGAAGTTCTTTGTTTTTACCGGCACCAGGTTCAGCGCCAGCTCTACGCCACGGTTTTGGATAACACCGGCGTTTACATATTCATAGTCATATCCCGTTGCCGTGGAAACCGCCACAGGCAGTATCTGGTCAATCGATTTGGAATTATAGTAAGTAGCATCCAGCCCAATCCGGTTGGCGAGGAAATTAATTTCGGCGCCTACCTCGTAGCTTTTTGTTTTTTCAGGTCTCAGGTTGGCATTGTTTTTCGTTTTCGGAACGGCAAACAAGGTAGCGGTGCCAAAAGGAGTAGGTTTATCATATACATCCGAAAGACTGAGCGCAGGCGCGCTGTTGCCTACTTCGGCGTAATTGGCCCTCAGTTTACCATAGCTAAGCCATGGCAGGTTGTTGATTAATTTAGAGAACACAAAACCGCCCGAAATAGAAGGGTAATTATAAGAGCTGTTGTTATTGGGCAGGGTAGAAGAGTGATCCCTACGGATGGTGGCATCCAGGATTAGCATGTCCTTCCATGTTAAGGTAGTTCCTGCAAATACCCCGTTTACCTGTATTTGAGTCTCGCTTTCCACCGGTGCGGCAATGGGACTAACGGAGTTGGACAAAGAATAAAGCTTGGGCACTACCAGCCCGCCGTTGGTGACGGCCAGGATAGAGCTGATATGGGTCTGACGGATATTGCCTCCTGCCAGGGCTTTTATATTGAGATGCCTGGTAACATTCTTATCAAAATTCAACAACCCATCCCAGTTGTATTCGCTGAAATCACGGTTGAACCTGGAGTAGCCCGAAGCAGGGGAAGTGCGGGGACTAATATCGCCGGCCAGGAAACTGGGAACACTGCCTATGGCATTGCGTTCTTCGTGCAGCTCACTATAGGAATCCAGCGACACCCGGCCTGTGGCGCTCAGCCAATCGGTAATCTTATAATTCAGGTTTACATTGCCGAAAATGCGGCTCCTGCTGTCGTTCTCATAATTCTCATACCTGTCCCAATACGTATTATTCCAGAAAATGGGTATTAAGCCGGCAGTAGTAGTAGGATCTTTCCAGTTCCAGGTATCATTTTGCCTGGTCCTGAAATAAGCGTCTTTTAATTCCTTCACGTCGTTGTTCATTTCCCACCATTGACGGAAGCTGTTCATTGGGTTTTTGGGGTCATAGCCGGTACCATATCTTCCCAGGCCTCTTACCTGTGAAAAATTAACTGCGGCGCCTACCGTCAGCTGGTCGCTGATTTTATAGGTACTGCCAAAATTCAACATATCCTTGTTGATCTGGCTGTTGGGCAAAATACCTTTGTCGTTATTGCGGGTGTACCCCAGTTTAAAAGATAGCTTGTCATCGCCGCCGTCAATCAGCAGGCTATTGCTCAGTGAAACGGGTTTTTCAAAATAGGTAGTAGGATCGTTTTTGGCCGCTACCCATGGGGTGGCTTTGTGATAATTGGGAGAAGTATTATCGAAGGCATCCCATTGGTACACTTTCAGATTGGGATCAAACTTCGGCCCCCAGGAAGCATCTTCTGTGGTGGGTGTCACCAGGTCGGGCACGCCGTCGCCGTTAACATCAAAATAAAAGAAATTGCCGTCGGGCGAACCGTATTGATAGTAATTGCCGTACCCCGCACCATATTCGTGCTGGTATTTGGCAAACGTGCTCTTATCGATTTCACCATAAGAAACGCCCGAGTTAATAGTAATGCCCAGGCCTTTCCTGCCTTTTTTGGTGGTGATAAGAATGACGCCGTTGGCAGCCCTTGAACCATACAGTGCGGTAGCTGCCGCGCCTTTAAGTACGTTGATGGATTCAATATCATCCGGGTTGATATCAGCGGCGGAATTGCCATAATCGAAGCCGCCGCCCCCGGCTGTCTGGTACGCCGTATTGTTGTTGGAATTGTCTACCGGCGTACCATCTACTACAAACAACGCCTGGTTGTTGCCCGTAAGCGATTTAAAGCCCCGGATAATAACATTGGTAGAAGAGCCCAGGGCATTGTTTTGTGTCACCTGGAGGCCGGCTACCTTACCCGAAAGGCCATCCATGAAATTGTCATTTCTGGTCCTGCTTACCTCGTCGCCCAGCACCTGCTGCGCCGCATAGGGTAGCGTGTTTTTGCTTCTTCGGATGCCCATTGCAGTTACCACTACTTCGCTCAGGCTGCCCTCGGCAAGGGTGAGCGTAATGTAAAGAACCGCATCAGAACCCGTGGGTAACTGCAGTGGCTCAAAACCGGAAGCGGTGATAATAAGGGTGGCGTTTTGAGGAATGGAAAGGGTAAAATTGCCATTGGCATCGGCTGCAACGCCGCCCCTTGCTCCTTTTACTTTAATACTGGCAAAAGAAATGGGGACTCCTTTTGCATCTTTTACTTGTCCGGTAATGGTGTGAGTTTGGGAAAGCGCCAGCAATGCATGCAGTAGCAGCACCGTAGCAAACAGTGAGATTTTTCTCATGAATTCTAGTTTTTAGGTTATAAATAAGCGCATAAAGACGAACCACTCTGTCGCTGAGCGGGTATCGTTTTTAGTAATATGCTTACTAAAGGAGCTTATTAAGGGTGTTATACGTGTGATGTGTATGGAGCAATCAATTGGGGGCGGAAAAATCCAGGCCGGAATTTACGTATACGTGCTTTAATTTGGGATGGGCTATTACGTTTGACAGGAGCAAAGGCATGAATGCTGCAACATCAAGTTTCCCAGAGCCCTTTTAATGTGTTTTTAATGGTTTAACTTATCACGACAGGCATTGACGATAGGTGAGGGCTCAGAGTTATTATAGGTGAGCTGCGCGCCGCGGAGCCGGGAAGGCAGGAGTTGAACCGGCAAAGGGAAGAAGTGACAGAGCAAATAAAAAAGAGGTTGTCTCAAATCATGTTGAAACAACCTCTTTATATCAATGGTAAAAACCCGTTTTAGTAATCGTCTTCAATCAATCCCGTCCTGGCCGTTCCCGTAATCGTTACAACAGTATTGGAGGGGTCGTCCGAAAACGTAAGCTGCATGTACAAGCTGTCGGTAGGATTGCCCGCTCTCGAATGCCCGGCTTTGAGTAATACCTTCCCGTTTGTAACGGTCAGTGAATCGGTCATATACTCGTTCCCGGACTTGGTTGCACTAAAGGTCAGGTTAGTATAATTGACCTTTGTTTTACATTTAATGCCAAAGGCGTTATTCAGGTCATCCACCCACATAGAATCGAGGTTGCTGGAGCTGTTATAGGTACTAAAAAACAGCGGAGTGCTATTTTGTGCCACTCCTCCAATGAAATAGGTTACCCACCATCCATTGGACATTTTTACCGTGGAGGTGTTGCCATAGTCGGAGTAGGTCTTGGTACAAGACACTGCAAATAACAAGGCAGGAAGGCAGATTATATAGATTAGTTTACGCATATGATAACTTTAACTTTACTGTTTAACAAATGTTCTTGTTGATGTTCCGTAGTTCGGTGCATTGTATACCCATGAATATTTTGCAGGGCTCCCTGGTGTATATATTGCGTTGGTTGAACTTACAGTGCCTCCGAAATAAGGACTATACTGACTTGGAATAGCAATGGTATTGCCGGGGTAATTCTGTACAATAACATACAGGCCTGCACCTGAGGTAGCTCCTCCGGGATTTTCAACCTGGTAGGTTCCAGGTGCTATTTTAGTCCAGGTGCTGGTAACGCCATTTGAAGTCCTGGCATAGGTGCCCGAAAAATCATTCGCATTGGCAGTAGCGTCGTTCCATACTGTAGTAGATACCACTACCACTATCCGGAAATCAGTAGCGGTAAAGCCCTGCGGGTTGGCTGCGGTATAAGTTACTGTATAAATGCCTGGAGCAGTGGAGCTGCTGATGGTTGGGCTTACAGTATATTGGGCGGCGGCACCATTCAGAATGGCGGTAGCGCCGGCATCGGTATAGGCAGCTCCCTGCTGAACAGCAATTATTTTACTTCCCTTTATGGCAATGGAGGGGAAATAAACAATCTTGGAAATGCCCACCGTTCCCGCAGGATAATTAAAGTTATCCTTGCTGCAGGAAGCCAGTCCGGCCAGAGCGGCAAGGAAGAACAGGTTACGTAATTTCATGATAATATCTTTTATAAGTGATTTAAATTTTACAACCCCCACCATACGGCCGTGGTCATTGGTACATTGGTCTTCGGTGCGTTTGTATTCCTGGATGTTTCATCATAGGGGTACACCATGCGTTTGGGCAATGAGGTAGCAGGTGTGAGTACGGTATTTTTTGCTACAACAATCTGTCCCGGAATATAGCTCCCGGAAGTTGAATACACCGCGCTTGTAGCCGGGAACCCCGTCCTGCTCTTATCAAAAAATGCTTCTATGCCATGACAACCGAATGCCATCGATGCCCATTTCTGACGTATAATCTGCGCGATAGGAGTGAGCACTTGCCCGCCTTCCAGTTCAGCTCCCCAGGCATAAGCTCCGCCTGCAGCAATAAAGGAAGTGGCATCTTCACCCACCTGGCTGAATGCCTGCATAACACCTTTTTCATAGAGCGCCTGTGCGCCGCTTCCGCCAAAAAAGCGCTGCCTTGCTTCCGCCTGCATAAAATAAGACTCGGCGGCAGAAATAAATTCTACCGGGTCGGTGGCGGTTTCAACAAAAATGGGAGCTGCCTGGTTAGCGGCGGAGTTGGTGGTATAATCACCTTGGTTGATAAAGTTGGTATTGCCTGCGCCGAAGTAATCTACCACGCGCGGGTCGCTGTTGGCCACCAGCCATTTCATAAACGTGGCGCTGGCCTTCAGGTTGCTGTTGGTATTCAGCGAACGGATATTCTGCTCGTACATTGGGTTATCCTGGTTGGGATTATCTGCAAAGTTCGTTACGGCAGCATCCGTTGTCAGGAACGCAACCCCGCTGCTGTAAAGGGCGGTAATACCTGCCGTAGCCACATCATTGTGGGCATTTATCATGCGCAGGTAGAATTTCAGCTTAAGCGTGTTGGCAAAAGCTTTCCACTTGGTCATATTTCCGCCAAAGATCAGGTCCTGCGAGCCCGGCACGCTGTTGGTGCTGAGGGTAAGGTCTTTTGAAAGCGCGGTATCGATACCCTTGAGTAAATCGGTATAAATCGCATACCCGTCGTCAAAAGTTGGGTTAAGATTGGAAACCCCCTGCAGTGCCTGTGAATAAGGGATTTTATCAAATAAATCCACCAGCACGCCAGTGGTATAGGCCTTCATAACGGTGCCCATCAGGTAATAAGTCCAGTCCTGCGATACCTTGGCATGATCAATTACATACTGGTAATTTTTGAGCCCGTTGGTAAACAAGACAGTATAAATGGAATTAAGATTCCCGTTGGTGGCAGGAAGATTGTATGAGTCGTAAGTAGTGTATTGGTTGGCCAGGGAAGACTGGGTAAAATATTCGGCCCACATCCCGCCTATTATCGCCAGGTCGCCGCCTACTTTGGCTGTTGTGCCCAGCACCGCGGCGGGGAAGACCAGTGCGGGAGTTCCCTGTTCAAGGGTGGGAACCGTAGGATTCTGGTTAATGTCCAATTGCTTTTTACAGGCAGTCCCTCCCAGTAATATGCCACAAAAACTAACGGCTATCGCTATTTTATTATTAAGGTTGTTCATTTTCATAGCTGATGTTTTAGAAACTGATTTTTAAAATGGCGCCAAATTGCTTGGAAATCGGGGCCGATGCAAATTCTCCTAACTGGCCGGCAAGATCATTGCCCAGGTTGGTAGCTTCCGGATCTACGAACACATTGGCTTTGGGTGTCCACAAAAGGAAGTTGCGCCCATATACGCCGAAGGAGGCATAAGAGGCTTTGATCTTGGAAACCCATGCCTGCGGGAATTTATATGACAGGTTGATATCCCTCAGCTTGAGGAAAGACCGGTCAAATATCCGCTGGGAATAAGATGAACCCTGGTTTTGCGTGGGATAGTACCAGCCCCAGGTATTATCGGTTTGCCCGGCTCCTGTGGCGCCTACATAGGTTTTGTTTTCCACATAAGTGGTATGACCCGAACCATCTGTTACGGCATTTACTGAATTAGGCACAATAAAGGGTTTGCGATCATTGTAGGTGGTGGCTATGCTATTGCCGGTGAACAGCACCATATCAGCTGTCTGGCTGTACATCTGTCCTCCGTAGCGGAAATCAAATGTAAAATTCAGCGCTATGTTTTTATATTCGAACGTATTGTTGAAACCCATGGTATAGGTGTATAAGCCGGTTCCATAATAGCCTTTTACAAGCCCGTTGGCATCAAGGGGCGTTGCATTGGCTGTAGGATAGCCGGTAGAAGCATCTACTACGATCCTGCCATCCGGTGTTTTTTGGGGTACGGGCGCATAAATAGAAGCCACTGTTTTACCTACCACGGCGCGCAGCTCAGCATCGTAAGCCGTGTTCAGTACCGGGTTGGCCGGGCCGCCGGTCAGGTTATCTACATTATTCCAGTTGCGGGTGAAGACATAGGTAAAGTACCAGGAAAAGCTCTTCATCTCCACAGGCCTTACATTAAGGCTCAGTTCAATACCTTTATTGCTTACCTGTCCGAGGTTCTCTACCAGCGAGGTATAGCCGGAGCCGGGGGCTATCGGCACAGTAAATATCTGTCCCTTCGATTTTTTGTCATACAATGTCACGTCCAGCCCAATCCTGTCTTTCAGGAATTTTGCTTCGGCGCCTGCTTCCAGCTCGTCGGTAAAAATAGGTTTAAGACCACTGTTGTAGATGGTATTGGAAACACGGAAACCGCTAACCCCGTTGAAGGGGAATGTCATAGAGCCGAATCCCAATGAAACGTCGCCGGGAGCGAGCGATGATTGCGTCAGGTAAACATCGGGGTCGGCGCCGGTGCGGCCATAAGCAGCCCGGATTTTGAGGTAAGACACCGTATTCTTTGAACTCAGCAGCTTGGAAGCAACCCATGAAATGTTTGCCCCGGGATAAAAGATCGAATTGGAATTGATTGGCAGGGTAGAGGTTCTATCCTCCCGTACATTACCCGTCAGGAATATTTCATCCTGGTAAGACAGGGTGGCCTGCGCATAAGCACCAATCCTTCTTTTTCTTGCACTCCCGTCAACGGTTGTCGGGGGCTTGCTGGTATTGGAAAGATTAAAGAAGTTGGGAACTGTGAGATTGGTTACGGTAGTAGCTTCCGAACGCCCGGTAGACTGGTAGTAGTTGGCCCCTGCCAGCGCTTCCAGGTTAAAATTATTGTTCAGGCTCTTATTGAACTTCAAAATAAAATCACCATTGATAAGACCAACGTAATCGGAACCCTGGGTAACCTGTCCTACGTCGGGCGTCTTGCTGGCGCCTTCGGGGTTGGTTGGCCCGGGAGCGCCTGTAGCCGGGTTGGCTGCGGGCCCGTTCCAGGAACCTACTTTGGCAGCAGCAGGCTGTTTCCATTCAAAGGTCCTCGAGTTGGTGAAATCTCCACCTATCCTTAACTCGGCGGTAAGAAAGGAAGTAAATTTATAATTCATGTCCACGTTGCCGAAAAACCGGTCGAGGCTCTGTGTATTGCCGTTTTGATTCAACCCGAAATAGGGATTTTCGGCATAAGGGGTGAAATAGTTATCTATGTTGAAGTATTTGTTGGTATAATCCCTGAAGTCATGGATAGGGATATCCACCGGGATTTGCAGCAAGCTTTGAAATACACCGCCACCGCTTGCTGTACCCTGCCCGGTATTGGGCACATTCAGCTTCTGGTTGGTATAGTTGAAGGAAGAATTGATGATAAAATTATCGAACGTGCTGTTCGTACGCAATGCAAAGGTATTCCGTTGCAGGTAATCCGACTTGGTGGGCACCACTCCGTCGCTTGTTACATTTCCATAAGAAAAATAAAAGCGGTTTGTTTCACTGCCGCCGCTCAACGCCACGCTGTTGTTTACTTCTGTACCAGTAGTATAGAAGTTGCGCACATTGTTTTTTATAAAAGAAAAGGGTTTAAGCAATTGTGAATTATCCACGATGGAGCCCCAGAGCCTTTCTTTCCCATCCAGTCTCGGTCCCCAACTGCCGTTTTCATCCAATACAAATACACCGGCCCAGCCCTGACCGAATTCACTTTGGTAATCGGGCAATTTGCCAACCGTGCTTAAATTGACAGAACCGCTGTAGTCTATTTTCAATTTACCTGCACGACCACGTTTAGTGGTGATTAGGATAGCCCCGTTGCGGGCAAGGCCGCCGTAGAGTGAAGAGGCTGCCGTTCCTTTTAATATATTGATGCTTTCAATATCATTTGGGTTGATATTATTCAAACCCGTTCCGTAATCGGCCCCATCCGTACCCCCGGTGGAGCTCTGGAAACCGCCGTTGCTCATGGGCACCCCGTCGATAACATACAGGGGCTGGTTGTCGGCACCGGAAATATTGCCGTAACCGCGGAGAACTATTTTGGTGGAAGAGCCCGGACCACCGGTGGTTGAAATTTCGGCTCCCGCAATCTTACCCTGCAGGTTGTCCAGCGGACTCACTGCGCCATTCTTGTTGATGGCGGCCGAGTTAAAGGTGGTAGTGGCATAGCCTACCTTGGCCTTATTTTGCGACTGGCCCAACGCCGTAACCACAACCTCCGTAAGGCTACCGGTACTACGGGTTATTTCAACTGTTAGGGTTGCGGCATCACCAATGGTTACATCTTTTGCTGTGTAACCGGTGCCGCTGATGGTAAGCACATCGCCCGGCTTGGCTTTAATGGCAAACCGGCCATCTGCGTCAGCGCTCACCCCCTGTTTCTGGCCTTTGATTTTTATGGTGGCAAAGGGAACTGGCTGGCCCTGCGCATCCATGACCTGGCCCGTCAGAACTTTAACCTGGGCAATGGCAAACATTGATACGAATAGCAGCATTGCTGACAATGTCAGAAATTTTCTCATATTTCGTGAGTTTTAAGTAATTAGTTTAGTTAAATAAAGGTGCTGGCAGAAATGCTTGATTTATGGCATTTTACTGTGATTGAACTAAGAATGAACCGGGTTGCTTTTGATTCGGTAACTGGCGCACTACTTGTTAACGGCGGGGTAGATGCAATACCATCGTACATTTCCAACGCTTTTGGCAGCGGGAGGAATTTTCTCATGTGTTTTGTATTTTAGTTTAACGTATAAGTATACAATATCTTATCGCTCAGTTTTGGCAATAAAACTTCATTGACCGGGCTACAGTTCAGGCTTAAACGTATTACTTATGCTACTCAAAAGCCTGTAAACGCTGACGAGGGGAGGGCTTTATGATTTGACAAATATAAAGGCTTTTGTGCTGCTACATTAACTCTTAATTAAGCCTTTTATTTCATTAAATTATCATGAACATGCCTAAGCGAAGTATAATTATCATGAATAAGTGTAAATGCAGTGAATAAATAGTAAATAAAGGGCTGATATAATTTTCTTTTATTATTAATGCTGGCCTATTAACAAATGTTAATGGCCGTTATCTTCTCCCGGCCGGCCCGGTTATCTCACGTCCGCCTCCCCCAGTTTTTCTTTAGCCTGTATTCCCTTGCTGTTTTTTCCGCCTGTTCAGGTACCGCCGGCACTTAGGACAAGGGCCGGCTACTGTCTGCCTGGCTAGTAGGAAGACCTTACCTAAAACGTAGGATAAACGTAGGAAAGACGTAAGAATAACGTAGGATAAACGTAAGATAGTAGCAGCTTGACTAAATTCAGGCTAAAAAATAATTATGGCCAGGTTAACCAACAACATTGTCATGCACCAGATGCAGGGGGCCATCGGCCGGCAACTGGTTTTTAAAGTCCGCAACGGGAAAACATTTGCCAGCAAATACCCCAATATGGAGGGAATAAAGCCTTCCGAAAAGCAGCTGGTGGAAAAAAGCCGGTTTGGCGAAGCCATCCGGTTTGCGCAGGACATTATCCGCGACCCGGCAAAAAAAGCGGCCTATAAAGTTGAGAGGGGAAGATCGGTATACCATACCGCCATTGCCGATTTCCTGGAAGCGCATAAAAAGTAATCGTCGAACAACCGTTTCCCTGTTTTGTTATCCACTATACAGGCCTAAATGTGAAAAAATTATTAATTAAATTGTCCAATAACCGGCCAATTATTTGTACATTTAGGTAGTTGCTTGCTGCCCTTTTGATATCCGTATAGAAAAACCCGCCTTTTATTGAAAAATATTTAAAAATTCCCATTCAACGATGGCAAGCAACTACAGTTTGTACTCCCCTGAGTTTGAGCGTGACGCCTGTGGTATCGGCTTTGTAGCCAATATTAAAGGAAACAAGGGTCACCAGATTGTCTCCGATGCACTTACGGTACTGGAAAACATGGAACACCGCGGCGCCTGCGGTTGCGAAAGCAATACGGGCGACGGCGCCGGCATCATGCTCCAGACTCCGCACGAATTTTTCTTCGACGAATGTATTAAACTGGGCGTTCACCTGCCCGCATTTGGCAAGTATGGCGTGGGGGTTATCTACTTCCCCCGCGAAATCCGCCTGCGCGAAGAATGCCGCGATATTTTCAACCGCTCGGCCGAAAAGCTGGGACTGGAAGTGCTGGTGTACCGCAAAGTACCTGTCAACACCGACGGCATAGGCCCCACGGCCCTGAGTGTAGAACCCGAAATGGAACAGGTATTTATAGCCTGCCCGGACTATATTACCCATCCCGACGATTTTGAACGCAAACTGTTCCTGCTGCGCAATTATGCCAGCCATACTATCAACAATACGGTAAGAAAGGACGCCATCGGCTTTTACGTGGCATCGCTTTCTTATAAGACGGTTGTTTATAAAGGCCAGCTCACCAGCCTGCAGGTACGCAACTATTTTCCCGATTTAAGCAACAAGCGCGTGGTATCGGCTTTCGGGCTGGTGCATTCCCGCTTTGCCACCAATACCTTTCCTTCCTGGAAGCTGGCGCAGCCCTTCCGCTATATTGCCCATAATGGTGAAATCAATACGCTGCAGGGCAACCTCAACTGGCTCAAATCGAGCGAGCACGGGTTTACCTCGCCTTATTTCACCCGCGAGGAAATGGAAATGCTGCTGCCTATCGTTACTTCGGGCCAGTCGGATTCCGCCTGCCTGGACAATATGATCGAACTGCTCACCCTTACCGGCCGTTCGCTGCCGCATGTGATGATGATGCTGATACCCGAAGCCTGGGATGGCAACGAGCAGATGAAGCCGCAGAAGAAAGCCTTTTATGAATACCATGCTTCTATTATGGAGCCCTGGGACGGCCCGGCATCGATTTCCTTTACCGACGGAAAGATCATCGGCGCTACCCTTGACCGCAACGGCCTTCGCCCTTCGCGCTACCTGGTCACCACCGACGACCGGGTTATCATGGCTTCCGAAACCGGCGTATTGCCCATCGATCCCAAACTGGTGAAAGAAAAAGGCCGCCTGCAGGCCGGTAAAATGTTTGTGGTGGATATGGAGCAGGGCCGCATTATCAGCGACGACGAACTGAAAAATAAAATCTGCGCCAAACCTTATGGCGAATGGCTGAACCAGTATAAAATACGGCTTGAAGAGCTGGATGAGCCGCGCGTGGCTTTTACCCATCTTTCAGACAGTTCGGTATTAAAATACCAGAAAGCATTTGGCTACAGCACCGAGGATATCGATACCATTGTAACACAGATGGCGGTAGACGGCAAAGAGCCCATCGGCTCCATGGGTACCGATATTCCGCTGGCCGTGCTGAGCGACCAGCCGCAGCACATCAGCAGCTATTTCAAGCAGCTGTTTGCACAGGTAACCAACCCGCCCATCGATCCCATCCGCGAACGGATGGTGATGAGCCTTACTGCCTTTGTGGGCAATAACGGCAACCTGCTCGACGAAGACCCCATGCATTGCCATACCGTGGCATTGAAGCATCCCATACTTACCAGTACGGAGCTGGAAAAACTGCGTAGTATCGATACCGGTATATTCCAGGCTAAAACGCTGCAAACCTATTTCCGCGCAGATGGTAAACCCGGTTCGCTGAAAGCGGGGCTGGACAGGCTTTGCCGCTATGCCGAAGACGCCGTGCACGATGGTTTTGAAGTGCTGATCCTTTGCGACCGCGCGGTAGATTCAGACCATGCGGCCATTCCCACGCTGCTGGCTACCGCCGCAGTGCATCACCACCTTATCCGCAAAGGACTGCGCGGGCAGGTAGGCATTGTGGTAGAAGCGGGCGATGTATGGGAAGTACATCATTTTGCCTGTCTTATCGCCTTTGGCGCCACGGCCATCAATCCCTATCTCGCGCTGGCGTCTATACGCAATATGAAAGTAGACGGCTCATTGCAGACTGAACTCAGCTGGGATGAACTTCGCTATAATTATATCAAAGCCGTATGCGACGGCCTGCTGAAAGTATTCTCCAAAATGGGCATCTCCACCCTGCAGTCGTACCAGGGTGCGCAGATATTTGAAATACTCGGCCTCAACCGCGATGTGGTAGACAAATGTTTTACAGGCGCCGTAAGCCGCATCGAAGGCATCGGGCTGGATGAACTGGCTAAGGAAGCACTGGCCAAACATTGGCTGGCGTTCAACCGCAAAGACATACCCGTAAACCGCCTGCCGGTGGGAGGTATTTACCAGTGGAAACGCAAAGGGGAGTTTCACCTCTTTAACCCGCAAACCATCCACCTGCTGCAGTACGCTACGCGGATGAACGACTACGCTACCTTTAAAAAATATTCCAAACTGGTCAACGACCAGAGCGAAAAAGCCTGTACGCTGCGGAGCATGTTCCAGTTCAGGCGCAACCGCCCATCGGTGTCTATCGATGAAGTGGAACCGGCGGAAAGCATTTACAAACGTTTTGCTACCGGGGCCATGAGTTTTGGCTCTATTTCCTGGGAAGCACACACCACACTGGCCATTGCCATGAACCGCCTGGGCGGTAAAAGCAATACCGGCGAAGGTGGTGAGGATGAAAAAAGGTACGAACGCCTGCCTAACGGCGATTATATGCGCAGCGCCATCAAACAGGTGGCCAGCGCACGTTTTGGGGTAACCAGTTTTTACCTTACGGAAGCCGATGAACTGCAGATAAAAATGGCGCAGGGCGCCAAGCCGGGCGAAGGCGGACAGCTGCCCGGGCATAAAGTAGACGAATGGATTGGCAAAACCCGTCACTCCACACCGGGCGTAGGCCTGATATCGCCCCCGCCGCACCACGATATTTATTCCATCGAAGATTTGGCCCAGCTGATATTTGATTTGAAGAATGCCAACCGGCAGGCGCGGATCAATGTAAAGCTGGTATCCAAAGCCGGTGTAGGCACCATTGCTGCCGGTGTGGCCAAAGCAAAAGCCGATGTGATCCTGATTTCCGGTCACGATGGCGGCACCGGTGCATCGCCCATCAGCTCTATCAAACATGCCGGTTTGCCCTGGGAGCTTGGCCTGGCCGAAAGCCACCAGACCCTGGTAAAAAACAAACTGCGCAGCCGCGTGGTATTGCAGGCCGACGGGCAGATGAAAACCGGCAGGGATATAGCCGTTGCCGCCCTGCTGGGTGCGGAAGAATGGGGTGTGGCTACTGCCGCACTGATTGTAGAAGGCTGTATTATGATGCGCAAATGCCATTTGAATACCTGCCCGGTAGGCGTGGCCACACAGGACCCCGAACTGCGCAAGCGTTTTACCGGCAATGCCGACCACGTGGTGAACTTCTTTACGTTTATGGTGCAGGAACTGCGGGAGATTATGGCGGAACTGGGTTACCGTACCGTAAATGAAATGATTGGCCAGGTGGAGAACCTGGAAGTAAGAGAGAATATAAATCACTGGAAATACAGCAAGCTAGATTTATCGCCTATCTTGTACAAAGAGCCGGCTTCGCCGTATACCGGTTTGTATAAAATGGAAGAGCAGGATCATGGCATTGATGGTGTGCTGGATTTTGAGCTGTTAAAAGCAGCTGCACCGGCCATTGAACGACAGGAAAGAGTATCCGCGGCATTCCCGATTAAGAATACCGACCGGACGGCCGGCACTATTCTTTCCAATGAAATCACGAAGAAATACAAAGCGGCCGGTTTGCCGGACGACACCATTCACTTCAATTTTACCGGTACTGCGGGACAAAGCTTTGGTGCATTCAATACCGCCGGTGTAACCCTGGAGCTGGAAGGCGACGCCAATGATTATTTTGGTAAAGGGCTGAGCGGCGCGAGGCTGATTGTTTACCCGTCAAGGGAAGCCAGCTTTATACCCGAGGAAAATATTATCATTGGCAACGTGGCTTTTTATGGCGCTACCTCCGGTGAATCGTTTATCCGCGGTAAGGCCGGCGAACGTTTTGGTGTGCGCAATTCCGGCGCCAGCGTAGTGGTGGAGGGAGTAGGGGACCATGGCTGCGAATACATGACCGGCGGCCAGGTAGTGATACTGGGCGATACGGGCCGCAATTTTGCAGCCGGTATGAGCGGCGGCATTGCCTACGTGTATGATGTAAAAGCAAAGTTTGCCGGCAACTGTAATAAAGAAATGGTTGACCTGGACCCGGTGAGCGAAGCAGATGCACAGCAGTTGCTGGACGCCATTACCCGTCACTATGCCTTTACCGGCAGTACGGTAGCCAAATTTGTACTGGATGATTTTGACAACCAGCTGAAAAACTTTGTCAAAGTATTCCCGAAAGATTACAAAAAAGCTTTGGCGGAGAAGAAGCAAAAAGCAGAAGTGAAAAAATAGTTGATAGATGATAGTTGTTAGTTGATAGGCGCTTGCGTCGAAATCTACCAACCATCATCTATCAACCATCAACCATCA
>JACXTT010001647.1_pt1 | contig 36734 bp, 33 predicted proteins | sample 9270951 | NCBI WGS metagenome assembly JACXTT01 (sample SAMN15532306, study PRJNA645909) | rock metagenome | isolation source: weathered quartz diorite | place: Puerto Rico | collected 2017-06-21 | reverse complement strand
GTACGGCTTCGGCAACACCATTCCGGACTATCCGAAGATCGGCATGTGGCCGGACGGCTACTACGTGACGTGGAACATGTTTCCGGGCGCCGGCGCCTCCTTTACTGGTGCTGAGGCGTGTGCGTGGAACCGCGATGACATGTTGAACAACGTCCACGCTCCGAGGTTCGTGTGCTTTCAGCTTTCGAGTGCATACGCCAGCCTCCTGCCTTCCGACGTCGATGGACCGACCTCGCCTCCGCCAGGTTCTCCGAACTACTTGATGAATATCGATGCGGCGTCGAGCACCTTGAATATCTGGAAGTTCCATGTGGACTTTGGAACGCCGGGAAATTCGACCTTCACGGGTCCTGTTTCCATTCCGGGAGTGGCGCCATTCCAGGGACCGTGCATTGATGTCCCTGAGTGCATTCCACAGCCTGGGACTCCCCAGAAACTCGATGCACTCGGCGACCGTTTGATGTACCGCCTCGCTTATCGCAATTTCGGCGACCACGAGTCGATCGTCGGCACCCACACGGTTGTAGGCGGAGCCGGCAATACCGGCGTTCGCTGGTATGAAGTTCGAAGTCCAAGCAGCGCGCCGACCATCTATCAGCAGGGCACGTTCGCGCCGGATACCGACAATCGCTGGATGGCGAGCATCGCGATCGATCACTCCGGCAACATCGGCGTGGGCTACAGCGTCGCGAGCGCCGGCACGTTTCCGTCCGTCCGCTATACCGGCTGGGAAGTCGGTGACCCGCTCGGAACCCTACAAGCCGAGACGTGGCTCGTGTCGGGTGGCGGATCGCAAACGGGGTTTGACCGGTGGGGTGACTACTCCGCGATGCGAATTGACCCGGCCGATGATTGCACCTTCTGGTACACGCAGGAATATCAGGCGACCACGGACACCGCCAATTGGAATACCCGCATAGGGTCCTTCAAGTTCCCTTCATGCGGTCAGTCTCAGACGAGTACCACGACGACGGTTGTGTCGTCATTGCCGACTTCCACGTTCGGCCAATCCGTGACGTTCACGGCCTCGGTTTCTGCGTCAGCGGCCACCGGTACTGTGCAGTTCTTCGATGGTGGCAATTCTCTGGGTACGTTCCCGCTGAGTGGAGGCAGCGCATCGCTGACCACGGCGACGCTTACCGTCGGCGCGCACTCGATCACGGCCAGCTATAGCGGTGACGCCAACTTCGCGGGCAGCACGTCCTCTGCGATCACGCAGACCGTGACTCAAGCGAGTACCACTACCGCCTTGACGTCGTCGCTGAATCCCTCGACGTTCGGACAACAGGTGACCTTTACAGCAACCGTCAGTCCGGCTTTAGGTCCAACCGGAACCGTACAGTTCTTCGATGGTGCCACTTCTTTGGGGACTGTCGTCCTGAGCGCAGGCAGCGCTTCACTCACAACGGCAACGCTCACTGCTGTCACACACTCCATTACGGCGAGCTACAGCGGTAATGCCACTTACGGCGGCAGCACGTCCTCCGCGGTTACGCAGACCGTGAATCAGGCCGGCACCGCGACCGCGTTGACCTCGTCGCTGGATCCTTCAGTATTCGGACAACAGGTGACCTTCACGGCGACGGTCAGCCCGTCTTCAGGTCCAACCGGAACCGTACAGTTCTTCGACGGCGGTAATCCATTGGGCGCCGCCGTGACCCTCAGCGGCGGCACGGCTTCAATCACTACGTCAACGCTCGCGGTTGGAACGCACTTCATCACCGCTGGCTACAGCGGCGACACCAATTTCACCGCCAGCACGTCGGCTTCGGTGACGCAAACGGTCTCTGCGAGCACGATCAGCACCACCACTGCGTTGACGTCGTCGCTCAATCCCTCGTCTTACGGACAGCAGGTCACGCTCTCCGCGACAGTGAGTCCGTCTTCGGGTGCAACGGGCACTGTGACGTTCATGGACGGCGCCGCACCGCTCGGTACGTCATCGCTCAACGCGAGCGGAGTCGCGACTTTCTCGACGGCGGCACTCGCCGTCGGGACGCACTCCATCACCGCACAGTACGGCGGCGATGGCGTTCACACTGGCAGCGCGTCCCTGCCGGTTTCGCAAATCGTGAACAAGGCCGGCACGACCATCACGTTGACATCCAGTGATAACCCGTCAAAGAGCGGACGGCCAGTAACCTTCACGGCCACAGTTTCACCGTCGACGGCTACAGGAACAGTTCAGTTCTTCGACGGTTCGACCTCGTTGGGTACCGCATCACTCGTCAGCGGCCAGGCGTCAATATCGACGTCATCGCTCACCGTCGCGAAACATTCGATCACGGCCGTTTACAGCGGGAATGCGAATTTTGAAGCCAGCACGTCGGCCGTTCTTATTCAGAACGTGACGGGTAAGAAATAGTCCGGCGATCGCGGTGGCACGACCTCACCGAGTGAGGCCGTCTCCCCTCAGGCCCGGCTAGAACCGGACCCCACCACAATGATGCACTTCGTGCTAAAGCTGTACGTGTGACGACCGGACTTCACACACTGCATTCACTGTCCGCGGAGGTCGCGGACCTGCGGCATGCAGCCGACCTGCTGGAATGGGATGAGCGGGTCTGCATGCCGCATGGTGGCGCCACCACGCATGGCGAGATGCTCGCCACGCTGCGACGCCTGGCACACGAGAAATTCACATCGTCCGAGATGGGCGACGCGATCGAAGCGGCTCGTGCGGAATCCATTCGCATCGACGATGGCGGCGCCGCGCAACGGCTCGTCGCCGTCACGGCGCGAGACTACGAGAAGGCAACGAAGGTTCCTGCGCCATTTGTCGCCGAGCTCGCCGAAGCAGTCTCCGCCGGTCAGCAGGCATGGGGCCAAGCGCGCGCCAACTCGAACTTCGCCGCCTTCAAGCCCTTTCTCGAGAAGATAGTCAAACTCAAGCAACGCTACGTCGCGTTTTTCCCGCCGGCCGAACACCCGTACGACGTATTGCTCGATGACTTCGAGCCGTCGATGAAGACTGCTGAAGTAAAAACCATTTTCGACCAGTTGCGTCCGCGACAGGTTGAACTGATTCGTTCGGTCTCGGCGACACCTGCCGTCGACGATTCCTTCCTCCGCACGCCTTACGAGGAAGCCGCCATGCTGGCGTTCGCAGTGGACGTCGTGACTGCTTTTGGATTCGACTGGACGCGTGGAAGGCAGGACAAGTCGTTACACCCGTTTGCGACGGCCATCGGCGCCGACGACGTACGAATCACCACCCGGTGGGTTGCAGGCATGCCGCTGAGCATGTTGTTCGGAACAATGCACGAGACCGGACACGCACTCTACGAGCAAGGCGTCACACCCGAACATCACCGCACCGCCCTCGAGGGCGGCGCCTCCCTTGGTGTCCACGAGTCGCAGAGCCGGCTCTGGGAGAACCTGGTTGGCCGCTCACTTCCCTTCTGGGAGCATTTCTATCCGCAGCTCCAGGCGCGCTTTCCGGCGCAGCTCGGTAGCGTCCCGCTCGAGCTGTTCTATCGCGCGATTAACAAGGTGCAGCCCTCATTGATCCGCGTCGAAGCCGACGAGGCGACGTATAACCTGCATGTGATGCTCCGGGTGGAGCTCGAAATCGGGCTCATCGAAGGTCAGATCGCAGTCGACGATCTGCCAGATCGTTGGAATGCTGGCATGCGCGAGTACTTGGGACTGACGCCACCCGACGCGGCGCGTGGCGTCCTGCAGGACATTCATTGGTCGGCGGGACTCTTCGGCTATTTCGCGACCTATACGCTTGGGAACGTGATCGCCGCCCAGCTGTGGCGCCGGTTCAAGCAGGTGCACCCGGCGCGAGATGAGGATATCGGGCGGGGTGAGTTCGCGCCGCTCCTGCAGTGGCTGCGCCGCGAGTTGCATCAACACGGGCGCGCGTATCGGCCGCAGGAACTGGTGCAGCAGATTACCGGGTCGGGCGTTGATCCCGCGCCCTATCTCCAATACCTCGCGGGGAAGTACGGGCAAGTCGCCCGGCACTAGCGTCGGCGCTGCGCTTCACTTCGTCGCCTCGACGCTGGCTTCGTCGATCGCCGTTATAGGCCCAGAGGAACCATCGCTGCCCGGCGAGTTTCTCGGCCAGCCGGATCTGAAAGCGTTGGAGTTGCGCCTCGCTGAAAAATCTCCGTTGCTGCCGGCGATGACCCGGGCCGGCCATGATCAACGTGTTGCCAGGCAGTCGCTCAATCCAGATGCTTTCCGAACCTCGTATGAACAGCCATGAAGCGATCGGCATCAATCTCCTCGGTGCTGACCTTATCGGCAAATGTGCGCCGGCCCGTATAGATGTGAGGTTATATTTCCAAGCGTGACCGATTTTCATGCTCGCCGGGCCTTCCTGAAGGCCGCTGTAGCCGCTGGTGCGGCCTGGGCGACCGCTGATCTGCTCGAAGTCGAAGATGCCCTTGCCTTCGCCAGTCAACAGGCGTCGGCGAACGTCGCCGCCCAGACGCGCACACTGACGCCGGCGCAGAGTGAAGTCGTATCCGCTCTCACGTCGCGGATCCTCCCCGCCGTGGACGGTCGGCCGGGAGCCACCGAAGCCGGCGCGGTGTACTTCATCGATCGCGCGCTCGGGACGTTCAATGCTGCACAACGCTCGCTCTACACAGAGGGCATTGCGGATCTCAATCGGCGGGCACAAGCCAAAGTCGCTGGAGCCGCGAGTTTCGCCGCCCTGCCCGCGCCTCAACAGGACGAGGTGATCCGGAGTATCGAAGCCACGCCGTTCTTTCAAGCGGTGCGCCTGGACACCGTCGTCGGCACCTTCGCGCTTCCGTCGTGGGGCGGCAACCGAGACTACATGGGTTGGCACTTACTCGGTCTTGAGCACCAAATGAGCTTTCAAGCGCCGTTCGGCTACTACGACGCCGATGTCAACCGGAGAAATTGATGGCTCAGCAGTCGCATCCGAGCGCGCGCTTCAGACCCACCGACATCGTCGACTTCGTCATCGTCGGTTCCGGCGCAGCTGGCGGCATCATCGCGAAGGAACTGTCGACCGCCGGACACACGGTCGTCGTGCTCGAGCAGGGCCCGAGGTTGTCAGAACGTCAGTTTGACCACGACGAGTTCGGCACGTTCATGCGCGGTCACAACATCAACGATCCGGCCACGCAGCCGCATACGTTCCGACCCACACCGCAGGAAGCGGCACAGCGCCGGCAGGTCCTCGTCTACGGCCGGCTTGTGGGCGGCAGCAACGCGCACTTCACCGGCAACTTCTGGCGGATGCGACCAAGTGATTTCAACGAGGCGAGCCGGTTGGGCGGCGTGCGCGGCACGGGACTCGTCGACTGGCCGCTCACCTACGACGAGCTCGAGCCGTATTACACGAAGGCCGAGTGGGAGCTGGGCGTCTCGGGTGAACCCGGGCCGTTCGATCCGCCGCGTTCACGGCCATACCCGATGCCGCCCTTGCCCGTGAAATCATCTGGCGTCCTGCTGGAGCGCGGTGCGCGCGCGCTTGGCCTGCATCCGCAGCCATCGCAGATGGCGATCAACTCACGAACCTACAACGGTCGGCCGGCCTGTCAGCACTGCGGCTTCTGTCTGATCTTCATGTGTGAGTTTCGCGCCAAGTCGACATCGATGGCCGTCATGCTGCCGCTCGCCGAGGGCACCGGTCGCTGTGAGGTTCGGCCCGACAGCTACGTCGCGCACGTCGAAGTTGCACCGAATGGCCGCGCGACGGGCGTGACCTATTTCGACGCGCAGAAACGAATGCAGCGGCAACGAGCCAGAGCCGTCGTCGTGTGCGCCAACGGATCGGAGACGCCGCGCCTCCTGCTCAACTCCGCGTCTTCGCGTTTCCCACAGGGACTGGCCAATTCGAGCGGTGTCGTCGGCAAGCACCTGATGTTCAACACGTACTTTGAGGTGAACGCGCAGTTCGAACAGCCGCTCAACGAGTTCAAAAGCGTGCAGAACACCCGGATGGTTCTTGATTTCTACGAGAGCGATCCGAAGCGCGGCTTCTATGGTGGCGGCGGCATCGACGCACGGTTCGGCAAGTACCCAATCATTTTCGCGCTGGAGGGTCTCCCGCCCGGGACGCCGAGCTGGGGCGAAGACTTCTCACGCCAACTTGCACGTCAGTTCCCGCGAACGATGGCGTTCGGGTGCCACGGCACATCGCTGCCGCTCGAGAGCAACAACATCACGCTCGATCCGACGCTGAAGGATGCGTGGGGACTGCCATGCATCCGGGCCACCTATACGGATCATCCTGATGACCTGAAAAACGCGGCGTTTCTTGCCGGCCACGCCACGGAGATCGCGCATGCGGCCGGCGCGCTCAAGGTATGGTCCGCTCCGGTCGTGGCGCAGACGCTCGCAGTACATCTTCTGGGCACGTGCCGAATGGGCAACGACCCGCGTACGTCGGTGGTAGACCGATATCACCGTGCGCATGATGTGCGGAACCTGTTCATCTGTGACGGGAGCAGCATGGTCACTTCGTCTCGAGGGCAGCCTACCGAGACGATTTCGGCGCTGGCCTTTCGCGCTGGTGAACACATCGCCGACTTCGCCAAGCGCGGAGAAATCTGAGGCGTCCAGGCATCTGAGCCAGACACGCGCGGCACCACCACAGCTCATCTAAGCGTTGTTTGTTAGGATCGCCGTCATGCCCAAGAACTCGGTCGCTCACTTCGAGATCTATGCGGACGATCCGGACACGCTCGCGAAGTTCTACACGAACCTGTTCGATTGGAAGATCGAGGCCGTCCCCGGAATGGACTACCGCATGGTGCAGACCACTGACACCGACGCTCAGGGTCATCCCATGTCCGCCGGCGGAATTAATGGCGGTATCGCGAGACGCCCGGCGGGCTATCAGATGAATGGTGCGGCGAACTACGTGAACGTGGAATCGATCGAGGCCACGATGGAGAAAGCCAAAAAGCTCGGCGCTCGCGTGACCAAGGAGAAAATGCCGGTTCCCGGGATGGGGTGGTTCGCGATGTTCATCGATCCGCAGGGGAACCACTTCGCAATTTGGAAGCCAGATCGGAACGCGAAGTAACTCCGTTTGGTTCAGGGATCTATTCGATGCGACTCGCCTTCACATCGATTGCCGGTTCCGTATCCTCCGAAACGTAGCCCTTCCGGCGACGCGCTCTCACGACGAGCATCACGCAGCCGGTCCACGTCGGCAACATGTCCGTGAACGGAACGAACTCCAGCAGGAACGTCGGGAGCAAGAGCGGATGAAAGCCGAGCAGTCGCGTCATCGCGACCAGCGCCACAGCGTCGAGTCCTTCATCGACGCCGGCCCAGCCAAACGGCCCGAGGAGAAACTGCGCGATATCAACCGTGACCGCGAGGGCATATGCCATCCGGATGTTGGACCGCGTGAGACGCGGTGGCGCCTGTATTCTGGCGAACCACCGTTGTACGGATGCGAACAGTTCAGATAACATCACAGCGCCCATGGACCATGATCGCAAATCGCGCAGGCACTAGAGAATAGGCGCGCGCAATCGATGCTCTCGCAGCTGTTGGACAACAACCGACGCTGGGCGCAGCAGGTTACCGCGCGCGATCCGCAGTTTTTTCGTTCGCTCGTAGCACAGCAATCTCCGCGGTATCTCTGGATCGGCTGTTCAGATAGCCGCGTGCCGGCAAACGAAATCGTCGGCCTGGCGCCCGGCGAACTGTTCGTCCACCGTAACGTCGCCAATATCGTCGTCCACACCGATCTGAATTGCCTCTCGGTACTGCAATACGCCATTGACGTGTTGAAGGTCGAACACGTCATCGTGTGCGGCCACTACGGGTGCGGCGGCGTACGAGCGGCGTATCTCAAGTCATCCCTGGGCCTCATCGACAACTGGCTGCGCCATGTACGGGACGTTCATGATCGCTGCCGCAAACTGATCGAGCGCGGCGACGGTGAAGACGCAGCGATCAATCGGCTCTGCGAGCACAACGTGATCGCGCAGGTTCACCACGTCTGTCAAACGACGATCGTGCAGGATGCGTGGAGGCGGCGGCAGCGTGTCGCGATCCATGGCTGGATCTACGACCTTCGCGACGGACTCCTTCGAGACTTGCAATGCACGGCGACCGGCGTAGCTGAATTTGAAGCGGCGCAGACCGACATCGCGAGCGCGTAGCGGCCGATGTCAGGCCGGTTCACTGTGGCCATCGCAATGCAGCACGCCGAGATAACGACTCCACGGCCCGACGGCATCGCGATATTGGTAGGCCATCACTCGCGAGATCTGATGAAGATGGGTCAGATCATGCGCTGCCCAGGTCGCCAGTAACTCCGACAACGTCACGACGCCGAATGCCGGGTGGCGCCCGCGGCGCTGCAGGTCATCGGGGGTGATGTGCAACGCTTCGAGAGCGTTCACATTCTCGAACCGAAGACGGGCGAACTCGTCCAGCAACTTCGTGAGGGATTGTTCCCCGCTCTGTTGGAATTGAGCCGTGCGGTCAATAGGCTCGAACGCCTTCATTTCGCCATATTGAAGAATGATCCTCACGCGAGGCAGCCAATTTGTTTGTTCGCCGTGGATCAGATGAGCGACGACATCGTACGCGCTCCAGCTCTCGGGGCCTTCATCGCGGAGCGTCCAGTTGCTCGGCAGATCTCGAAGGAGGGCATCGAGCACCGCGGGCGTGCGACGAAGAAGCGGAATCGTCTCGCGAAGGTCATGTCCCATGGTTATCCGTCCCGTTGAGAGATTGCGGGGTATGGCTGGCAGCACTTCTCGCACAGGTCCCGCCAGCGCAAGGATTTCTCAATAGTGTACGGTCTCGCATCTCCGCGGACACGATCGATCTCGCCGGATGGATGCGCCGCGCGCGATGCGGCTTGACCGGCCACGCCATGGTTCTCCACCTGCAGCCGCACAAAATGTCACTTCGATGCATCGACTGCGGAGAGCAGACGCCGGGGTGGACCATTCGCGCCCGCGGCTGATCGCCCGTTACGCCCCGAGACGAGGGGCCGTACAATCGAACTGTGAAAGGTGCGATCCTCCTGGCCGTTGCGTTGACGTTCTCTCGAACGGATACGTCCGCCGAGGATGGAATCCAGCTCACAACCGACGCTCGCTCCATTCGACAGGGAGAGGTCGTGGTGTTCACCGCGACGACGTCGCAGCCGGTTGACGCGATGCGTGCGCGCGCATTCGATCGCGATATCCCCACGTTTCAGTTGGACGCCACGCGATGGCGGGCGCTCCTCGGTATCGATATCGATACCAAGCCCGGATCGTACGAGGTGTCATTCGAGGCTATATCCGCAGGCCACACGACAAGGGCGACGACTGAACTCACCGTCACGGCCGGTGAGTTCGGTAGACGCGTGCTGAAAGTCGATGACGCATTCGTGAATCCACCGCCGCCGGTCATCGCGCGGATCAGACGCGAAGCTGCGGAAGTCGAACAACTCTGGACGCAATCGGAACCGCGCCGTCTCTGGGACACCGGCTTCGTTCGACCCGTGCCAGGCCGGGCGAACGGGGCGTTCGGCTCGCGCAGTGTTTTTAACGGCCAGCCACGGCAACCGCACGGCGGCGCGGACTTTCTCAGTCCGGCCGGCACTCCTATTGAGGCGCCGAACAGCGGGCGCGTGGTGCTCGCGCGCGATCTCTACTTCACCGGCAACACGGTCGTGATCGATCACGGCCTTGGCGTGTTTTCGTTACTCGCACACCTCTCGGTGATGGACGTTCATCAAGGGGAGTTGGTCACCCAGGGCCAGACGATCGGGCGCGTCGGTGCGACCGGGCGCGTAACAGGTCCGCATCTCCACTGGGCTGTCCGGATGAACGGCGCTCGCGTCGATCCATTAGCCGTTCTCGCGACTGTCCGTTAACCGTCAACAGGATTACACAGTCGCGTACTGCGGCTTCGCCGCGGTCTTGACGGGCGCTGTTTCGCGCATGGCGATCATGGCGGCGAAACCGATGCCGACCGCGGCCATCATGTACCAAGCCGGTGCCAGTGGGTTTCCCGTGACGATGATCAGCGAAGCGACGATGAACTGAGCAGTTCCACCGAAGGTCGAAATCGCAAGCGCATACGTAATCGCGACTGCTCCGGATCGCACGCTCACCGGCAACGCCTCGGTCAGTGAAACCAGAACGGGCGCACTGCCGAGCGTCATCATCACTGCCATCACGGCGGTAGCTCCAAACAGCGTTGCCGGCGTGGGAAACCGCGTCATCAACGTGAAGGCGGGAACCACCACCAGGAAGAGTGAGATCCACGGGATCATCATCATCGGCTTGCGGCCGTAGCGATCCGACAACCAGCCGCCGACCGGTGCGAGACAAAAGTCGGTCAATCCGACAATCACCGTCGTGCCGAACGCGACGTCAGCGCGCATGTGAAGCGTCACTGTCGCAAACGTCGTCATGTAATCCATCACATAGGTCGCAATCGTTCCGCTCGCAAGCATCACGAGTCCAAGGGCGGCAACACGGAGATGCGGACGCACACTCGATGAGGGCGGTCCGCCCTGCGATTTCGACTGCCCTTCGTATGTTTCCGGGAGGCTCCGTCGGATCAGGAGTCCAAACGGTACGATCAGCGTTCCGACCAGGAACGCCACACGCCATCCCCACGCATCGAGTGCCTCGGGATCGAGGATGCGCGCCAGCATCACGCCGATCAGTCCGGCAGTCATCACCGCGAAGCCTTGTGTCGAGTACTGCAGCGACGCATACAGCCCACGTTTCTCAAGCGGCGCCGCCTCCATCAAGTACGCGGTCGTGGGCCCGACTTCTCCACCGAGCGCGAAGCCCTGCAGGAGTCGAAACACGATGACGAGGATGGGCGCGGCGATTCCGACTGACGCGTAGGTGGGCGTCAGCGCGAGCCCCGTCATCGCGATGCCCATACAGGAGAACGAAAGCAGCATTGCCGGTTTTCGTCCGACTCGATCGCCCATCCTGCCGATCACCACGCCGCCGACCGGCCGCATGAGGAAGCCGGCGCCGAACGTCGCCAGCGACAACAACAGACTTGATGACGGATTGCGCGCGGGAAAGAAGGCGCGGCCGATATGGACGGCGAAAAACGCGTAGGTCAGGAAATCATAGAACTCGAGCGCGTTGCCGACGACAACCGCCAGAATCTGACGCTTCGCCACTCGTGACATGGAGGCGCATCATACCGCCTGTGCGTGCCTATGGTCGGCGCGTCTCCTTCCGCAGCGCACGCAGTAATCCCTGCGAATCGCCGAGACGGTTGTCGAAAATCCGGCGTGCGACATCAAGCAGCGCGCCGACGAGCGGGTCCCGTACGGCATACCGGACGGACGATCCTTCCTTGCGTGCCGAGACGATGCCCTGGTGACGCAACACGGCCAGCTGCTGCGAGACGATCGGCTGATCCAGCGCGAGATCCTCCTGCAGCTCCTGCACCGTCCGTTCCCGGCGCACGAGCGCCTCGAGTATTCGGATCCGCGTGGGGTGGGCCAGGGCGCGAAAAAACTGCGCCTTGAAGCTCTGAAGCTCGCCGGCGGCCGGCTCGCTGCGTCGCACATCACGCTTCGGCGACATCGATAGGTTATTATATATGAATATTAATATATAGCCACACGTCCAGTGCCCATCTCGATCAGTTCACGCGATAATTCTCTGGCGCAGGCCATCGATCGGCTCGCGCATCTGCTGCCGGCGCAAGGGCCGATCAGCATCTTCATCCACCACAACACGCTGCACGCCTACGAACACCTGCCGTTCGAAGAGGCGGTCGAACACGCCGCGATCCGATTAGGACGCGAAGCGTACTTGCCCGAGCCGCGATATCGCGACAAGTTGGCCTCCGGACGTATTCGTCCCAGAGACATAGAGGCACTGCTGCTGGAACAACTGGGCGCTAGTGGATCGGAGGACATCGCGGGTCTTGGATCGCGCCTCGAGCTCTGGAGGGCAGTCGTACTGCACGGGATTCCCGCCGCCACAGGCCGGGAGCTCTCGTGGATCCTCGAAGAAACCGAGGCGCTGTCACGATTTCGGACCGACGTCCCAGCGAGCGCCCGGTCGGCGCTCGCTGCGCTGCGGGAAATCAACGACCGCGTTGACGACGAACGGCAGGCGGTGCGTCGGCTCTGGAACACCTGCGTCCAAGCGGTGGCGCGCGCCCACGAGTCGCCACCGCCTGCGCTGGAGACCGCGCCCGTGCGCCATCGCGATTGGCTGTTGGCGGTGCACGGCATCGATACGGATGCGTGGATTCATCCGTCACTCATTCGTTTCCTCGCGGGCTACCTCGACCAGGGCCTGGCGCACTGGTCCATGCCGGAACGCGAACGTGGAATCCACGGCTGCTTTCTCGAGGTCTATGGAACGTCGCTGTCGGCACGGTGCGGCCAGTGGGCTCGCACGCTCCCGATAGTCGTCGCCGAAGATCGCGCTGCCGGACGCACTGCGTTCGATTCAATCGCACATTCACTGGTTCAACTCGGTGTGCACGAGGACGAGTCCGAGGACTATCTCGCCGCCGAACTGCTCGCGCTGCGCGGATGGGCCGGCATCGTACGGCAGATTGAAGAGCGTCCCGACCGGGTGCCTGCACGCGACCTCACCGTCACGTTGCGCGGCTACCTCGCGGTGCGCCTGCTGTTCGAACGGGCGGCACTCGAGGACGCGGCGCGGCGACTCTCATTTCACGGCTCTGTCGCGGACCTTCGCGATTGGCTTCGACATAGGGTCCCGGCTTCGCAGCCGCCGACTACGGTCGAGCGCGCGTGGCCGCTCTTTCATCTGGCTCAACTCTGCGGCGTTGACGCTTCGATAGCTGAGCAGTGGACGCCAGCCAATGTCGCGGAGCTCGAATCCGAACTGCAAGAGCTGAATACGATGCGTCGCCGCCGAATTCTTCATCAGGCTTTCGAGCGAGCGATTCGATATCGCTTGTACGACGCAGTCGCGCAACACACACTGCAGGTTTCTCCCGACACGCCGGCATTCCAGGCAATCTTCTGCATCGACGAGCGTGAGGAATCGTTTCGTCGGCATCTGGAAGAGGTTGAGCCAGCTTGCGAGACGTTCAGTACGGCGGGTTTCTTCAACGTGGCGATGTATCACGAGGGGATCACCGACGCGCATCCGCGGCCGCTCTGCCCCGTGGCGATCCGTCCCGACCACTACGTTGCCGAAGTCGAAGCCGATGGCGATCGGCTCGTCGAACGGACTCGTCGTCTCCATCGACGCGCCGCGGGTTTTCTTGGCTACAACGTGCATCTGGGAAGTCGCCTGCCTGTTCGCGGTGCCGTGCTGATGACGGCGTTCGGCTGGCTGGCGCTCATGCCATTAGTCCTGCGCGTCGTGTTCCCGTGGCTGTCGTCACGATGGCGCCGCATACACGAGACGACGATCACCACGTCGCGGACACGTTTGCAATTGGATCGTGAAACCCACGCGCCGCCGATCGGAAAGCATTCGGGGTTTACGGTCATGGAGATGGCCGACATCGTGAGCCGGGTCATCGAAGACATCGGCATCCGTGAGCGCCTCTCTCCGCTGGTGCTCGTCATCGGGCATGGCTCGATCAGTCTCAATAACCCTCACGAGTCCGCTCATGACTGTGGAGCGTGCGGCGGCGGGCGGGGTGGACCCAACGCACGAGCATTCGCACAAATGGCTAACGACCCTCGCGTGCGCGAGCTGCTCGCTGCAGAGGGGCTGGCCATTAGCGCCAGGACGTGGTTCGTGGGGGCCCAGCGCAACACGTGCAACAACGAGGTGACCTTCTTCGACGAGGACCTCATTCCTCCGGCATGTCGACCATTGTTTGTGCGAGCGCTGGACGTGATTGAGACGACCAGACGTCGCGAAGCGCACGAACGGTGTCGTCGGTTCGACGGGGTTCCAAGGTGGTATCCCGCGCCCGCGGCACTGGCACACGTCCAGGGACGCGCCGACGATCTGGCGCAGCCGCGGCCTGAGTACGGCCATGCCACCAACGCCTTCTGTGTGATTGGCCGTCGAACCCGAACTCGCGGGGTGTTTCTCGATCGGCGGGCGTTCCTCGTCTCCTACGATCCGTCGCGCGACGACGATGGTGCGATTCTCGCGCGCGTGATGAGCGCCGTAGTTCCCGTCGTTGCTGGCATCAGCCTCGAGTACTACTTCAGCTATGTCGATCCGACGGGGTACGGGTCCGGTACCAAACTGCCGCACAACGTGACGTCGCTTCTTGGTGTGATGGATGGTGCGCAGAGCGATTTGCGCACCGGCCTTCCCTGGCAGATGGTCGAAATCCACGAGCCCACGCGACTGGCGATTGTGGTCGAGGGCACACCGGAACGCGTGTGGCGTGTCGTCGAGGCGAATCCGGATATCGCGCGGCTTGCGCGAAACCGCTGGCTATGGATTGCCTGCCTCGACATGGAATCTGGCGCACTATGGGAGCTCCGCTCGACCGGGTTCGTCCCATATACCCCCGGGCATGCGCTTTCCATCGTCATGGGTGATTCGGCGGCTTGGTACCACGGCAAACGAGGGTTTCTCGCACCCGTCGCGCTCGTGCCCACACTGACCCAACAGGATCGCAGGGCTCAGACATGACCCTCGGTATGCCGAGCGTTCCGCTCATCGTCCTTGTCCTCATCGGAGTCGGATCGCCGGCTCTCCTGCTGGCGGTACTCGGCGCCGCATCCGTGATCAACCGTCCACTGTCGGAGCGTTGGACAGGCCTGCTGGCGGCGAGCTCGATGGCCTTGGCCTGTGCCGCCCTGCTCGTAGCCTTCACGGTCTACGGAATTACCGGAGCTGGCACGCACTTGCTCTCGTATGGGACGTGGTCGACGTCGCATGAAGGCGGTATCGCGATCGAATTCCTGGTGGATCGATCGTCGCTGGCGTTTGCGGTGCTCTCGACCGCCATCGCAGGCGTCGTGTCGGCGTTTTCAAACCGCTACCTGCACCGCGAGGCGGGTTACAACCGGTACTTCGTCCTTCTGGCGATGTTCGTTGTCGGCATGCTGCTCGTGGCGCTTGCCGGAAACGTGGCGGTGCTCTTCATCGGATGGGAACTCGTTGGGCTCAGCTCGGCGCTGCTGGTCGCGTTTTTCCACGAGCGACCGGCGGCCGTGTCGAACGCGTTTCGAGTGATATCGGTCTACCGAATCAGCGATGCGGCGCTGCTTGCTGCGGCGGTCCTGCTGCGCCACGTCGCGGGCACAGGCAGCCTCGCGCTTCTGTTTGGAGGTGGGACCACTTCTCCAACGGCGCTGACGACGACCCACGCGACCATCATCGCCGTTCTGCTCATTGTGGCGGTGGCGTGCAAGAGCGCACTGCTCCCCTTTTCCAGCTGGTTGCCGCGTGCGATGGAGGGACCGACACCCTCAAGTGCTGTGTACTACGGCTCGCTTTCAATTCACGCCGGATGCTTTCTGCTGCTGCGCGCCGCGCCACTCCTCGAACAAGCGCCTGTGGCGCGCCTGTTGGCCGGCATGCTGGGAGCGGCCACCGCATTGTTCGCGGGAATCACCACACGCGTGCAGAGCGACGTCAAATCGTCGCTTGCCTACGCATCCCTCACTCAGGTCGGTCTCATCGTCAGCGAGATTGCGATTGGCTGGTACACGATCGCATTCATCCATTTGGCCGGCCACGCCTGCTTCCGACTGCTGCAGTTCCTGAGCGCGCCCAACGTTCTTCACGATCTTCATGGTCTCGAAGACGCCATCAGTGACCATTCCGCTGCGGGCCAGGGTCTGTCCGCAGTACTGATGTCGGATCGCGCGCATCATCGACTGTATCTCTTCGCACTTGAACGCGGGTTTCTGGACAGCATCCTGGATCGGGGCGTGGTCGCGCCGTTTCATCGCACGGCGCGACTGTTCGCGCGCCTCGACGAATGGCTGTGCGGCGCAGTGCTCCCGTCGTGGCGACCTGCTCCCGTTGATGGAGAGGATCGGGATGAGTGACGCACGATTATGGCTTGCCGGGCTTGTTGCGTTGCCCAGCCTCGTGATCCTCTTTTCTTTCGTTCGCGTTGAAGTCGAGCCTCTCCGCCGGCTCGCCGTCAGCTCGGCCATCGCGATGCTGCTCGCCGCGCTGGTCGTCGCGGGGTCGCCCACTCTGCGCGAGTTCTCAATTCACACCTCCGCCCTCACGTCGGTGCCGGGCGGCGAAGAGGTGGTTCGTGTGGACACGCTCTCGGCGGCGCTGCTGCCGTTTGCAGCGGGCCTCTGGCTGCTGACCGTCGCCGTGACACCGAGAGCGTCGCTCGATCGACGTGGCTTGCGACGAACGGCCTTCGCGACGTTGATCACGCTGGCATCCTTCCTGACTGCGAGCGCCGTGGTACTTCTGATCCTCTCGATTGTTTCGGTGTGGACGTTCTTATCGGGACTCGCCGATCCCGCGCATCGGCATCAACGCCGGGTGGTGGCGGTCTATCTCGGCGCATCGACTCTGCTGTTCGCCATAGGTGTTGCGTTGCAGGTGAGTCCACGGGTGCAGAACTCCCCGCTCGAAACTGCGGCGATGTGGTGCATCGTCATCGCGGCGCTGATGCGAAAAGGTATCGTGCCCTTTCACGCGTGGGTGCCGGAGGTATTTGATCACGGAAGACTGGGCCCTGCCATCCTCTTCAACGCGCCTCAAGTGGGCGCGTACATGACCGTCGTGCTCATCGTGCCGCGGGCTTCACCGGAGATGTTGCGGATCATCGCGCTGCTGGCGCTCGGGACCGCCGTGTACGGTGCGGCGCTCGCTCTGGTCCAGACGAGCGCGCGACGGGCGTGTGGCTACCTTTTCATGAGCCAGTCGGCACTGGTGATGGCTGGTCTCGACTGTACCAGCGTAACGGCGCTGGCAGGCGGCTTGTTGGTGTGGCTGTCGGCAGGATTAGCGTTTGCGGGGCTTGCTCGCTGCGTACTCGTGCTCGAGGCGCGGCGGGGCCGACTGAATCTGACCACATACCACGGCGGCTACGAGCGCATACCGGTGCTCGCGATTAGCTTTCTCGCGATGGGCCTCGCATGTACCGGGTTTCCAGGAACGCTCGGCTTCGTCGGTCAGGAACTCCTCGTTGACGGCGCCGTGGACGTGTTCCCGGTCATGGGATTCGCCGTCGTCATCGCGTCGGCGTTGACCGGCCTCGCTGTGTTGCGCATGTATTTTTCCCTCTTTTGCGGTCGTCCGGACGTGCTTGTCCACCCGAGCCTTCGGCTCGGGTTACGCCCGCGTGAAGCGTGGACGTTTGTGGCGCTCGTCACCGCGCTGATTGGGCTCGGCATCGCGCCGCGGCCGCTCGTCGATTCGCGGTTCGACGCGAGCGAAGACATCTTGCGACTGCGCCAGCAACGCGTGGCGAGCCGTTTGTCGTCGACGCACGTCCGACCCCTTTCTTCCATCGGGAGACGTGTTTCGGATCCGGCACGCTCGGAATAGCGCTCAAGACCTCGCGGCGAACGCCGCCGGCGATCACAACAAACGTGATGACGGATTGCGCGCGGGAAAAGAACGCGTCGCTGCAGCGGCCTTACGCAAATTGCTGATCGTCGGCGGATGGACCATAGATCGCGGGCACCACGCGACCGGTAAGCCGTAGGTAGACGGTCAATTGGCCGCGATGGTGCGCCAAATGATTGATCGTGTCGCGCAGCACCACGTGCCGCGGCTGATCGAGTACGACCTTTCCTCCTGCCAGCAATCGCCAGTTCGTTGCCATCAGGAATTCGTCGGTCGTCCGGGCAAGAGCCTCTCGGCCTTTCTGTATGTTCGCGTCATGAACGGCGACGAGCGAGTCGGTCGCCGGCTGCTGGTAGGTGCCTTGTCCGGGCGGCGGCGTCAGATTGAGTTCGTCCTGCTCGATGATCAGATTGATCCACGATGGCATCGACGCAACCAGACCGGCGAGTCGCCCGAGCGGCATCGACTTCGGATGAGGGCTCCAATCGTCGCGATCGTGCGGCACCTGTTCGAGGGCCCGGCGCGTACGCGGTGCTTCGCGTTCGAGCTCGGCCAGGAATAACTCCATGAGCTTCATGGCGACCTCCGCACCGAGTCTACTGAATGTCGGGACGTCCCCGTTCGTCGATCAGCTCGCCAATGTGCAGCCGCCGGACTTGAAGGGTGTCTACCGTCAGCGTTCGGATACGGCCGCGTTTTACCGCGAACGCGCCAACGGCAAGACGTCCGACAGCAAGTGCGCCGATTGCGGTCGCACCGAGGGCGAGTGCCCCGAGAGCGACCGCGCCAAGTCGGAACGCATGATTGACGCGAGTCGGACTCCGGTCTCCCGCGGCGATCGAAGGTTGCACCGCTCGAATTCCTTCTTGTCCAAACTGCACGTCGTTCATGGTGCACCTCGTTCGTCCGCGAGCGGTTCGCGAGATCTCCTCAAACCTAGGCGAACTGGTAATCGATGGGCAAGGTCAGCAGCCGCTCCACTATTGACGCAGCGATCTGAAGCCTGTGCGGAGGTCCTCGACGAGGGCCCTCGGCTGCTCCCACGCAGCGAAGTGCGCGCCTTTGTCGTGCCGGTTGTAGTAGATGAGTTTCGGATACGCGCGCTCGGCCCAGCTCCTTGGAGCGGCATAAATCTCGTCCGCAAAGACACTCACGGCAACCGGAATCTTGACGTCCCGTGCGTCGAAGAAGCCCCCCGCAATCGCCAGCTGTCTGAGCTCCCAGTAAAGGCGCGCCGACGAGATTGCCGTGTTCGTGAGCCAGTAAAACGTGATGTTGTCCAGGATGTCATCTCGCGTGAGCCCTTCGGCGGCGCCATCGAAGACGCAGGCGATAAGCGCGTAGCTGGACGCGTCATGGTCAAGGATCCAGGCGGCCAGGCCGACGGGTGAATCTGCAATCCCGTACAGCGTCTGCGGACGGAGTCCCATCTCGTTGGCATAGCCGAGTCCCTGTTGATAAAAGAACGAGAGCTGGTCCCAGGCGCGCCGTTCGTCAAACGAGAGCGTGGAAGGCGGCGTATTGCCAAGCGCGAGTGCCTTCGCAATGTCGGGCGGCACGGTTGCTGGCATATTCGTGTGAACGCCAAGCAACTCCGGAGGCGTCTGCAGCGCCATCACTTCCGAAATCACGCTCCCCCAGTCGCCGCCCTGCGCGACGAACTTCGTGTAGCCGAGGCGCTTCATCAGCGTTACCCAGGCACGCGCGATGGTCGGCGGATTCCAACCAGGCGCAGTGGGCTTGCCCGAGAATCCGTATCCTGGCAACGACGGAATCACCACATGGAACGCGTCCGCGGCGCTCCCGCCATGTGCCGTGGGATTGGTCAGCGGCTCGACGATCTTCAGCTGTTCGATGACGGAGCCGGGCCATCCATGCGTGACGATGAGCGGCAGCGCGTTCTCATGCTTCGAACGCACGTGAATGAAATGAATGTCCAGTCCATCGATTTCGGTCACGAAGTTTGGCAGCGCCTTCAGTTTCGCCTCGCATTTGCGCCAGTCGTGTTCGGTCTCCCAGTAGCGCGCGAGTTTCTGCATCGTCGCCAGCTGCACGCCCTGCGAGGCGTCCGTAATCGTTTCCCGTTCAGGCCACCTGGTCGCCTTGATACGTCGGCGCAATTCGGTCAGTTCCGCATCTGGAACGTTGACATGAAACGGACGAATGCCAGTCTTGTCTGCAATCTTCTCCGGACGTTCTTGTGTAGCGCTCGTTGGGGTCATGGTGTGCTCCTGCGCGTGTCATGAGTAGCCGTTGATAACGCGGCGTCGTGAGCGCTCACCAGATGTTGGCGGCTGATCGGTGCCCTGCATCAAATCAAGGCGGTCCAATCGGCTTCGATTCGTCAGACGTCGCAAACAGCAGGCGTGGAGCACTCGACGTGCCAGACCGAGAGCGCGCTACTCTATTCTTCGTTCGTATGACGCTGACTGCGTTCGAAGCTTCGCTGGCGAAGCCGGACCCACCACCACACCTGCATCCGCTCGTTGAGGCCCTCTGGCATGAACGGCGCGGCGACTGGACAACCGCGCACGAGATCGCGCAAGCAATCGACGGGGACGATGCGGCCTGGGTACACGCCTACCTCCACCGTCGTGAAGGTGATCTGCCGAACGCGCGTTACTGGTATCGACACGCGGCCAAGCCGCCCGAAACCGGCAGTCTCGACGACGAGTGGCGCGTCATCGTCGAGGCATTGCTGATGCGATAGCCCGGTCGTCCTATTTCCTGATCATCCCTCACCGGGGACGCGCCAAACGGTCGCACTTCTCGGAATGACTCAACGCGACGCGGCGATTGCGCTGGCAGAATCCTTGCTCATTCCTAATCGTCAACCAATCGCCTGATTCATGGGAGGCTCTATGAGGCGCATGACAACTGCGCTTGTGCTCGGCGCGTCATGTCTGATTGTCGTTGCACCAGCATATGCGCAGCGCTGGGGCCGGGAAGCGACGCCGCGCTCCGGCGTCTGCTTCTACGAGAACATCAACTACGGCGGCCGCTATTTTTGCTCGCCTGCAGGGTCATCTGCATCCCAGCTCTCATCTGGCAACAACGATGAGATTTCGTCGATCCGGATTTTCGGTGACGCCATCGTGACGGTGTTTCGGGATCCGAATTTCCGCGGGCAGTCGAGAGTGCTCGACTCGAATCTGAGCGACCTGCGATCGCTCGGCTTCAACGATCGGATTTCGTCGTACCAAGTAGACTCCGGTCGTGGCAACTGGTCTCGCGACGCACGACGATACCCCAACGAGCCGTACGGTCGGACCGTGCAGCCCAACGCGAGCCGCTGGAGCTACCGCGATGCTGAGCAAGTCGTGCGGCGGAGCTATCGATCGGTTCTGGGCCGCGAGCCGGATCCGTCGGGGCTGCGCAGCTGGACGGAGCAGGTGATGAACAACAACTGGACGCAACGGGATCTGGAAAACGCATTGCGTCAAAGCGACGAGTACCGCGAACTGCACCAGGCGCGGCGGCGATAACGGCGCCAGTCACGTAGACTATCCGGTCACGGCCGCGCGGCATGTTCCGCGCGGCCCGTCGCACAAAATTACCCTTCCACAATTCTGCAATTCCGCTTGCGGAATTCGTGACGTGGGATCACGGGCCGGCTCGCGGGCGCCCCAATGCTGGCCGAATCCCGTAACCGACCCCGGAAGATAGGTGGCAGCGGTCTTGCCCGAATCAGCGGGCGAGACACTCCCGGTGAATGACCCTAGCCATCATCAGCCACTGACTCTCCGTGTGTCCGGCCGGTCTCTATTCGCTGATCCGAGTCCGACTCGTGCCCCGGCACACGCGCGCATTCCTGGCATCGCGCTGAGCGTCGGCCTGCACGTGATCTGTCTGCTCGGTGGGATCGCGATCGCGTATTCGGCGCCGGAGCGTACGCCGCGCCCCAGGACCTCGCTGACCTTCTCTCCCGTGAGCCTCGCCGTGCCGGTCGACGCGCTGCCGCTCAAGTCCGAACCGAAACGAATCGCACTGCGAAAGATTGAACCGCTACCGAAGCCACACACACCCGCGCCTGCAGACGAGCCGAGTCACAAGATTGAGCCACCGGCGCCTGTCACACCTCCTTCCGTGACACCCCCTGTTCAGGCCGAAATTCTCGAGCCGCCATCGAGTGTCCCGAGCGTGCAAAGGGAGCCTCCTGTTGTACGCGTCGGCGCGTTCGAAACTGTCGCAGCAGCTCGCCCAAGAGCACGAGAAGCTGCCGCTGTCGTGTCCGGAGGATTTGGCGACGCGTCCGCGCGAGGGACCGTTCGGGCACTGCCGACGGCCGCCGTGGCGTCCGGGGGATTTGATCGCGAGGTAGCTCCGCCGCCTCCAGTTGCCCCGACCGCCACGCCAGGCCCCGCCTTCGGCGACTCGTCGATCGAGATTCTGTTCAAACCGAAGCCGCGTTACACGGACGAGGCCGAGGCGCTGGGAATCCAAGGCATGGTGGTACTCGAAGTCGAATTCACCGCGTCGAATGAGGTTCGGGTGCTGCGCGTCATCCGAAAGCTGGGTCACGGACTCGACGAGGCCGCAGTCCACGCCGCCGAACAGATTCGATTCAAGCCGGCACGCCGCCAAGGCGTAGCCGTCGACTCCCGCGTCACCGTTCAGATCGAATTCCATCTCACTTAGAGGTCCGTCATGCGAGGTGCGTCCGCTGCCATTCTGCTCGTCGCGTTGTTCACCGTTCCGTCGTCGACGGCCGCGCAATCCGTCAACGTGCCTGGAGGCGACGAACTGAACATCGCCGACGTCGTCGATCGAATGAACCGGACGGAGACGGCGCTCTTCGAGCGACTCAAGACTTATCACCCGCTCGTCGAGGCGTACATCCAGCATCTCGTGCCCGATCAGCAGCTCGGCTGGGCGCCCGCAAAGGACGACTACTTTCTAGGCCAGCTCGAATTCACGGATCAACCGCGGCTTCGGCCACTCGGTCAGGCGCGAAAACAGACGAATCGGGGTGCTCGCTGGTCGCCCGTGAACGCAGGTCGCCTGCTCCCCGACGGCTTCGCGGCGATGGCCGCACCGGACTGGAAGGGGCTGGATCGCAGCCGCTATCAATTCACGTTCGTTCGACGCGAATTTCTGGGCGAGGCACGCACCTTCGTGTTCGACGTGAAACCGCTCCGCAACCGTGATGGCTTCTCCGGCCGTATCTGGATCGAGGCTCGCGACTACGCGCTCATTCGCTTCAATGGGATCAATCAAGGCACGAACCAGATGCTGTCGTCTTTCTTCAACGACAAGCGGCTCTCGTTTCACATGGACGGCTGGCGGGTCAACGTCATGCCCGGCGTGTGGCTGCCGTCCTACGTCTACTCGGAGGAAACGGACCTGAGCGACGCCAGCTCACCGAAAGCGAAAGGTTTCAGAAGTCAGGTGCGCATCTGGGGCTACGAGACGCAAGCGGCTGCGAACTTACAGCAACTGACTGCGATCCACATCAACGAAGCTGTCGTGGACGAGACCGACTCGTTCAGTCAGCTGTCTCCGGTCATGAGCCAGAGGCGCTGGGAACAGGAAGCGGAGGCAAACGTCGTCGAGCGGCTTGAAAAAATCGGACTGCTTGCGCCCGCCGGCGAGGTGGATCGCGTGCTCGAAACGGTGTTGAACAACCTCGTCGTCACGAGCAAGCTCGCGCTGGAACGGCCGCTCCACTGCCGGATCCTGCTTACGTCTCCTCTCGAGTCGTTCACGATCGGCCACACGATCGTATTGAGCCGCGGACTGATCGACGTGCTTCCCGACGAAGCCAGCCTCGCAACGATGCTCGCACACGAGCTGGCGCACGTGGAATTGGGGCATCCATTGATCGACACGAAGTTCGCGTTCGCGGACCGTCTGATGGTGAGCGACTCAGAACTGTTGCAGGCGCTGCAGTTCCATCGGACGCCGCGCGAGGAGACTGCCGCCGACGAGCGGGTCATCGAGCTGCTCAAGACGTCGCCGTACCACGACAAGCTCGCTGGTGCCGGCCTCTTCCTGAAGACAATTGCGCAGTCGGCGCAACAGCTGCCGAATCTCATACAGCCGCATATCGGGGACCACGTGGCTGATGGTGGGCAGATCAAGCGGTTCGCGGGCCTGGTTGCCGAGGCGCCGGCGCTGGCGCCCGGCAATCTCGAGCAAATTTCCGCCCTCTCGCTTGGCGCCCGGATCGTCGTCGAGCCGTGGAACGACCGTTTGGTACTCGACAAATCGCCGGCCGTGCCACTGGTCTCTGTCCGCGAGAAGATGCCGCTCGCGGTGACGCCGCTGATGCCCTACATCAGATACAAAGAGGGAGTCGCGCCTCAAGCATCGTCGCGGTGATACCTCGCACGCTTATTGAGCGCGGGATAGAACTTTTGGGAATCGAGATTGGCAACGACGCTGTTGCCAAACCACAGCGTCAAAAGCACGAACAGAGACGTAGCGACGCCAATTAACAGAATTGTTCGAAGCGGCCACGCTTCAGAGCGCCGCAGATGCCGCCACCTCATCGCTTCTCGCCCTCCTCGGCCTGGGTCCTTAACCGAATGCGGCAGAGCATACTTGTCTTGCCGTGAAGGGTCAACAGTTTACTGCAAGAAAAAGATGATTTTATTCGAATAAATAGTTTACGCCGAAGGAGTTATCGCTGGATGTAGTCCGCTCGGCTTGCTGACGAAATCACCGCGTCCGCGGTCTGCGACGAGCCTTTCTCGCTCGTGGTGATGACACGCGGCTGCGCCTTCGGCGACTCGTACGTTCGACGACGATGATTGAACGGGCGTGAAATCGTAATCCTGAGTCGCGGCGCCACGTCCGGAGCTGCATCCAAAGGTTTGTGAGGGACTTTCGCTCATAGGCGCCGCTGGACGGATCCTGAATGCGGTCAATGACCGCCAGTTCCAGATCCGGCAGGCCACGTTCCGGATCCAGGGCAAGAAACGCTCGATTGGTATCAAGCGGAACGATATTGATGCCAGGCAGCCTCTTCACCACCGCGCGGTTCACAACGATCAATGATCGTCGATCGGCAATTCTCACCAACGCGACGTCTTCGATCCTGCCTGGATCAGCAGCGTTCGAGGCGGAACGCCTTTCAAACAACGTCACGATTGCCCAACCGAGATCCGAGTTAATTTTCCCGAGCCCGCGGACGACCTCGTCGGGCAATGTCATCGCGACGAACTGGCTCGGTCGACCGAACTTCGGTGGTCGTCCGCGCTTGGTTGACGAACTGGCACTCATCGCACGAGGAAATACTTCATCATACGGTCTATTTTGCCAGCGGACTCGGATGAAGCTGGAGCTTCAGGAACTTTGGCCGCATCCCTGTTCCGCCCTCGAGACGCCACGTCGCGCGGCCATATCGTCACGGGATTTTGCCATCAGGCGTCATTCGATCGACTGCTTGCGGCAGTAGCTGCGACAGTTTCTCGGCCAGCTCCTGTACGGAGAGACCCGACTTCGCAGACAGCTGCTGCAGCAGGTCCGAACCAAGCACCCGATGAACGTCGGCAGACGAGACAGGTTGATTGGGACCGGTTCCCACCCATGATCTGACTGTCGCGCCGAGCCCGTTCTTTTCGAATTCGCTCACGATGCCCTGCACGCCGCCGTGCTGCTCGAGGATGTTGCTCACGACAGATGCCATCCCAGCGCCGACGACCCCGCCAACTACGCCATCGAAGAGTCCCATGTGCGTCTCCTTCGTATGAATGTAAGGCTGGAATGGTAGATGAAAACGCCCTTATACTCTCGTCACTTTTGATTGACGTCGTAGGGGCCGACCTTAAGGTCGGCGCCTACTGCCCGACATCGGCGGCAAGACAGCCGGAGGACTCATCATGCGGACTCTCCTCTTGTGGCTTCTCGCATCCATTTCTCTCGTCGCCCAACAACCCGCTGGCCGCGCCGCCGGTCCTGCGCCGACCTACAAGAACTTGAAGGTGCTTGCGGCAAACTCCGACGTGCCGTTCATCATGTCCAGCTTCAATGAAGCGCTTGGCGTGCAGTGCACCTACTGTCATGTACAGGGGGACATGGCTGCTGACGGCAATCCCAAGAAGGACATTGCGCGCAAGATGATCGGCATGGTGCGGATCATCGATACGAGCTTTTCCAGCAGCAACGGTGTGTTCCCGGCCGGCTATCACGAGGTGGATTGCCTCACATGCCATCGCGGCAACGTCAAGCCGGAGACCGTGGCGCCCAAGAAGTTCTACAACCGGGGCAACGCGCTTGGTGATGGCCCGTTCCCCGAAAGGCCGGGCGTCAGCTTGAAGGTTCTGCCTCCGAATACTCCCGTGCACGGTCCCGATTCCCTCATGGGTGAATTCCGTGACGCGCTCAACGTGGATTGTGCCTATTGCCATGGCGGTGGGCCGCAGGAGAACGACATCAACCCGCGCAAAGACCTCGCGCGCAAGATGATTCTGCTGGTCCGTCAAATCAACACGAACTTCCCGGGCACAGGGGTCTTTCCGACGGGACCACAAATGGTGACCTGCTATACGTGCCATCGCGGCGACCCTCACCCCCTGAGCTGGTCCAACAAACGGTACGAATTGCCAACGGCCAAGCCCTGATCGCCGCGGCCCGGCAAAAGTGTTAAGGAGCGACTATGGCTAGAAAGACGAACAGACGCGAGTTTGTGCAGGTCGCGGGACTGGCTGCGTCCGGATTTATCGCGGCTGGCGGTCCGCTGGCCGGCGCTATTCCCGAACCGCAGCAGACGCGGACGGCACCGGCGAGACCAACGCCGAGCACGATGGGCGCGCGGTTTCGCGCATTGCTGAATGGACCGGAGCCGCTGATATGCCCCGGCGCCTACGATGTCCTGACGGCTCGTCTGATCGAAGTCCACGGATTCAAAGCCGCGTTTGTCGGCAGCAGTGCCCCCAATCAGGAATTGCTCGCCTTGCCTGATCAGGCGGTTGTCACGGTGTCCGAGATCATCTCGTACAACAGCGTCATCGCCTCGAACGTCGATATCCCGATCCTCGCGGACGTGGACGACTTCGGCGCAACGCCATTGAACGTGTACCGCTTTGCGAAGCAGGCCGAAAAAGGCGGCATCGGCTGTGCGGCCTTCGATGACCGTATGCCGCTCAATCGCGCCACCGCGTACAACGTGCCGGGCGTGTTTCCGAAGGCCCGAATGATCGACAACATCCACGCGGCCGCCGACGCGCGCACGGACATGGTCCTGATCGCCAGGTGCCTCGCTCCGACGCCGAACAATTCGTACACCGAGATGCTGGACCGCGCCGCCGCCTATGCTGAAGCCGGTGCTGACGCTGTGTGGATTGGATTACCTGCCGCGCAGGACTACGTAAAAGCGGCCGACATGATCAAGAAGCCGCTCATGGCGGTGATCGGCGGCGCGAATTTCCCGGCAACCGCAGCCGCCATGAAGGCAGCTCGAGTCGCCGTGGGTCAGAGCGCAAGTATGGTCACCATTGCGCTGGGCGCCATCGACAAAGCCCTGGTCGAATTGAAAACGACAGGACGATTGACGGAGGCGCAAAAAGGCGCTCTGAGCCGGGAGATGTCAGACAAGGTCGAGCAGGTCGCGGAACTGAATGCCCGTTCGCGGAAGTACAACTTGCCGAGCGGGTCGGCTCCGGAACGCTAGCAGTGAGGCGGGGCGAGACTCGCCGACACACGACGAGTCCCGCCTCCTCGATTCACGATCACGCAGTGACGGCGACTTTGCCACCGAGCTGCGCGGTCATTCCCGCAACGTCGATGTAATGTGCGGTGCGCGTGATCTTGGCGCCGTCGGTTTCGATCACGACAACTGCGCGCACTTCCACAGTTCTGTTCGTGGCGGGATTGCCCATCAGCGATCCGCGATTGGTCCCACGCCAGACGATCTCTGCCGCACCCTTCTTGCCATCGACGATCTTGTTCGTAATGGTGCCGCGGGCATCTGGAAACGCTTCTTTCCACGCACGGGCGTTAGCCGTTCCTTCCTTCACGGTCAGGCGCCGGCCCGTGCCGATTTCCTCGCTGTAGGCGTTGGGCGCGAAGTCTTTTTCCGCCTCCTCGTAGCGACCCGCATTGAACAGGTCGACGAAGCGATCAAGCAACTCGGTAACTTGTGCCATGAAATCCTCCTTCCGGACTCGCATGCGGATTGGATACCGCTCCAACGAGCGGCAAGTCTATGAGCGGCCGTCGCGAGAATCAACGAGTGAATGCGTTGAGCGGCGAACGGACGTGAGCGCGGTGCGTCAATTGCCCGAAAGAGTGCGGCGAGATTGCGCAACGGCGCCACATCGACACAACACGAGGTAATGGGATCCGGTCCAACGCAGAGGTGATGAGCCTCGAGATGCAAGCCTCTGGAGTCGCCGGTGCAACCCGATGCCGATGGCGTCGGTAAAAAGCGCCTTTCCAAAAACCGTGAACGGGCCGAATCCAACAGTCCCGGATTTCACGCGGGTGAAACCGCAGTCACCGATGAAGCGATCGAACTCGCGCGGATAGTGGCGTTTCGGCTGAAACGCCGAATTCGGGGACCATAACCCACACAGCCGCAGAACGCGCTTCGCGGCCAGGCGGAGCGGTACCAACAGCGGAGACGACAGCGGATCCAGGACTCTGTTCAACCGCGCATTGTTGTCGGCTGTTACCAGGAGGTAGCCTCCGGGTTTGAGCACTCGCTGCATTTCCCGAAGCGCCAGACGTTCGGAATGCAGCCAGGGGATCACGCCAATCGCAATCACCAAATCGAAGGCCCGCGCTTGAAAAGGCAGCGCATGCACATCGGCGGCGTGTATCCGAATCTGATTCTGCACACATTGAATCGTGGCCTCGTTCCGCGTCATCCGCAGCATCGCCATCGTCGAATCCAGCGCGTCGACGATGTATCCGTTGCGGGCCAGAGCGGCGGTGATGAGTCCCGCCCCGCATCCGACTTCGAGAATCCGGGAGCTCGGATGCAGATCGAGGTTCTCTATCCAGCCAAGAGCAGTGTCGTGACGGTCCCGGTAAATGGCGGCCAGCAGTCTGTCGTCGGAATACACCGCCCTCCAGTAGGCCGCCGTCAATTCGAAATAGTCGATAACGTTTCGAGAGCTAGCCGATGCCGGCTGCATACTGCATTCCTGAAGATTTTCGAACGAGTCTCATGGAGAACGACGAACACATGTGAAGAAACGGCACGATGTCGTCGGCCGCATACCAGGCGCACTCTCGTAGTCCACGGTAGCTCCCCAGCCACTGCCGCAAACCGAGGACGCCGTCACGGTAGTATTGAACGCACGACACGAGATCGGCATCTTCCAGGATCCATTTCCTTCCGCTGCAGATGCTGCTGGCGGGGACTGGCTGTCCGGTGAAGTGAAGGTATTGGGCGCGAGTCACGTCCATTCCGTTGTGCCCGACAAACAATCGGAACGTGGCACCAAGCCTTGGATTCACGTCGAGAAGTTTGTACAGGCCATCGCGTGCGTCGTACCGGTACCCGATATCGAGGATCCCCTTGTAACCGACGGCGCTGACCAGAGTCTTCGTGGTTAGTTCGATCGCCGGATTCGGTAGGCAGACCCCGAGGGCGGTCATCCCCGTGTACACAGGCGTCTGATGAATCTTCTTGGCGGTAATGCTGAACAGACATTCCGCATGCTCGTCAAAGTATCCGTTCAACATCCACACGGAATCGTCGCCGCCGGGGATGTACTCCTGAATCATCAGGCTCGGGTTGGAGCCGTCTTCCATTGCGTGGTACTGGCGGATCAGTTCGTCTCTCGACCTCGCGATCACCATTTTTCTGCGCGCTCGTCTGGAGGTACGAATGTTGTCGCTGGCCTTCAACATGACTGGAAATCGAGCTCTCTCACAGAATTCGAGAACGTCTTTCCGCGATTCCGGAAACACAGTGTCGGGCGTGGGTATCGAGAGCCGCTTCGCGAGCAGATACATCCCCTTTTTGTTGTACAGCGACCACACGACGTCAAGAGAGTTGACTGGAAACAGGAAGCGATCCTGGAGCCGTGACGCGTTGCGCGCGACAAACAACGCGGACTCGTCGTTGGTGGGCATCAACAATGGCATCGAGCCGATGGCGTGCGCGATGTCCCTGAGGCAGTCGACGCATTGGCCGGGCGGCGTTCGGTCCAGATCCAGCGCAAACACGTTCCGGCAATACTTCGAGAAGGACGCCACCGGACGGCGCGTTGGATGGACGCCATACATCGGTACGCCGAGCCGGCCCAGACTTCGCATGGCGCCAAGTGCGCCGTGATGCTGCATCTGCAGCACCAGCACCGGTAGTGACGTGTCCCGCAGCTTCATCGGTCACGCCACGGCCGCTACAGCCAGCGCGGTCTCTCCGTTGGCACTGACTTTCGCCGGGGTATCGACGTCGTCAAAGTGGCCAAGGATGAAGTCGAGATCGTGAAGCTGGCCGCTTCGCTGGAGATAAGCCACGCTTTGACTGATGCGGAAGGCATCACGAGGTGCACCGCGCCAGCGCTGGACCAGGCGGAGAGTGGCGTCGTCCTGTGGAACGAATCCGGACTGAAGCAGGCCATCGGCGATCCAGGCACAACACATCTGATCCTCTTCTCGAAAATCTCCATGCGATCCAGCGCCGATCAAGGTGACCGCGTCGTGGTTGTTCGCCAGATGCTCAATCGTCGCGCGATAGTTGCGAAAACACGCCAGATACGCAGAGTCGCTGTGCCTGATCCCGTGCATCAGCCGCGTGCCGGTGGAAGACAGCAATACAAGCGGACGCGACACATCCGAGCGGGCTGCCAACTGCGCCGGACTGTTCATGAGCTCGAAACCAGCCGGCATCTCACCGCCGACCTCTCCTGTCAGCAGCGCGTTGGGCAATCGTGAGGCTGTGTCGAACGCTGCCTCTAACGTCGGCACCACGTGACATTTCCAACCCATACGGATGGCCGTGACTGCCGTCGTCGTTGCACGAATGACATCGATCGCGACGAGCGCGCGGCCGGCGGCGCACTCGTAGGAACCGTCCGCGAAACAGCAAATCGAGACCGTCTTGCGCGTCACGAGTGTTGGACTGCGAAGACGGCCGGCGAGACGGGCCGCAGGTTGGTGTGTCCGAACGCATCCGAGTGCAGGCCGCGTCTGTAGATTTCAACGCGCAGCAGTTCCTCCAAACGGACATTGCAGAGATGGACGTCCTTGCCAAAATGATTCAGCAGGGCGAACTGGCTTGGCTTGTTCGGCGCTTCGAACACGACCGTCTCGAAACCGAACGCGTCGACAAACCGCTCTGCGTATGCGGTGTTCAGGTGTCCGTTCTGATCGAACAGTCCGACTCCTCGCGCGCTCTCCCGGGCTTCCACGACCAGTTGAACGGCACCCGCGTCGAGCCATTCCTTCCCCTGCTCGATCCACGCCGAGAGCGTTCGGTCGCTGAACCCTCCGTCATGTTTCTTTCCAAGCTCCATCTGCACGTCGAGGCCGCGGCTCTGTGCGGCTGCGACCACCTCACGTGGGTCGAGATGGTTCTCGGTGAAACCCTGGCCGCACTCGATTCGAGTGACTCCGACGTCCGCGCAGAGATCCAGGTACGCCGGCAGTTCTCGCTGAGCCACGGCAATTTCGAACGGCCCGCCGCCCGTCACGGTCGGAACTCCGTGCGCGCGGGCCAGCGCGATTTTCGTCCTGGTCGCGCTTTCATTCGCGACGATCCAGCACGCCATCGAGATCTTGAGCGTGGACATAAGATGGGCGCTTTGCTGCAGGTGGCTCGCCAACGTTGACGGGTCGTAGCCCGGATCGAATGGACTTGTCGCCGCAGCGATGTCGGGCACACCGATTCGCTTCAAGTAATCGGAAGTGTGGATACAACCCGTGTGCAAGGTGCGTCCCTCCTCTCAGCCGCTCCGTTCGCCGGACAGGTGCAACGCATATTCCACCGCCAGGTGGCAGCGGGCAGGCGGCAGTTGGCAGGAGGTGGTGCGCTGCTCTCGCAGATTCGCGACGACACACGGTGAGTGGGCCTGCTCGGCTCACGGTCCCCCGTGAGGGCTGCGTTGGCCATCAAGATGCACCGCGCGAAACGTGTCGTACGACGCGCTGGTGCAGCAGCATTTCCGTTCCACGCTTCCATACTGGGAACGGATCTATGCCGACACCACCGTCTACGGCCGGATCTATCAGGAACGCGCGCGTCGTGCGCTCGCCTGCGTGGACAGCATCCGCTTGTGCCCGGACGCTCCTGTTCTGGAGATCGGATGCGGTCCGGGTGTCATCGCCACGGCGATGGCGCGGCACGGTCTCACGGTGTGGGCCATCGATCCCTTAGAGGAGATGGTCCAACGGACGAACGCGATGGCGCAGACAACGGGCCAGAGCTCACGCGTGTTTGCGCAGGTTGGCCACATCAGCAACGTGCCATTCACGAATGCGGCGTTCGAGCTCGTCGTCGTGATTGGCGTGTCCGAGTGGCTCGTCTCTCTCATGCAACCTTTACGGGAAATCTTCCGGGTCCTGAAGCCTGGCGGTCATTTGATTATCTCCGCCGATAACAATTGGCCCCTGCACCAGATTCTCGATCCGGTGTTCAATCCCGCACTGAAACCCGTCAAGCGTCGCATCGGCCAAGTACTCCGGACCCTCGGATGGCGAACTCGTCAGCCTCGATTTCATGCCTATTCATTGCGGCGCTTTGATGACGAACTGGCAAAGGCGGGATTCGACAAGATCGCCGGCCAGACATTCGGATTTGGTCCCTTCACGCTCTGCAACCGGACGCTGCTGAACGAGGAAGCCGGGTGGAAACTGCACCTCCGGCTGCAGCAGCTCGCAGACAATGGTGTTCCGATGCTGCGATCGGCAGGATTGGTCTACCTGGTTCTCGCGCGAAAGGCAGGCGCAGTTAGGTAGCCACAGTCGCGCCGGTACACTGACCACGTGCCCGAGCTGCCGGAAGTCGAATACACACGCCGCCGGCTGAACCGCGCGATGACGGGCGCTCGCTTCACCCGGGTTATCGTTCGCCGCCAAACACTTCGTCATCCGCTCCCGGCGGGATTCGCCGCGCGATTGGAGGGGCAAACCGTTCGCGCGGTCGAGCGCCGAGCCAAATACCTGATCGTGGAGCTCGCTTCCGGCGAACGCCTGCTGATGCATCTCGGTATGTCGGGCTGGTTCCGCGTGATGCCGGGACAGCTCGAGCCCCACGATCACGTCGTGTTCGAGATGTCGAATGGCAAGATCGTGGCGTTCAACGACCCGCGCCGCTTCGGTTTCATGCAGCTGCTGAATGCTGGCGAACACGCCAGACATCGGTCGCTGACGCGGCTCGGACCGGAGCCGCTCGGCAGGACGTTCGATGCCGCTGCTCTGGCCGCGGCGCTCGCACGGCGCAGGACGTCTCTCAAAGCGGCGCTCTCGGATCAACGCGTTGTCGGCGGCCTCGGCAACGTTTACGTCGTCGAGGCACTGCATCGCGCGCGCCTGTCACCAAAACGCCGCGCCTCGACTCTGGTCACGAGCAGCGGCGCTCCGCGCGAGGCCGTCTACGAGCTGGTGGATGCGATCAGGGGCGTGCTGAAGGAGGCGATCCGGCGGCAGCGGCGCACCGGCGACGGCAATCCGTTCCTCATCTACGATCGCGAGGGCGAGAAGTGTCCTCGGCGCGGCTGCCCGGGTATGATTCGCCGGATCACGCAAGCCGGACGGTCGACGTACTACTGTCCGGTCTGCCAGCGCTAGGCGAGAAGCAAACCGCTACTCGAATGTGAGGACCATCAGCGAAAAATCGTCGTCGAGCTCCTCAGGGGTCGCAGCCGCGTCCTTAACCGCACGATACAGCCGCTCGGGCTCGGACAGACCATCCAGCGGCTTCTGCGCAAGTAGTGGAACCAGGTCAGACAGGCCACGCATCTCGCCGTCCTTTGCCGCCACGTCGCAGACGCCATCGCTGAACACGTAGAGCGAGCTCCCGGCGGGAACGAACGTCGTTTGTAACTGATATGGCTGGTCCGGCAGTGCTCCGACGATGATGTCCGAGACGCCCACAGGCTGCGCCGCCTCACGGGCCGCATTCACTAGGTACGCTGGATGATGGCCGCCGGCCCCATGCGTGAGCGTGCGCGTCCGGGTGACATAGGCGCCGTACCACAGCGTGAAATACATGCCATTGTGACTGGCCATCTGGAACCTGTCGTTCAGACTTGACAGCACCTGCGCCGGGTTTTCAAAGTCCACATCCGGCAACGCTCTCTGGCGGAGGATGTTCATGACCGCCACCGAGTGCATTGCGGCGCCGACGCCGTGTCCCGACACGTCCATCAGGTAGAAGACGAAGGTTTCCGGGGTGAGCCAGTAGTACCCGAATGCGTCACCCCCGAGCTGCGCCGATGGAACGAACCGCCAGCTGACACGTACAGGGCCGGTTTCAATCGGTGGCGGCAGGAGTGACAAGACATAGTTGCTGGCTTTCAGCAGGTCGCGATTCAGTTTTGTCGTTCGCTCGACGTCGCGGCGGCTGCGCCGTTCGTATTTGAGGAGTTGACTGCCGACGCGAAGCACGTCGCCCTCGCGCAGAACCGCGGGACCCGCCGTCAGCCGCTCGGGTCCGACGAAAGTCCCATTGGTCGACCCGGCATCCTCCGCAATGATTTCGTTATTGCGCCGAAGCACCCGGGCATGGAGTCGCGAGACTTCCGAATCGGCGGCGAACACAATCGTCTGGCGGGCATCGCGCCCGATGGTTAATGGTTCCTCGCCGATTTCAACGCATTTCCCGGGGTCGGCGCCCTCGAGGATCACGAGGTAATCGCTGATATCGCCAGCCGGACGAACGTCTTCCAAACGTCGCCCGGCTCCGATCATCGTATGAAGCTGATCGAGGTCGTCCAATGTCGCCATTTGTATGTGCCGTGGATGACGGAGCATACGAAACGAACGGCACGAACGCAATGTGAATCCGGCGGCGAATGTTTACATCGTCGTTACTCGCCGGCAGCCCGATTGTGATTGCTCAAGGGCCCGAAGGAATGAAAAGATTCGCACATCCCTAGATAAACGTTGTTTCGGGCTGCGCGACTCGGCGCATTTCGGCATCGTGTGTAACCACATCTCGGAAGCGTACGTGGCTCAGGAGACAGAATGGCGACGACGAAACTGGCGGTCTTGATGACATCTTGTCGGATTAAGCCCTATGCCGCGGTGTGGTGTACGGCGCTGATGATTTTGGCCTTCACACAATCCGGTCACGGCGCGACGGCTACCGATCCGTTCTCGTTCCGGTGGAACATCATCCTCACCGGCGACTACATCCTCGAGGGCGGGCCGATGAAAGGTCCGACCAGTGGAGGCTACACGACCACGACAATCGACATTCCTCAATTGCCGTCTGCTGCCACCGCGGTCGCTGCTTATCTCTACTGGGGCGCAATCGTGCATCAGAGCGATCTGACCGCCGGGATGGATGCGTTCTTCCAAGCCGGTGGAGACGTGGCTCATAGCGTCACGGCGCTGACGAAAGTGCTCAATCCAAACGGTACCGCCCCGTGCGGAAGCGGCGGCGGCGCTGCGGGCAACGGCAGCGGTGCGCACCAGTTCGTGCTGCACGAAGCGGACGTGCTCCGATTCCTGAAAGTGGAAAACGGCAGATTCAAACTGAACAACACATATACGGTCAAGATCCGCGACGATGGGGGAAATGCCGTGCGCCCGCTCGGCGCCAGCCTCCTGATCGTGTACCGCGATGTCGCCAACACGACGCTCTCTGCAATCGCGATCTACGGAGGTGGGGTCCAGGTGAATCAAGCGAACGATCAGATGGACCAGACGCTTAGCGGCATCATTCAGGCGTCGGCGAACCTGAAGGGAAAGATGAGTCTGATCTTCGCCAACGGTCAACCCAACTTTTCCGAGAACCTCCACCTGAACGGCGGCGCTGCCATCGTCAATCCGTTCACCAACGGATGGGACAATCCAACGTACACGACGGACCACCCTAAGTTCTCGACGTTTGCGGGAGATACGTCGGCGACGTTTTCGATCGATCGTGCAGGCTTGTCGAACTTCGATTGTCTCAACGGCGGCGTCGCCATCGTCATGGCGAGCCTCGACGACAAGGACGGCGACGGCTTGGCAGATTCCGTAGAGGACAGCAGCGTGGATCCGAGCGGGAACGCGTGGGCGCTGCCCAACGGCGACCCCTTGCCGGACATCCACGAGATGGGCGCGAGCTCCACGATGCAAGACCTGTTCGTCGAATTCGCCGCAATGCGGGCCCTTGCGCTGCAAACACATGGAACGGGCGCGAATGCGGTGGACGTACCTGCCCACAATCACACGCCGCCGCCGAGCGTTTGGAAGAGACTGGGCGACGCCCTCTCCGCTCATCAGATCAGGTTGCACGTCGATGGAGGCGACGGCTATCCGTCCGGGGCCGAGCCTTACATGATCCAGAACAATCCAGCCAAACCAGAGAAGGTACTCGCGCGCGGCGGCGAGCTCATCGAGGAGAAGAAATGTGTCTCGACCGCCGGGCTGCAATGCCAGTTTCCAGACTATGCCGGCGTCGTGAGCTTCGATTTCGGTGCGGCGATGCTCAGAGACGAGCCGGTTCAGCCCGATGGCTCGGAGTTCACCTCATGGGCCCAAGAAATGGCGTGTCGAACTGGTGCGACGCCTGCCACGCCGTCGCCGTGTAGGAGACGGTTCGATCGCGGAAGGAACGGCTTCTTTCACTGGGGCGTGTATGCGCACTGGCGCGGAAAGCCCAGCCTGACCGTTTCCGGGAAACCTTCCACGAGTTCCGGCGCCGCGCATTTGCCCGGGGATCTCTTCCTGGTCACGCTCGGCGCATGGGCGGGAGCCGACGGTCGCGACCCGGAAGACATCGTCGCTTACACCACAGCGCACGAGCTGGGACACAACCTGTACCGGGGACACGGCGGGGATCCTCTGAACGCGCTGGAGTACAACTGCAATCCCAACTTCCTGAGCATCATGAATTGGGCCTACCAGGTCGAAGGTCTGCTGAACGCGAGCGGTGTGCCCGTTCTCGATTTCTCAGGCCTGCCACCGGGGTCGATTGATGAAAACAAACTTCCTGGGAGTCTAGGCACCCTGCCGTATCGCATGGGCTGGTATGCCCCGCGAAGCAGCGTCCACCAGAGCCTCACGACGACCCCCGCGAAGCGGCATTGTGACGGCACGGCCCTGTCGCAGTCCGAGTTGGCCGAGAACGCTGGGGGCGGAGGGTTCGTGCGCGTCAACGGTACTGGCGTTCTCGGCCCAATTGACTGGAATGGCGACTTGAACACCGCCAACGATGCGGGCACGAAGCAGGATGTCACCTTCAACGGTCCGGATGGACCGGCGTACGGAGCGTGGAATGTCGTGAGAGGAGCCGACGAC
>JACXTT010001646.1_pt1 | contig 36736 bp, 33 predicted proteins | sample 9270951 | NCBI WGS metagenome assembly JACXTT01 (sample SAMN15532306, study PRJNA645909) | rock metagenome | isolation source: weathered quartz diorite | place: Puerto Rico | collected 2017-06-21 | reverse complement strand
CTCTAGCACCTTGGTGCCTTCCTTTTAGTGATGGGTCTGCGGGGGGCCCACGCGGGTACGCCAGCCCCAGCCCCATCCACCGCCGCCTACACCAACGCCCGTGTGAGTGCGATAGGCGCGGTTCTGGTAGACGGGGAAGTAATCCAGTACGACATCCGGATCAGCCGAGGTCTCCCGGTGCAGTCCCTTGGTCGTCATCTCCTTTTCCACGGCAGCGCGCACCCGGCGGTCATTGAACTCCGAAAGGCGCGGCGGAGCATCTCCCTGACGCTCCTTCTTGGCCTTGAACCAGTCGAATGACTTCACCTCTGTGAAGGACACGCCCGGATCATAGTCGTACTTGATGGTGTACGGAGAGCAGGCGGAGATCAGCAGGAGTGCGGGCAGAACAAGTGCGCGGCGCATGGGACACCTCTTCCTATAAGATGCGTCATTTCCCCGATTGGTTGAGGGGTTGGCATGTGGATTCTTGCCACACGTAAAATCGGCCTTCGAAGGCCCAGCCCAGCGCAGTGCCGTTGGCCACATGCTCCTCGGTGTGGAAGTGGCCCGTCAGGAAGGTGGCAGGGCTCAGGTGCGCTGCGGCCTTTCCGAAGGCTTCCGTAGGGAAGGCCAGCTTGTATTCCCGGTTGGTGGTGTGGAGCTTGGCTTCGATGCGGTTGGCGAGCTTTCGCGCAGTTGCTGCCGGCAAAATACGGAAGAAGAGCCAGAGAAAGCCGCTGCGGCTCAGCAGATTCCACACCCGATAAGCGCGATCGTCGGCATTGATGAGATCGCCGTGTTCGAAGGCGAGGGATTCACCTTCCAGCCCACCGCCGATGCCCTCACCCATAAGATCGAAGGCTTTGGCGTGGCCATCCAGGAAGTACTCGCGATTGCCCAGCCAGAGGCCCACCCAGGCACCCGTCGCGCGGCGCTCGGCCACCCATGCAAGGAAGGCGTGATGCGCTTCGGATTCCATGCCTGGGATCCCCACCCACACATCGAAGAGATCGCCGAGGAAGAGCCAATCCGCATTGGGATGGGCCGCGGTTGCTTCTCGCAGGCCTGGGAAGGAATCATCGCTCCAATGAGGATCGGCGACGAGGATGAGAGGGCGCGCTGGATCGGGGCGCTTTCCGCTACCCCGCTGCCAGCGGAAGGTGGATAAGCGCCGTGAAAAGAGAAGGGGAAGGCTGGCCAGGCCCAGGCCCATCAGCAGACCAAAGGTGTCGGCGAGCACGTCACCGAAAGAGGCATCTCGCAGCGGCACAAAGGATTGGTGGAACTCATCAGAGATGGCGTAAGCCAGCCCCAGCAGAAACACCCATCCGTGACGGCGGTAGGTAGGAAGGCGCCCAGGGGCCTGCAGGGCCCAATCCATCAGGTAGGCGAAGATCGCATACACCGAGGCGTGTACGAGCTTATCCAAGGGATGCGGCAGGCTCACGCCCAAAGGCAGGTGGCTTTGTGCGCTCGCCCAAAAGATCGCTCCCGCCACGGTCAGTGGGGCCAGGAGTCGAAGGGGGAGCGAGCGGCTCATGAGGCGAGATCGATGTCCAAGAGGACAACGTGCTTGGCGACTTCTCCCCGCTCGATCCAGGACACCTTCGCGCCCACGGTTTTGGCGAGATCGAGCAGACCTTCGCGGGCCTCACCGTAGAGTTGCGGGGCCGTTTCAGGGTGCACGGAAAAACGAAGCGTGGCGCCTTTGAGACGATCGCCTTGACGAGCAACTTCGCGATAGACCTTGAGCAAAGCCGTATCCAGGCTGGGCATGCGGCCGCTGCCTTGGCAGTGGGGGCAGGGCGCCGTGAGCAGGCGCTCCAGGCTGGGACCTGTGCGCTTACGCGTCATCTCCACGAGGCCGAATTCGCTGATGGCCGTGGCCCGCGCGTGGTTGCGGTCACGCTTGAGCTCTTCTTGAAGCTTGGAAAGCACGGCTTCGCGATGCTCGGCCACCAGCATATCGATGAAGTCCACGACGATGATGCCGCCGAGGTTGCGCAGGCGCAGCTGGCGCACAATCTCGGGGATCGCCTCCATATTGGTGTGAAAGACGGTCTCTTCCAGATCCTTCTTCCCCACGTACTTGCCGGTGTTCACATCCACGCTTACCAGCGCTTCGGTCTGGTTGAGCACGATGGATCCACCATGTCGCAGATGCACCTTGGGACTGCGTGCCGCCTCGATCTCCGACTCGATGCCGAAGGCATCGAAGATGGGCAGATCCGACGTGAAGCGCTTCACCCGGTCCACCCACTCGGGATGGAGTTTCTGCAGGAAGGAGAGGGTGGCCTTGTGGGCGGCATCGTCATCCACCCAGAAGGACGCGACTTCCTCGCGGAACATATCGCGCAGGACCTTCTGAAGCAGGCCCAGGTCGCGCCACACGAGCCCTTGGGTGGGCGTGCGCTCGGCGGAGGTGCGGACCTCCTTCCAGACTTCGCGCAGCATGGCCACGTCGGAGATGAGATCCTCGTCCTTCTCGCCGATGGCGGCGGTGCGCACGATGAAGCCCTCGCCCGGGCCCGCATGGCTGCGCACGAGGGCGCGCAACCGCTCCCGCTCCTCCGAATCGGTGATCTTGCGGCTGATGCCGATGTGATCGATGCCCGGCATGAAGACGAGGAAGCGGCCGGGAAAGCTGAGGTGGCGAGAGAGCCGCGGGCCCTTGGAGCCAATGGGATCCTTCACCACCTGCACGAGGACTTCTTCGCCCTCCTGCAGGGGAGGCAGCGGTGCAGGGGGCGGGGGCAGCTCTTCGCCTCCCTCGACTTCTTCGCCTTCGTCCTCTGCGCCTTCGAGCCGGTGCGCGCCAGGGTCATCCAGGTAGAGGAAGCCGTCCTTCTGGGTGCCGATGGCCACGAAGGCGCTCTGCATACCGGGGAGGAGCTTGGCCACGCGGCCTTTGAAGACGTGCCCCACCAGGCTTTGGCTGGTGGCGCGTTCGATGAAGAGCTCGCATAGCTGGCCGTTCTCCAGCAGAGCGATGCGGGTCTCCAATGGGGTCGCATTGACCACCAGGGACTTCCGGACATCCATGTTGTGTACCTCTTTTGAACTCGGCGAAGGAGGTACGGCGACCCGCTTCCCAGGCCCCAGTGCCATACCAGGCAGCGGGGTGAATTCTTTATAGCACACCCAAGACTAGGGAAAAGAATAGGTGGGAAACGGGCCGTTTCCCACCTTCATCGCTTCGTCCGGCTTTTGTTACAGCGCGAAGGCATCCTCAACGGCGGGGGTGCGCTCCTGGGCTTCTTTCGAGGTGATGCGATTCTTCGCATCGACGAAGACGACCTTGGGTTCGCGGGAGAGGTTCTCATCCTCGGTCATCCAGCCGTAGTTGGCGATGATCACGAGGTCGCCCTTCGTGACGAGGTGAGCGGCGGCGCCGTTGATGCCCACCTCGCCGCTGCCCGGAATACCCGGGATGACGTAGGTGGAGATGCGGGAGCCGTTGGTGACGTCGTAGATGTCCACCTTCTCGCCCTCAAGAAAGCCAGCGGCTTCGATGAGCAGGGGGTCGATGGTGATGGATCCGACGTAGTCCAAGTCCGCCCGGGTGACGGTTGCGCGATGGATCTTGCCAAGCAGGAAATGACGAAGCATCTGTCCTCCGGTCCAGGCGCTCCTCGGGGGCGTCCCGGCCAACGCATAAGCATGAGGCCAGGACGCTCCGATTTCCAGGGTCGATTTCTTCTTGGCGTTCCTTTGGTGCTTCAGTCGAAGAGCACCACATGGAGATTTAAGCCCACTCGCGGCAGAGGCACAGGCGGAGCCGCAGGAGGCAGATCAAAGGCGCCTGAAATATCGGCGCGGAAGCGGGGATCCGAGATGGGCCGCATCACCCAGCGCCCGTCAAGAAAGACGTACACGCGGCTGGGATCCCCTGGGATCAGCGCCACGTAGCGGCGAGGCGCGGGTTCGCGCCACCAGCCGCCCATCCACTTGGGGCAGGGATGGGAATGGCGGGGATGGTCGAAATCCCAATCGCGGTCCCGCTCCCGTTCTTCGTGGAAGCGGTGCTTTTCCCATTGGCGCTCGTGCTTCCAGTATTCGTGCTCTTCGCGTTCGTGCTCTTTCCAGCGGTGCTTCTCTTCCTTGCGCTCCCTTCGGCCATCCCGGTCGTGATCATCACGGGTTGGCGCAGGGGAGACTGCAAGGAGGGCGGTGGAGAGGAGGATGGACCACATAGAGGCGGCTCCTAGTTGAAGAGGACGACGTGCAGGTTGACACCGACCTTGGGCAAGGGAACGGGCGGCGGCGCGAGGGGAAGACGCAGACAATCGCGCACTTCGACTTGGATCTTCGAGTCGAAGCCCTTGCGCAGCTCCCACCGGCCATCGATGAGGAACCACGCGCGGTCGTGGTAGCGCGGATCGATGGCGATGTAGGGGCGTTCGGGCAGGCGGCCGAATTTCTTGGCCAGTCCGGGAGGCATGCCGCCCTTCTTGGCGAGGCCTGGCGGCACGAAATCGCCTCGATCCTTATCGTGCCCATGCCCGTGGCCCTTGCCTTGGGGAGCCAAAGCCAGCGTCATCACAAGAAAGAGAGATCCAATCATGGGGTCCTCCAGGTGGCGGCTGAACCCCAAGTATAGGCTCCTAGGCCCTTCTAGCCTTCCTGAGGGCTCAAGGTCACGTTCAGCACCGCGTCATCGTGGGCGGGCGTGAGCACCACGTTATCGATGAGTCGGGTGGCGCCCACGTAGGCGGCCACGCAAATGGCCGAAGTGCGGTCCACTTGGCGATCCAGCGGATCCAGCGTGTTGGCATCCACCAGTTCGAGGTACTGCACGCGATCCACGCCGGAGAGCGGCGTGCGGGCCAGCTCCAGAAGTTTGGCCACGCTGCGCTCGCCATGCTCGAAGGCTGACTGGGCGGCCAAGAGCCCCTTGGAGAGGCAGAGGGCGCGCTCCCGCTCATCTTCGCTGAGGTAGGCGTTGCGGCTGCTCATGGCGAGGCCGTCCTCCTCGCGGATGGTGGGCACGACGACGACGTCTACCGGCAAGTTCAGATCGCGCACCATGCGGCGCACGACGAGCGTCTGCTGGAAATCCTTCTGACCGAAGAAGGCGAGATCCGGCTGCACCATGTTGAAGAGCTTGGCGACCACGGTGGCCACGCCGCGGAAGTGACCGGGGCGGTATTGGCCGCAGAGGGGCTCGGCGAGGCCGCCGGGCTCGATGAACGTCTGAAAGCCTGTGGGGTAGATCTCGCTGGCCTCAGGCAGGAAGAGCACGTCCGCGCCCCATTCCAGACACAGGCTTTGGTCGCTCTCCAGATCGCGAGGGTACTTGGAAAGATCTTCGGTTGGGCCGAACTGCGTGGGATTCACGAAGATGCTCACGACGGTCGCGTCGCAGCGGGCTGCGCTCTGCTTCACCAAGGCGCCGTGGCCTTCGTGCAGGTAACCCATGGTGGGGACGAAGCCGATGCGCTTCCCCTTTTCACGCAGGGTTCTCAGCAGGACCCTCAGGTCAGCGATGCTCCGGACAATACGCATGGACAAACAGGAACTCCAAAATGGTTTTGAATCTGGCGCGTTCTGCTCAGATCAGCGTCCCAGGTCGGGCGATTGCCACTGGGCCACAGAAGAGCGAAGCGCATCGGGAAGCATATAGGATTCTTCCGCGTTTGGGAACGCACCAGAACGCACATCCTCGCTCCAAGCCCTCAATGCCGTGGAAAGCATGCTGAATCCATCGGCGTAAGCGCGCACAAACTTGGGTTTGCGGCCCGGCACAAGACCCAGCAGATCGTGCAGTACCAAGACCTGCCCATCGCAATGGGCGCCGGCCCCGATGCCGATGGTGGGGATGTGCACTGTTTCCGTCACTTTCTTCGCGAGCTCGGCAGGAATGCCCTCCAGCACAAGGCTGAAACAGCCCGCTTCCTGAAGTTTGTATGCGTCTTCGAGGAGGGCGATGGCCTGAGCCTCTGCGCGTCCCTGCACCTTGAATCCGCCCATGACGTTGACACTTTGTGGGGTGAGGCCGAGATGGCCCATCACCGGGATCTCGGCATCCAGCAGCGCGTGGATCACCTCGAGGCGTTTGGCGCCGCCCTCCAGCTTCACCGCCGCCGCACCCAGTTGCAAAAAGCTGCCGGCGTTGCGGATGGTCTCTTCTTTGGAGAGGTGGAAGCTGAGGTAGGGCATGTCCGCGACGAGAAGGGCCCGCGGCTTCGTGCGCGCCACTGCCGCGACGTGATGCTGCATCATCGCCATGCTGACGGGTAGCGTGTTGTCGAAGCCGAGGCAGACATTCCCGACGCTATCGCCCACGAGGAGGATGTCCACGTGAGGATCCGCTAGGCGTGCATGGGTGGCGTCGTAGGCCGTCGTCATGACGATGCGTTTGCCCTCAGCCTTGTAGGCCGACAGCTGGGGAAGGGTGACCGGTGCGGCGCCGGTCTCGGCGTGGTGGCTCATGGGGTCTCCGCTGCAAGAGTCGAAGCCGGCCGGGTCTATTCCCGGAGGGGAAGATTTCACCACGAAGACCACGAAGACCACTAAGCAATTTCTTGTTCGTGGTCTTGGTGCTCTTCGTGGTGCGTATCAGTCCATTTTTGGCAGGTTGACCTGAGTGGGGGTCCAGTCCGCCAGCGGATCGCCGCGTTCGGGGAGCACGAAGCGCAGGCCGGTCTGCTCCACGGTTTCCTTGAGGAGATGGATATCGGGTCGGCCTAAGAAAGTTTGATCCTGGCCTTCGGGGACGCGAATCCACATCTGCTGAAGGGCGGGGAAGGCATCCTGCATTCGTGCGCGCGCCCCGAGACGCTCACCGCGGCGCAGGAGAATGCGCGCGCTCTCTGCGCTGGCGGAGAGCGACTCTGCGGGGAATTGCAGATCGCGCGCGAGGGCGAGGGCCTGGCCCCAGGCCTGAAGGGCTTCGAGATCCACGGTGTCATTGGCTGGCGAGGCGCAGAGCAAGAGGCCGTGGGCCTGATGCCATTCCAGATCCAGCCACCGAGAGCCCAGGCCTTCGACGGGGGCCTTCATCATTTCAAGAAGGCTCCAGGTGCTTTCGGGCGCGGGCTGTTTGGAGACGATGGCCGCTCGGGCCTCGGCCTGCACCATGCGCAATTGTGCGAGCCGCATGCCCCAGGTCGCGCCAGCCTGATCGCCCTTCTGTGCTGCGGTGCGGTAGAGGCGCGCGGCGTCCTTCCAAGAGCCGGCGAAGGAGGCGATATCGGCTTGCAGAAAGGCGTGTTCACCTTCTTCACGGGGGCTCAAAAGGGCCTTGCCGCCTCCGAGGGCCTGCAAAAGAAAGTGCTCAGCGCCTAAGCGATCGCCCAAGGCGGCGAGGCTTCGGGCCCGCCACAGTCGCGCGATCAAGGCGTGAGCCTCTTCTCCCAATCGGGCGAAGCGCTCCACGGCGCGATCGAGGTGCGAAAGGGCCGGTGCGAGATCTTGCTGGAGACTGCGCAGCATGCCCAGATGCAGATGGGCTTGGGCCTGCAGACTCATATCACCGAGGCTGCGGGAGGTCTGCAGTGCTTCGTGGAATAGTTCGGAGGCCGCGAGGGGATCGCCATTGGCCAGGCGTACGGTGCCAAGGGCCAGCTGCACGTAGGCCAATCCGCGCGTGCCTCGGCTGGATTCCGCCAAGCGGAGGGCACCTTCGAGCAGACTGCCTGCGCGATTGAGATGGCCTTGAGAGGCCAAGGCTCGGCCGAGTTCTACGGTGAGCTCGGCTTGGTCAGAGCCGCGGCCCTGATGGCCATGGAGCAGTTGCAGTCCTTCCTCAAGCGCCTTGATGCCTTTGGGCATGTGGCCTTGAAGCAGATGAAGCCGTGCGAGGGCCAGTCGGATGCGCGGTTGCTCGGGATGCTGCGGGTGGCTGGAGAGCCGGTCCGCCGCCGCCATGATGGCCTCTCGCGCCTCAGGCAAGCGTCTGCGGCGCAGCTCCAATTGGGCGCGCTTGCGAAAGAGCCGCGCTTCTTGGACCTTGCGCACGCCATCCTCGGGCGCTTCTTTGAGCGAAGCCTGGGCCTGGGCGAGGGATTCCAACGCGCGAAACATCGGCGGCGGCCCATCCGGCGTCATCCCTACGACGACGCTCAGGGCCCAGGCATCGGCGAGATGCTCCAGCAACCGCGCGCGTTCGAGAGGCGTGGGGTGCAGGGCGAGGGCCTGCTCCACCAGTCGCCGCACCTCGATGGGACTGGCGATGCCCTCGCGCTCAAGGGAGGCGAGCACGCCTGAGAGCGCGCTGGCTTCATCCGTCGCGAGGCTTTGCAGTGATACGGAAATCGGGCCGCTGTCGGTGCCGCCGCTGCGCAGCGCACCCACAAGGGCGCGGGCCAAACGCTTCAGCTCGGGCTGAGGTGTGCTGCCGAGTACCAACTCGCGCCAGCGGGGATCGGGAATCTGCGCATCAGTGCCCTGCACCAGCACCAACTTGCTGCTGGAGGAACCCTGCAGGGCGTCCTCCAGAGGATCGCCGGCAAGACCCAGAGCGCGGCCCAATGTTTCCAAAGGAAGCGCGCGGTCGGCGAGCGCCAGCAATCGCACGAGGGCCTGAGGTTGAGGGCCCAGTCGGTTCAACCGACCGAGCAGTACTTGGCGCACCAAGTCGGGATGGGCCTGAGGTTCGCCAGGGCTCCCGGGCGCGAGGGTCCAACCCTTCGCGTCCCGCACCAGCTGGCCGCCTTGCTGACTCAGCTCCAGCAGATTGAGAAGCAGGCCCGGGTTTCCGAGGGCGTTGTGCACCACCGCACTAATAAAGGCTTCGGGCAGGTGATGGGGGCCCAAGAGATCGCGAAGGACCAGGCGCATGTCCTCGTCTTCGAGGCGGTTCAGCACGACTACTGCGGCGTGGGGTTCGCTTTTGAGCTGCGTGATGAATGCCTTCAGTCCGGGACCGTTGGCGCCGGTGGCGACGGAGACGAGCCACGGCAAGGTGGAGCGGTGGATCAGGTCCCGCAGGAGCGTGAGCACTTCCGGCCGGGCGCGGTCGAGGCCCTGCACGTGCACGAGGCGGGGCGTCTGGCCTGCGGCGAAATCCAGAGCCTCAAGAGTGGCTTGAATCTCTTCGGCATCGGGATCGCTCCCCACGCCCTTGCGGCCTCCCGTGAGGAAGGCGAAGGCTTGCAGCCGCTGTGCCAAGGCTCGCGCGACGTTGGGCAATTTCGCGTAGAGATCGGCCTCCACGCCGGCGAGCAGATCTTCGAGCAGGCGACACAGCACGACATCGGCGCCTTCTTCGTGGCCAAGCGCCAAGGTATGAACGAGCAGTCCTTCGGTCTCGCCTACGGCGCAGGCCCAAGCGGCGAGCTGCTCCTTTCCGAGCCCCTCCTCGCCCTGCAGCAGCACCACCCGCTCCATCGGCGCCGGCGCAGAGAGCCCGAGCATGAGGGACTTCAGGTAGGTGAGCTCCTGGCTGCGCCCCCGGATGGCCCGGCCCGAAGGTTCGGACAGGATGGCGGGGGTTTCGAAGGGCAGGGGAGAAGGGGCGCCAGGGCCTGGTTCCTCGCTGGCGGGGGGCAGGGCCCGAAGGGCAGAGAGGCTATGGGGATCCCCGCCTAGGGCTCGGGGGAGGGTGAGGCGCCCGGAGCGCACGCCGATGGCTTCGGGGTGGGCGAAGCGCCCGTGGCCATCCTGGGCGAACTGCTCTTCAAGATGCCGCTGGAAGAGCTGGCGTTGGGGGGAGGACCACTCTGGCCAAAGCTTGGCGAGGGGGAGCCCGGGGATGACCTGAAACCACCAGACCTGTTCGTCGTCGTAACCGAAATGGGCCTCGAAGGGGTCGAGGTGGGTGGCGTCCTGGAAGCGGGAGAGGAAGAGTTCTTTGAGGTGGTCCAAGGTGCGGTCGTCGGGCCGGGGCCAGCGCTGCAGCACCACCCGGGCCCCGTCCTGCTCGCGCCGGGCCAAGTGCCACGCGCAGTCCTCTCCCCCGGGGAGATCCTGCAACCAGGCGAGCCGGTGGGCCCCGAGGCGGATCAACTCCATGGCAGATCCCGGCCTGACCTCTGTTTTGGATGGGGAGACATGGGGGGGAGTCTAACAAACCCCTTCTGCCCCCTCCCGTTTTTCTACAGTTTCGCCCCACGAGCGGCTTTCTAACTTCAAGTCATGCGATCTCTTCCAGGGTTTTTCCGTTTGACCCCGCCGGTGACCGGAGACACAATCGATCTGATTGATTGGGACAACGTGATCCGCTTCATAGCGGAGCTCTCGCCCCTCACCTCTGGGGTTCCGACCCAAGGTCTTGGAGAAGTCCATGGACGCCAAACTCGAAACGGCTTTCGCCGATGCCAACCCCTGGGCCTGGTTCGACCAGGAGCACAGCGCATCCAAACGCTTCCTCGTGAGCGGGGCCATCTGGGCCCTCGTGGGGACGTTCTTGGGTCTGCTCGCCGCCACGGAGTACTGGGCGCCCGACATGGTCCACAAGGTGGCCCAGCTCCAGTTCGGCCGCATCCGCCCCACGCACATCAACGTGGTGGCCTTTGGTTTCATCTCCATGAGCACGGTGGGCGCGATCTTCTATGTGATCCCCGAACTCTGCCGCACCAAGCTCTACAGCGAGCGCCTGGCGAACATCCTCATGATCGCGTGGAACGCCGTGCTGATCGCTGGCGTCTTCTGCCTCACCAACGGCATCACCGAAGGCCGCGAATACGCTGAGCTGCCCTGGTTCCTTGATATCCCGATGTTCTGCGCCCTGCTGCTCTACATCGTGATCGTCTGGGGCACGGTGCTGAACCGCCAGGAGAAGCAGCTCTACGTGACGACCTGGTACGTCGCGGGCACCACGCTTTGGTTCCCCGTCGTGTACCTCATCGGCAACCGCGTGTTCTTCCAGATGGATGGCATTGCCGACTCCATCGCCCAGTGGTTCTACGGCCACAACATCCTGGGCCTCTGGTTCACCACCAACGGCATCGGTCTCACGTACTACTTCCTCCCTAAGATCACGAAGAACCCGCTCTACTCCCACCTGCTCAGCATCGTGGGCTTCAGCACCATCGCGATGTTCTACACACCCACCGGCACGCACCACCTGCTGCAGATGCCCGTGCCCGAGTGGCTGAAGGCCGTCGCCGTCATCAGCTCCGTGATGCTCCTCGTCCCCGTGATGAGCGTGCTCGTGAACTTCTTCCTCACGATGAAGGGCAAGTGGGGCATGGCGGCCACCAATCTGCCGCTACGCTTCTTCCTCACGGCGATGTGGTTCTACCTGCTCACCTGCTTCACGGGCCCCTTCCAGGCCACCCGCTGGATCAACTGGTACCTGCACTTCACCCACTGGGTTGTGGGCCACGCGCACTTCGCGCTGCTCGGCACCTTCGGCTTCGTGGCCTGGGGCGCGATCTACTACGTCGTCCCCCGCGTCACGGGCAAGCAGTGGTACAGCCGCCGCCTGGCCAATGCGCATTACTGGTTCAGCGTTTCCGGCACCTTCATCATGATGATCGCCCTCACCGTGGCCGGCCTGATGCAGGCTGCTGCTTGGGAAGAAGGCACGGTCGTCTACCGCACCGCCGTCATGGCCAGCCCCTTCATGGGTCTGCGTGCCTTCAGCGGCCTGCTGATCGTGATCGGCCAGGTGCTGCTGGTCTACAACATCCTGATGACGGTCTTCGGCGGTCAGGAGCCTGAAGAACCCATGGATCTGAGCTGAGGGAGAGAATTTCAATGACGACTCAGCGCACTAACTACCTCTACCCCGCTGTCGGGATGGGCCTGATCCTCAGCGCCATCATCTTCGTGGTGGTGCTCGTTCCCCGCTGGACCTTCCGTCCCCCGCAGCCCAAGGACTACCGTGACTACACGGCCCAGGAGCAGCGCGGCCGTACCATCTACCGCCGCGAAGGCTGCTGGTACTGCCACTCCATGGCCAGCCGTCCCCAGGACTGGGACCACGGTCCGAAGAGCAAGGCCTCGGACTACTTCTACGATCACGATGGTCACCTGCTGGGTTCCGAGCGCAGCGGTCCCGATCTCGCGAACATCGGCGGCAAGTTCCCCGACGAGTACCACAAGCTTCATCACAACAATCCCCGCTACGTGAAGCCGGGCTCCATCATGCCCCGCTACGACTACCTCACGGAGCAGGAGCTCACCGACCTCACCGCCTTCCTGCAGGGCAACGGCCCCAACGGCACCCGCGCGCTCGACGTGCACACCGGCGAGATGAAGTGGGCCCGTTTCACCAAGGTCTACAACCCCGAGCTGGGCAAGGACGAGGAAGTGGCCGTGTGGAAGCACGGCGTGGAAGAGCGTGAGGCCATCGTTGCCGCCGCTTACGAGTCCCACCCCGAGACGCCCTTTAAGTACACCGCTGAAATCGAAGAGCTGCTCTATGGAACCACCCACGAAGCGCAGAACGCCAAGCCTGCGCTGAGCCAGCTCATCGAGAAGGCCTTCGAGAACGACAAGGCCCTTGAGAAGGCCCGGGAAGAGGATGCCCTCGTCTCCGGCTGGAACGAGATCTCCTTCAGGGAGCCCGAGGCCATGCCCACCGATACGGTGGAGGCCGGCAAGGTCGAGAAGCGCCGCACGGTGGCCAACCAGGGCCGCGGCCTCTTCAACAACCAGTGCTCCGCCTGCCACGGCCTCGACGGCAACGGCCACGGCTGGGCCGCTCCCAGCATGACCCGTCGTCCTGCCAACTTCTGGGAAGACAAGTTCGCCAACTACAAGACCGATACCTGGTTCTGGCGCATCAGCCGCGGCGTCCCCGCCACCCAGATGCCTCGTTGGGAGTTCACCTTGAAGCCCGACCAGCGCCTCTACCTGGCGGCCTTCCTCAAGTACGTTGCGCAAAACAAGGGCCTGGGCAAGCTCAAGGGCATGCCCCTGCCGGATCAGATCCCTCTCCCGAGCGCCGCCGCCCCCGCGCGCGCAGTCGCGGCCAAGTGAGGTTGTCATGAGCGTCGACCCTAAGCAGAACGAGCACATGGAAGGCGAAGAGCCGATGGAAGAGGTCTCCGGGACCCGCATCGGCCACGGCAAGGCCCCCTTCGCCCTCGTCCTCATCTACCTCGTCATCCTCGTCTGGGCGGTCCTCGCCTGGATCCGTCCCAGCGGCACCTAGGGCGAAAGGAAGATCCATGAAGATGAAGTGGAACATCGCTTTTGCCGCCATCGCCCTCGTGGGCCTGGGCTGCGCCAAGGATGGTCTGGGAAGCAACGTCCCCACCACCGCCATTCAGGCCGCCAACGCTGTGCCGGGAACCCTCGAAGGGGCCCCGGTTGAGGCTCCCTACCCTTTGGGCCTTCCCAGCGCCATCAAGGGCCGCCCCATCTATCAGGCCAACTGCGCCTCCTGTCACGGCACCTACTGGACCGCTCAGGAGAAGCTCGATATCGCCGTTGCGAAGCCCGACACGATGGAGCGCCTGAAGGATGAAGGCCGCCTGCCCGGCAACGCGATGGAGAAGTCCAAGAACGGCCCCGACTTCTACAACCGCGACTGGCGCTTCCGCCGCACGCCTTCCGATCTCTACAACCTCATTGCCTATGGCAGCGACCGGCTCGTCTCCGACGGCCACGGTCACTTCGCCCCTGAGAAGGACAAGACCACCGGCGCCTTCCTCGGCAGGGTTCACCCCGGCCCCGACGGCACGCTGGGCAAGGGGTGGAAGGAGTCCCTCAAGGAGAAGCGCGGCGGTCTGCTCGTGGCCCCCAACGATCCGCTTCCCGTGTGGCATGCCGTGTACTACGTGTGGTCCCGCTCCATCGCGGGCGCTGGCCCTCAGCGCTACAAGGAGAGCTGGGACGTGTACGGGCAGAACTGCAACGTCTGCCACGGCACCATCGGCAAGGGCGACGGTCCCCTGTCCGCCACGCTGAATCCGCAGCCCTTCAACTTCCACAACCGCAAGGCCATGGCCGAGCAGACCGACGAGTTCCTCTTCTGGCGCATCAGCGAGGGGGGACAATTCAAGAAGATCCCCGACAGCATTCAGAAGACCATGAGCCGCACCGCCCTCGGCCTCTACGTGCACCAGTGGTCCGCCATGCCCGCCTGGAAGGGCGTGCTGACGGAAGAGCAGCGCTGGCTCGCTGTGGACGGCGTGCGCTTGAAGTCCTACGAGCAGGATTAACGGAGGACACGATGCAAGAAAATACCCGCCGTACCCTACTCAAGACCCTGACCAGCCTGCCCATCGTCGGCGGCGCGGTCCTGGCCCAGCACGCGCTCCTCCGCTACTTCAAACCCACCATGGCCGGCGGCATCAAGGGCCTGGTGAGCGATCCCGATAGCGCGGGCAGCTCCGAGCAGGAAGTCTGCGAGCTCACCGAGCTCAGCAAGCCCTGGGACTTCGTCGAGTTCATCTACGTCCGTAAGTCTGTGGAGTACAGCAGCCGCAAGGTGCAGGGCGCCAAGATCCCCGCCTTCATCGTGCGCCTGCCAGACGAGTACATCACGGACAAGGTCGATCCCAAGGGCAAGTACGTGATCGTGCAGCGCATCTGCCCTCACCTGGGCTGCACCTTCAACTTCATTCGCAATTCGGAAGAGCTCGCCGGTGGCTACAACTACAAGGCCCCCGCGCCCTTCCACCCGCACTTCGCATGCCCCTGCCATCTCTCCGTGTACGACCCCACGCGCAAGCAGAACGCGGAAGGCGGCATGGTGCTTCCGGGCAAGGTGGTGAGCGGTCCCGCTCCCCGTCCTCCCCGCACCATGACTTTCGACATTCGCGGCGGGAAGGTGGTCGTCACCGGCACCGAGTCCGGCGGCGTGGGTTAAGGCTGGAGGAGAAGGAATGCTGACCAAGTTCTGGAACTTCCTGCAGGGCCTCCTCCCTCGCCGAGGCGTGGTGGGCCATGTCTATCACGGCGTGCTCGGCGCGCCCGTCAACTTCTTCCAGTGGCTCATGGAGCGCTGGGACAAGATGGATCTCTTCGACGAGACTCACGTCGAGAAGGCCAAGACCAATCCCTGGTACGCCATCGGCGGCATGTGGTACTGGGTGTGGATGCTCGTGATCGCCAGCGGCGTGCTGCTGATGATCTACTACGTGCCCGACACCAGCCAGGCCTTCGTTTCCATCGAGCGCATGCAGGCCAACTGGAAGTGGGGAGACATCCCCATCGGCGCCATCATCCGCGGCATCCACAAGTACGGCGCCGACGCCTTCATCATTCTGGCGACCATGCGCGTGTACCGCATCTGGTTCACCGGCGGCTACAAGAACGGCCATGAGCTCAGCTTCATCGTCGCCCTGCTGCTCCTCATCGTCGGCATGTACTCCGGCCTCACCGGCTACCTGCTGATCTGGAACCAGCGCGCCCTGTGGGCCACCAAGGTGATGGCCACCTTCCCCACGTACCTCGATAAGAACCCCGCCTGGATCCCCGGCGGCGAGTTCATCAACTGGACGAACCAGGGCAAGACGACGGCAGAAGTGCTCCTAGGCGGAACCTCCATCGGGCCCGCCACGGTGACGCGCTTCTACGCGTTCCACTTCATGCTCTCGTTCCTCGTGATGATCTTCTTCGAGCTGCGCGTCTACAACCGCGGTTTCAAGCGCATGAACATCAGCCGCTGGTCGAAGTTCATCCTCTTCGCGATCCTCGCGGCCATGGCCATCCTCATTCCGGCCGCGCAGGGCAGTCCCGCGAACCCCGAAGTGACGCCCAACCCGATTCTGTCGGACTGGTACTTCCTCGCTATGTACCACATGTTGAAGCTCCAGGATCCCTACCTTGCCACCGTGCTCACCGTGGGCGTTCCTGCCCTCGTGCTGCTGGCCCTCTTCCTGGACCGCCGCCCCGAGACCCACTGGGGCGGGCGCCAGATCCCCAATTGGATCGGCATCGGCGGCTTGATCTACTTCATCGTCTTCAGCTTCCTCATCATCAACGGCATCGCCAACCTGCACCGCGACGCGCCGCTTTGGTACTACTCGATGTGCCTCTTCCTGCTCGTCGGGTACTGCCTGGACTGGGGCTACGTGATGAAGCGCGACAACAAGCAGTGGTGGGAGACCTTCCACGTCTTCTTCGTCGCCTTCCTGCTGGTTTCCGTCAGCGCGATCACCCTCTTCCACTACTTCGGCGATATCCGCGAGTGGAACGAGATCGCCAAGGTGGATTCGGCCAAGCTCATGGCTGCCAACGGTCTGAGCCAGGATCAAGCTTTTGAATGGCTGGAGAAGAACCGCGCCACCATCAACATGTGGATGACGCCGGAAGCGACGGTCGCCAAGGGGCTGCCTCGAGGCATGGAATTGTGGAAGGTCCACGTCCTAGCCTGGGTCGGCATTCCCATCCTCGGCACCCTTGTGGGGCTGAAGCGTTGGGCTGATAAGCGCGACGCGCAGGCCGCGGCCGCCGCTGCGAAAGCCAAACCCAAGACGGCAGGAGCCTAGGCCATGTATCACCAGGGGCGAATCAGAATGTTCAAGTGGACGGCGGTCGTGCTGAACGTCGTCCTCTTGAGCCGCTGCATCGCCCACTGGAAGGCCTTCTTCGACGCCACCGGCTACCAGACCTATATCGCCCTCGTCTTCACCCTGACCCTCTTCATCGTCCTGCTCATGGCCCTCGCCGTGGCGGTGTACGCCGAAGAGAAGGTCAAGGACAACATCCGCAGCCCCAAGCCGCTGCTGGAGTACTGGGCGAACCGCTTTTTCCTGATTTCCACAGATACGACGAGGAGTTGACCGTGAAACGACGGAACGTCTTCGGGACCATTTTCCTGATCACCGGCCTGGGCGTCTTCTTCGTCCTGGGCGCCAACAGCATCAGCGCCGAGCTGCACGATGTGCTGCACGAAGCGCCCGCGGGCGGCCAGATGCGTCAGAAGAATGCACCCCCCATCGTGAACAAGGTGATCGACGGCACCATCACTAAGGCCTTCCCCACGGTCGCCGACATCCCCTACATCAAGAAGATCAACGGTGGCGTGAGCACCACCGACGATCCCTTCCAGCAGTTCAACGTCGTGCGCTGGCTGGGCTGGGCCTTTGTGCTCGCCGCCCTCGCCGAGGTGGGCGTGGCCTACTGGACCCGCTCCAAAGTCCAGGTTGAGGAGTAGGAGCAGCCATGTATAAAAAGTTCCTCAATCTCACCAAGAACCTCACGGTCTCGCTGGAAAAGGGCATCAATGCCCTCACCACCCAGGAGCACAACCCCCTGTACTTCCACGGGGCCATGCCGCTCTACACCTTCTGGTTCCTGATCTTCTCCGGGATCCTGCTGTGGATGTACTACATCCCCACGCTGGAGCGCGCCTGGTCCTCGGTGAACTACATCACGAGCCTGCCCGTCTTCCTGAAGGACGCCGCCGGCAACTTCATTCTGGATAAGCACAGTGGCGCGCCCCTCGTCGATGGCGTGAATGCCGCGACGGGCATCCCCTACGGCGCCGTGATCCGCGGCATCCACCGCTGGGGCGCCGCGGCCATGATGATCACCACGCTGCTCCACATGTTCCGCGTGTATTTCACGGACCGCCACCGTGCCTGGCGCTGGCTGCCCTGGGTCTCCGGTGTGCTGCTGCTCATGTTCCTCATCTTCGTGGGCATCACCGGCTACCTTCTCGTGTGGGACGCCCGGGCCTACTGGCTGGTGGTGAAGACTGCCGACTTCCTCCGCGCCGTGCCCCTCATCGGCACCTGGATGGCCGAGTTCTTCATCGGCGGCAACGGCATCACCGACTACACCCTGACCCGCTTCTTCTTCTTCCACATCGGCGGCGCGGCCTCCCTCTTCGTCCTCATCTGGCTGCACTTCATCCGCCTGCACGAGCCTGTCGTCACGCCCAGCCGCGCGACGAACTTCCTCACCCTTGGCTTCATCCTCGTGGCGGCTGGCGTGATCCCCGCCATCAACGTCACTCAGGGCCTGATTGATGCGCATCCGGTGCTTGCCAGCCAGCAGATGTACATCGCCTCCGACGCGCCGGCCCGTATCGCGGCCAACGCTGGCGAAGTGCTGACGGTGGTGCGCTACGACGCTTGGTACATGTTCCCTTACTACCTCATCGAGAAGATGGGCATCGGGGGTGCGTGGGCTGTGCTCGGCATCAGCACCCTGCTGCTGATGGTGGCGCCCTTCTACCCCAAGGACCGCCGCGATAATCTGGCTCAGGTGGTCGAGGCCAAGTGCACCGGCTGCACCTTCTGCTCGCTGGATTGCCCCTTCGAAGCCATCACCATGCAGGAGCGCAAGCCCGGCTCCAAGTTCAAGCTCATCGCCGTCGTGCAGGACGCCCGCTGCTCCGAGTGCGGCATTTGCGTCGGCGCCTGCCCCTTCCAGGCCATCGAGCTGCCGAACACGCATTCCAAGACCATCGAAGCTGAAGTGCTCGATCTTCTGAAAGCGGGGGCCTAAATGAGCGAGGCCATTGTGAACACTGGCGAAAAGAAGCCCAAGGTCATCATCGGCTTCGTCTGCGAGCGCTCCCTCCCCATCCACGAGATGGTGGACGCTCAGAAGGCGCTGACTGACGACCCCGAGACGAAGATCGTCATCCTGCCCTGCTCGGGCATGGTGAAGCCCACCCAGATGGAGTTGGCCCTCACCAAGGGCGCCGACGCTACCTTCGTGTGCGGCTGCGCCATGGGCGACTGCCACTACCGCCTCGGCAACGTCTTCATCAAGGAGCGCCTCGAAGGCGAGCGCAATCCCAAGCTCCGCAAGACCACGGATAAGCGCCGCGTCGGCATGTTCTTCGTCACCATGAAGGACCGCCGTCCCTTCCTCGACGCCCTGGCCCAGTTCAAGGCCTCGGTGGACGAGATCCAGTAGGAGGAGATCATGGCCGCACCTGCTAAGAATGCCCAGCCCAAGATCAGCAGCTACATGATCATGCTGCGCTATCTCGCGTTTTACGCCTTCTTCTTCGGAGTCCTATATTTGGTAGGTCTCTTCGGCGAAGTGGCCGAGAGCTAGGAGGGAACAATGACTGAGACCCACGATCCCATCCAGAACGATCAGGAAGGCGAGGCCCCCGTCTCCGTGAAGACCATCCTTCACGAGAACTGGGTGCTGCGTAATGCCCTACTCTTCTTCTTCTTCATGCTGGCCGTGCCCACCTTCCTCGCGTGGAAGCTGGACTTGTTCCTCGTCTGCAACTAAGCCGCACCCTGTGAATTGAAGGGAGGTCCTCATGGATCCCCAAACCGCCAAGCTCATGACCATCGTCTTCACCGTGGTGGGCCTCGCCTTCGCCGCGGGCTTCGTCCTCATCGCCGTGTGGGCCATCCGCGACGGCCAGTTCAAGGACGTCGAAGGCGTGAAGTACCGCATGCTGAAGGACTTCAACGCCAAGGGCGATACGAAGGACGGCGAAGAGTTCAAAGGCTGAGCCTGTTGAATTGCGTGAAAAGGGGCGCCGATGGCGCCCCTTTTCTTTGCCTTGAGAACGTCTAGAAGACAGCCACCACTTGGTCGAAGCCGGCGCCGTCGCTGAGGGCCACCTGCGGGCTCCCGGGTGTAGGGTTCATCACATAAGCGCGGGCCGTGCTCGATCCAAGGGGGGCGCGCGTGTACCAGATCCTGTTCAACAGAAAGCGAAAGAGGATCTCGGTATCAGTGGTCGTGGTCATCGCCGTATTGGACGTCCCATCCGCGTTCACAGACCACAGATGGTTCACGCCCGAACTGGATTGGCGCAGATAGAAGAGCTGAGATCCGAGGCTCGCGAGGAAGTGATTGGCATCGGGGTTGACGGCGAGCGTGGCGCGGCCGGTTCCGTCGGGGTTTACCACCATGAGATCGATCTCTGTGCCGCCAGAAGTGTAGCTGCGGTAGACAATCTGATTGCCTGCGACGCCTTCCACCTTTTCCACGTAGCCCGAACTTGCGATGGGCAGCTTGTTCGTGCCGTCGGCATTGCAGGTCCAGATATCGATGTCGGTGGGCGAGCCCACGTTGTAGGGATGTTGCACGACGATCTTGCCCCCCATGAATCCCTCGAACTCGTAACTGATGCCCGCATCGCTGTAGATTTCGGCGCTGCCGCTGCCGTCGATGGCGGAACTGCTGATCTGCGTGTGGCCACTCCCATCCAGGTGGCTGGCGATGAGCCGCCCGTTCAGTACGCCCCATACGTCGAGATAGGTGGCTTGGAACGCGATGTATGTATCGGCGCCGCTTCCATCCATATTGTGGGCGTAGATGCCGCCGGGGCGACTTCCAGTGGTCTCCTGCACGTAGTACACCTTGGCACCATCCACGCAGCCGAAGTGGTTGGTGCCGGAGGATGCCGAGGTCATGTTCAAGCTCCCTGAGCCATCGGGGTTCGCGATGAAGAGATCCACGTCTCCACTGCCCTGGGTCAGTTGATAAAAGATCTTGTTGGCCGCGATGGCCTGATAGACCTTCTTGAAGCCCGGAGTGCCGAGCTCGATGAGACCCGTGCCATCCGCGTTCACGGAGAACAGCGTGTAGGTGGTGCTATCGAGCAGTCCAGTGCGGCTGGAGAAGATGACCCTTGAGCCGATCACGCCGCGGTACGCCAAGTCGAAGGTGCCGTTGCTGATGATCTTGTTCTCGGTGCCATCTGTCTTGAGGCTCCAGAGTTGGCCAGAGTCCGCTTTGTAGACAATGCGGTCCCCGATGAGCGATAGGTATTGAGCTTCCACTGCGGGATCGGTGAGCCGTGTGAACCCCGAGCCATCCTCTTGGACGCGCCAGAGAGAGTAATGGCCATCGGTATCCAAGCGCTGGATGATTGCGGTGTGAAGCGCTGGAGGCGGCTGCGCACTGGAGGCGCCATTGGGGCTGCTTCCTCCGCCTCCACCGCAAGACAGCAAGAGCGCCCCAAGGAACAACGAAGCGAATAGGTTTTCCAGTGGCCGCATCTTGAGCTCCCAGGGATGAAGCTCAGTGTGGAAAGCGGTAGGTCTTCGAAGGAGGGCCGCTTTGGAGAATTGGCCTAGGTCATTCGAAGATGCCTCGGAGATTTCAGTATCTTGGGTTGGGCTAGAATCAGCCAGCTCTCCCTCAAACCCAGCGAACCCTCGCGCGTTGCCCGCCCCCGCCCATGTCCTCCAAGACGCCCGTCATCTTTCTCGATCCGCGCAGCGAGGCCCCTGTCTATCTGCAGATCGCCCAGTCGCTGATGAAGGACATTACGGAAGGACGACTGCAGCCAGGGGATCGCCTACCGGGCTATCGTGCGCTGTCCGAGCAACTGGGCCTCAATCGCAACACCGTGATGGCGGCCTATCAGGAGCTGGCGGCGGAAGGATGGGTGGTCTCCAATGCCGGAGGAGGAAGCCGTGTGGCGGAGCAGCCGCCGCGTGAGCTGCCGAGCCACACGAGATTCGTTGAAGCTCCGCCCAAACCTTCCGGACCGCTGCTGGGCGGCGCCACGGGTACGCCGGATCCGAGACTCCTCCCTACCGCCGCCCTCGCGAGGGCCTACCGCCGCGCCATGAAATCCAACCGCATGGATGTCTTTCACGCGGAGGAACCGCAGGGCCATCCGCGGCTGAGGCAGGCCCTGGCAGAACTGCTCAACCAGCACCGCGGGATCGCCGCACGACCCGAGCATCTCTTCCTCGCTTCGGGCAGCCAGATGGCCCTCTTTCTCCTCGCTCAGGCGCTGGTGGGGCAGGGGGATGCGGTGGCCGTGGAAGCGTTGGGCTCCCGAGATGTGTGGGAGGTTTTCCAGCGGGCCGGTGCCCGCGTCCTACCTGTGGCTGTGGATGACATCGGGCTCGATGTGGACGCGCTCGAACAAGTGATGAAGGCTGGGCCGCTCCGCGCAATCTTCCTCACGCCTCAACGCCAGTACCCAACCCTTGCTGTCCTGAGCGCGGAACGACGGGCGCGTCTCATCGAACTCGCCGAGATCCATCAATGCGTGGTGCTGGAGTACGATCCCGATTCCGAATTCCACTTTGAGGGAAGGCCCCTCCGCCCTCTGGCTGGAGATCCACGCGGAGCGCAGGTGGTGCACATCGGCACGCTCTCCAAGATCTTCTCGCCCCATGTCCGTATGGGCTTTGTGCACGCACCGCCCTACCTCATCTCCGCGATGCGAGAGCTGCGCCGCACCTTGGATCGTCAAGGGGATCTGGCGCTGGAGTGGGCCCTGGCCGATCTCATCGAGGATGGCGAATTGCAGCGCCACCTCAACCGCATGCAGAAGACCTACCTCACCCGCCGCGACGCCCTTGCGCATGATCTTCGCGCGGCACTCGGAGACGCGGTACGCTTCACCGCTCCTCCAGGAGGCCTAGCCTTCTGGGTGGAGACGGCCCGGGGCATCGATGTGAATCAGTGGTCTGCGGCCTCCCTTGCCCTCGGAGTCGCCTTCCGTCCAGGGAGTCAATTCACCTTCGATGGTCATGCCATCCCTTATTTCCGGTTGGGCTTCGCGGGCATGGCAGAAGCAGAGGCGCATGAAGCTGCGCGTCGTATGGCGAAGGCCCTTCCCAGTCGATGACATAGCGCCTTTTTCGAAAGTGGGCCTGCCGAAGGGAAGGTGTGAGCGAGAGCCTACACGCAGCTCCGCATTCGCCGAGCGCGTTCTCACTCAAGGGGCTGCGCCCCTTCCTGTTTTGAGGAGTATCCATGCGAAATACCCAGCTCACACTCACGAAGGAAACCCTTCAGGCGTTGAATCAGGACCAGGTCATGCACGTGGAAGGCGGCGCCATCATTGGCTCCGTGGCTGCCATGTGCAATACCCAGCCTTACTCGGTGTGCGCCTGCGGCCATTCCAAGCCGGCCGTATGCCCTAGCCTGGGCTGAACGTGCAGCTCCATTGAAGTGCTCCTGCGAACTTGGCCTAGCCCACTTTTATAAAGCGCACCTGCTCTTCTCTCATGGGTTGGATGAGCCTTGAACTTTTAAGGAGCTTCGATGCGACGGTGGTGGACGACCCTTTTTCTGACCTTGCTCGCTTTCACAGGAAGTCTGCAGGCCCAATTCATTCCGGGGATTATTTACGTCCCCATCAATCCACCACCGACGCTTCCCATCCAATTCCCTTGGCTGGTCATTGAGCAGACCCATGCGGGCCGCACGGACTTGTTGCTGTGCAACAGCGTCGGCGGGAAGCGGACGACGCTTGAAGGCAGCAGCTACTACACCAAGTGCTATCTCGGTAGTTTGGGTGGACGGGTCATCTTCACGCGCAGCGGCTATGGCTCCGCCGGAACCTATTCCATCGATCTGGTGAGCGTGAAGCTGGATGGCACAGGCCAGGTGACTTTAGCCAGCGGGTTTATGTCGGGGGCTGATCCTACAGCCGCGAAGGGCAAGGTGCTCTTCGATACACGGTATGGCCGCGTGATTTACGAGCGGACTAATTGGACGGACGGCTCCCACGATATCTATTCGGTGTTCCCGGATGGCTCGCTATCCGTAGGCATTGCATCAGACGCTCGGGATGAGCGGCTGAAGGCCGTCATGAACGGCTATGTGATTTATGAGCTTCAATGGTCCGCGACAGATACGGATTTATACGCCGTGATCACCGACGGCACAGGGAAGTCCGCGATCTCGGGGTCGGGCGATGATGAGACCTTCGAGGGGCTCAGCGATACGCGGATCTACTACCATCGCAAGATGGGCGGCAATCTCACGCTCTGGTGCGCCTCCCTCACGGGAAGCAACACCATGCTGGCGGGAGGTGTTGGAGACACCTACAAGCGCCAAGCTCGGGATGGGAGGGTGCTGCTGGTCCGCCATCGCTCCACGACGGATGAGCTACTCGTCCAGAACGAGGATGGTTCGGGCCTCACATTGTTAAATGATTTCGGAGGTTTCATCGCGGGCGAGTTTAAGGCCCATTTCGTCGGCAGTTACGCGGTGTTCCCCACTGCATGGGATGGTTCAGGACTGACCACGGCCATCAGCCGCGTGGCCTTGAGCGGAGGCGCTCCCATCGTAAGCTATGCCTCGAGCACGCCCTTTGGATGGACCGAGACCAACGACCGAAGCAAATTGGTCATCCAGACCGACGACAGCAAGCAGTGCGATTTCTGGGTTCAATACCCCGATGGTTCGGGCCGCGTGAACTTAGCGACCACCTCTTGGGACGATCAATACGTTATGGAAACCGGGGGGCGGATCATCTTCACCCGCGCGAGCTATCACGGCGATCAAACCGATCTCTACTCCATCAACCTGGATGGCTCAGGTCTCTCGGCACTGGGGACGTCCGTCCTCCCTGAGTCCTTCGGCCAGATCGTGGACAGCATGGTCTTCTATCAGTTGGATCAGGCCAGCTCCACAGACCTCCGTCGGGTGTACGTGGATGGCACCGGCAATTCGGACAATTGGACGGTCCCGGGCTCCGCGCGCATTGTGGGTTGGTTTTACTGAGTATCAAAAGCCATGCTCCACGCCCCAGCCCTTCCCTGGATGCAGGGTCTCTTTCAAGGCCTTCCCGCGTATCATGCGAGAGCTCAAGCCTTTTGGAGATCCATGTCGCAGGACGCGCCGCTTCTCACCGCGCTCGATGATCGCTTCGAGCTCAAGGAGCGGCTGGGCGCGGGGGGCATGGGCGAGGTGTACCGCGCCTGGGATCGCCTGCTTCAGCGCGCCGTGGCCCTCAAGTTCCCAAAAGGAGGAGGGCCGCGCACCTTGGAGCGCCTGCTGATGGAAGCGCGCCTCCAATCCAGCGTGGAGCATCCGAACATCGGCAAGGTCTATGAAGTGGGGGCGCTCGACGGGCGCCCCTGCATCGCGTTGCAGCTCATCGAGGGGCCGAGTTTGGACTTGATCGGCGCACAGCTCTCGGTGGAAGAGCGGGTGCGTCTCGTGCGGCAAGTGGCAGATGCACTGCACACGGCGCATCTGCAGGGCCTGCTCCATCGCGATGTGAAGCCCGCCAACATCCTGGTGGAAGGTGATCGAGAGGGATCCCGCAAGGCCTATGTGACGGATTTCGGGTTGGCTCGCAATGAAGAAGGGGGCCTCAGTCAAGCGGGGCAGGGCACCTTCCTCTACATGAGCCCTGAGCAGGTCTCCGCGGTGGGCCTGCTCGACGCTCGCAGTGATGTGTACAGCCTGGGCGCCACACTCTATGCGCTGTTGGTGGATCACCCACCTTTCGGTGAATCCACCGTCAGTGGTCGCCCCACTGAGGCGCTGAGCACAGAATCGGTGGCGGCCCGCTTTTATGGCCTGTTTCCGGAAGAAGGGGAAGGCTCCGACCCTGTGGAGACCTATCGCCGCATGATGGAGGAAGATCCCACGCCGCCGAGGCGCTTGCGTCCCGAATTGCCTCAGGCCCTCGACACCATCGTGACGAAGTGTCTGGCGAAGTCGCCGAGCGATCGCTATGCCAGCGCGAAGGAGCTGAGCGAAGATCTCGATCGGTTCTTGAACGGAGAACCTCTTCACGCGCAAGTTCCCACGTGGATGGATCGCACGGCGCACTGGGCGCGGCGCAATCCGGTGGCCTTTCGCAGCGCAATATTGGGGGCGGCTTCGCTGGTCTTGGGTGGCGGCGTGGCGATGTGGACTCAGAGCCGCGCGCGGCAAGAAGCTTCGGTCCTGGCTCAGCTGGGCGCCGAAGCCAAAGAAATGGACACGCTCCTACGCATGGAGTACTTGGAGCCGGCCCATGATCTGCGCCCTGCCTTCCAGCAGTTGCGCGACATGATGACCGCCATCGCCGCGCGGAAGACTGATCTGGGTCGCGGAGCCGCGGCCTTCGCGATGGGTAAAGGCCATCAGTGGCTGGGAGCTTGGGAGGCCTCGCACCGCGCCTTCGATGACGCGCAGCGGTTGGGTGTGAAGGGGCCGGATTGGGAAGAGGCCATGGGGCTGGTGTTGGGGCGCCTCTACGAGCGCGAGCTTCAGCGCACGAAGGATATTCCCGCGGGTGATCGCAAACTCGCCGCGGTGGCGGCACTTCAGAAGGAATACCGAGATCCTGCGGTCAAGCATCTCGCTGCGGCGGCCCAGGCCAAGCCGGGAGCGGCGGATCTGCTCACGGGATACGTGGCGCTTTATGAGTCCCGCTACGAGGAGGGGCTCGCTGCCGCTGTTCGGGCGAAGGCTGGCCGCCCGGGCCTCTACGAGGCCTCGCTCCTCGAAGGCGAGCTGCGGTTGGCCGAACAATTCACGCATGAGCAAGCGGGTCGACTTGAGCAAAGTCTCACTGCGGCGGATCGTGTCGAGGCAGCCTTGGAAGAGGCTCTACGCGTGGGCCGCAGCGATCCCAAGGCGTGGATTCTGCTCGCGCGATCGCGCGAGCTGCGGCTCGCGGTGCTCACCAACCAAGCCAAGCCGACTCATCAATGGGTGGAGGAGGCGTTGAAGGCCGCCAAACAGGCTCTGGCCTTGAACCCAGCGCTTCATGAGGCCTGGCTTGCGCACGGCCGGGTGCTGGTGGAAGAGGCGCGCTTCCTCCAAAGCAAGGGGCAGGACCCGCTGCCGATTTTTCGAGAGGCGGTGGACGATCTTCAAAAATCTGCGGATCTGGCCGAGGATCCACGCACGGCCAAAGAGGAGATGGCCTGGGTCTGTACGCACCTAGTGGGCGCGCTGCAGCAGCGGGGATTGAAAGCGGAAAGCGAGCAGGTCCTCACGCGGGGCGTTTCGGCGGCGCGGGCGGTGCTGATTCAGGATGCTCAGTCCTTGCCGGCTGAAAAGCGCTTGGCCTATCTCCTATTCCAGCGGGGTGAAGGCGCCGCCATGGAGGGGAAGGATCCTTTGCCGGATTATCTCGAAGCGGTGAAGCATGGCGAGGCTGCCTTGGCGCTGGATCCGAAGGCGCTGGGGCCTCATGTTGTGCTGAGCACCATTCTGGTGCGTCAGGCCCGCTACGAGGGAGAGCAGGGCAAGGATCCGGAGCCCGTCTTCCAAAAGGCCGCGGTTGAGGTGGCTGGCGCGCTCAAGCAGTCGCCCGACAATGTGCAAACCCTCGGTGCCGTGATCTGGGTACACCGGGCCTGGGGCGCGAACCTCCAGGCCCGCGGTAAGGACGCTCAGGATGCGCTGAGGCCGGCCATCGACGCCGCGGAAACTTTGATCAAGCGCGACCCCCGCAACCCGAGTTCCTTAGCCCTTGCTGCGGATCTTTATGCTGTCTCGGCCTGGACTGAGGCCGCCATGGGGCGCGATCCCCATCCCGCCCTCGACGCATGCCGGAGCCACGGGACGAAAGCGCTGTGGATGCAGCGCAACCTATCGAGTGTGCACGATGCTTTGGCGCGCTCCTATCTGGTGGAAGCCGAAGCTCAGTGGAAGCAAAAGCGCTCTCCGCTCGCATCCTTGGCTCACCTTCGATCCGAGATCGCTGCGGCCCTCAGGGCCAATGCGCAGATGCCCTTTACGGGTATTCGACTTGCCGAAGGCGCGGTGCTAGAAGCGGAGTGGCGCCTTTCGAAGGGCGACTCCATCGCGTCACTGGTGCGGCGATCCGAAGTGGAGCTAGCGCCCTACACGGGTGAGGCGAGTGTGAATGCATCGGCCTTCCTGCTGCGTGGATCGCTCCGCGCCCTCTTAGCCCAGCAGCTCCAAGGAGAAGGGAGAGCCAGGCTGCGAGATCAGGCGGAAGCCGATCTTCGAAAGGTCGAATCTCGCGCCTTGGGATCGCCAGAGCTCGAAGGGCTCAAGCGGCGCCTCAAGGCCATCGGCTGACTTATTTGGGAATGCCCATCCACTGATTGAGCAGGCCCAATTCGAAGAGCAGGCTGGCCATTCGCTCGACGGGCAGGCCCATCACGGTTGCGAAGCTGCCTTCGACGCGCTCGACAAAGAGGGCGCCGATGCCTTGGATGGCGTAGCTTCCCGCTTTGTCCATGGGCTCGCCGGTGTTCACGTACCAGCGGGCCTGAGCCTCGGTCATGGCGCGGAAATAGACCTCGGCCGTATCTACGAAGCTGTGAACCTTGTCGTTCTTGCGGAGCGCGAGGCCCGTGTGTACTTCGTGGTTGCGGCCCTGCAGCAGCATAAGCATGCGCACCGCATCCTCTTTATCGACCGGCTTGTTGAGGGTGTGGTGATCGATGGCCACCGTGGTGTCCGCAGCCAACACCCAGCGCCCGGGATTGAGGTGAGAGATGACTTCCGCCTTGGTGCGGGCCAGACGAAGTACGAGGTTTTCGGGATCCTCATCCATGATGGGCGTCTCATCCACATCTGGGACTTGGATCTCGAAGGGGAAATCGAGGGCCTCCATCCACTGCTTTCGGCGGGGGCTTCCGCTCGCCAAAATCAGCGGGGCCATGATGCGGGTGGTTTCGTGTCCGCGGCTCATCGGGTCTTCCTGATGCGATCGCGCCAGCTTAGCACTAGCGCCGCACCACCGGAGCCCCACAGAAGGATCCAGAACAGCCAGGCGCTGCGGGCGGGGGTGGCCACGGGTTTCCAGGCCAGTTCGAAGGCCCAGGCTCCCTGGGTGCGCGGGCCACTCCAGAGCTCGAAATGACCATCTTCTTTGAAGAGACCCGACGCACCGCCGAGGGTGGCGCGCACCATGGGGCGGCCCAATTCCACGGAGCGAAGGCGAATCTGAGCCACATGCAGATAGGTGGCAGGGCTCCGTTCAAACCAGTTGTCGTTGGTGTGATTGGTGAGGAGATCTGCATGCGAGATCACTGCGCCCTCCCGGGCCCGCCAGGGCAACAGGGCCTCGGAGCAGATGAGCGGATGAACGCGCAGATCCTTGGGTGTCTGAATCGCTACGCTGGCCAGTTCGCCTGGAAGCTCTGTAACGTCCGGAATCACGAAGGCGCTCTCAGGGCTGAGGGTGCCAGGCTCCTGGCTGCGCACCTCCATCACGCGGTCCAGCCAGCGACGCATGGGTTCGGGGCCGGGCATGCGTTCGCCAAAGGCCATGGGTACCACCTTGGCTTGGGTGAAGAAGGGCCGACCTTCGGCTTCGCCTCGGACGAGGTTGAGAATGCCGACTTCCCAATCCAGAGCGCCTTGGAGGCGCGGATGCTGTGGATCATTCGGGGCCAGCCGACCGCCTTCGGTGCCGAAGAGGAGCGCGATGTTACGCGCCTTGGCCCACGCGGTGAGCGCTGGATCCGGAAGGCTGTGCTCGCGACCGAGGACGCTGCTTTCCGACCACAGCACCAACGTTTTCCGTTCAGATCGGGGCAAGTGGTTGGCTGTGAGGGCTTCTTCCGTGCGGTGCTGAAGATCCTGGAGCATGCCGGGGAATCGCTGTCCTGCGGGGTAATCGGGCTGGATGACGACGACGTCGATGCGCCGCTCATGATCGCGGGGCAGGGAGAACCAGAGGCCTCCTAAAAGCAGCATGGCGCCAAGGACTGAGGCAGTGCCCATCCAGGCACGCTGGGGGCGGTCCGTGGAGAGTTCCGCGGCGCTCCAGGCGCTGCCTGCCCACAGCAGGGCCGATAGCCCTGGGGCGGAAAGGAAGGCCGCCGAGCGGGCGAGCAGGGGCAGGCTGCCGAAGGCTGCGCCCCAGCCCCAGTCGTAGATGTGGAAGGCGAAGCGCTCCCACACCAACACTCCGAAGGCCGCACAGGCTGCGGCTGCGAAGGGGCCGCCGCGGTGTAGGGCTTTGCGGGAGAAGACGACAATGAGGAGCATGCCTGCGCCCTCGTAGGCCCAGAACAATCCGCCGCCCAGCAGCGCCAACGGTTGGCTCAGACCACCCTTGCTCACGAGCGTGGCGGGCACCCAGTGAAGCAGCCCGATCAATCCGAGGGTGCAGGCTAACCAGGTGTAGAAGGCCGAGCGGCCGCGGAAGGCGGCCTCCATAAGCACGAGGGGGAAGAGCAGGGCGCAGAGGGGTTCGAGGTAGCCTCCCCAGGCACCAAGAAAGCGGAAAGCGCAGACGAAGAGGCCTGCCACCACAAGCGCTTCGAAACTCCAGCGGAGGTGCGCCACGCGATTGGTCATCCCAGTCTCCGTTGAACTTCAAAGCAGGCGATCCCCGCAGCGACAGCGGCGTTGAGACTTTCGACTCCCTGCATGGGAATAGAGACGCGCCGCGTTCCTTTGGGCAACTCGACGCCCTTCCATCCCATGCCCTCGCTGCCAACCCAGAGCTGCAGTGGTTCCTGCCAGGGGGCGTCGTCCAAGAGAATGGCTTCGGGGCCTCCATCGAGAATCCAGGCGGGAGGCTGCACGGCACTCACGCGGCGCAGCTTTAGCAGAAAGGTGGCGCCCATGGCGCCTCGCAGGGCCTTGGGGGTGAAGGGATCGGTGCAGCCGGGACCCAACAGCAGATCCGTAAAGCCGAAGGCTGCAGCGGAGCGCATGATGGCGCCGAGATTGCCAGGATCCTGCAGGGCCCAGAGGCCGAGAGCGCGGGGACCTAAGGCGTCTGAGGGTTCAGATCCTATCGCCACTTCCAACGCCAATTCGGGGGCCGAAGGTTGGTCCGTCAATTCCTTCATGCGGGCTTCGGGCACCACGAGCGTGGGCAAGGGGAGGCGACGCTCCAGTACGTGGTCGCCGGAGCCTTCCAGCTTCACCCAGCCGAGAGGCCGCAACCGCTGCCCTCCTGGAGCATCTTGGGCCTCGACAAAGGCCTCGATGAGCTTGGCGCCGGGGATCAGGGCGTGGGTGCGGCGGGCCCCCCCGGCGGCCAAGCGCTCGCGGAGGGCCTTGAAGGCCGGATTCTCTTTGCTGCTGATGGCGTGGGCTTTGGACACGAAAGGGATTCTCTCAGAGCGGGACCCTATTCACATTGGCAAAAGGCGCGCTGGGACAGGGCTTCAAGCCAGGGTAACCTTGACGAACTGTCACCAGTTTGTGCGCCCCGCACGCCCGGAGTCCCCATGGCCGATCAGGACCAGTTCAAACCCTATGTGCCCGATGAAGCCCAAGTGGCGGAATTCACGCCCAAGGCCATCATCATCGGGGCTCTTTTCGGCGTGATTTTCGGCGCGAGCACCGTGTACTTGGCGTTGAAGGCCGGCCTCACCGTTTCCGCCTCCATCCCCGTGGCGGTGTTGGCCATCAGCCTGCTGAAGAAGCTGGGCGGCTCCACCATCCTCGAGAACAACATCGTTCAGACCATCGGTTCCGCCGGTGAGTCCATCGCCGCGGGTGTCGTCTTCACCCTGCCGGGCTTCCTCTTCCTCGCCAAGGGTGCCAACGGCCAGAGCGTGGGTGCGCCCTTCTTCAGCTATTGGACCATCTTCACCCTCGGCCTCATGGGTGGCGTGCTCGGCATCCTCATGATGATCCCCCTGCGCCGCGCCCTCATCGTGAATGAGCACGGCACACTGCCCTATCCGGAAGGCACGGCTTGCGCGTCGGTGCTCATCGCCGGCGAGAAGGGCGGCCAGCTGGCGAAGACGGCTTACATGGGCCTGGGCTTCGCGTTCGTCTACGCAATCTGCCAGAAGATCTTCGTCCTCATCGCTGAGACGCCCACCTGGGTCTCGAACATGCGTTCCAAGATCTTCCCGGCCGCCACGGTGAATGCGGACATCACCCCTGAGTACATGGGCGTGGGCTACATCCTCGGCATCAAGAACGGCGGCCTCCTCGTCGCGGGCGGCGTCATGGCCTGGCTGGGTCTGATTCCCCTCCTCGCGACCCTCGTACCCGCTGACGCCATCGCCACTCAGCTCGTGAAGCTCGGCTACCTAAAGGACGTGGCCCAGGCTGGAGCCTACGGCTGGGATCCCATCACCCACCAGTTCGCCCAGCTCAACCGCGCTGTCTACTACGCCTACATCCGCCAGATCGGCGCGGGCATGGTGGCCGCAGGCGGCTTCATCACCCTCATCAAGACCATCCCCACCATCGTCAGCGCCTTTAAGGGCGCGATGGGCTCCATCGGCGCCGGCGCCGCGAACGCGGTCAAGCGCCGCACCGAGAACGACCTGCCTCTTTCCGTCGTAGTCGGCGGCTGCCTCGGCCTCATCATCATCGTCATGATGCTGCCCTTCATCCCCGGCGACGCGCTGTGGAAGAAGGCCCTGCTCGGCGTACTGATGGTGGCCTTCGGCTTCTTCTTCGTCACCGTCAGCAGCCGCATCGTCGGCATCATCGGCACGAGCTCCAACCCCGTGTCCGGCATGACCATCGCCGCCCTCATGGCCACCTGCCTCATCTTCCTCGGCATGGGCTGGACGGGCGATATGTACCAGCCCATGGCGCTCTGCGTCGGCGGCATTGTCTGCATCGCGGCCTCCAACGCCGGCAACACAAGTCAGGATCTGAAGACGGGCTACCTCGTCGGGTCCACGCCGCGCGCCCAGCAGATGGGGCTCATGATCGGCGTCGTCGCCGCGGCCATCGCCATCGGCTTCACGGTAAAGGCCCTCGACAACGCCCACGTGGATGCAGTGACCGGCACGGTGGTGCACGCCATTGGCGGTGAGAAGCTGCCCGCCCCTCAGGGCACCCTCATGGCCACCCTCATCAAGGGCCTGCTCGCTCACAACCTGGATTGGCAGTTCGTCCTTGTGGGCGTCTTCTTCGCGATCACGATGGAGCTGTGCGAAGTGCGAGCCCTCGCCTTCGCCGTGGGCGCCTACTTGCCCCTTTCCACTACCCTGCCCATCTTCGCCGGCGGCGTCATTCGCTGGATCGCGGATAAGAAGAATGGCAATGGTCAGTCCCACCGCTCAGCGGAAGAGGAGGAGCTGGGTCCCGGCAACCTCTTCAGCACGGGCCTCGTGGCGGGCGGTGCCATCGCCGGCGTCATCTACGCCATGGTGAGCGTGCCTTTTGAAAAGACTCTGGCCAAGTTGAGTCTGGAAGGGAAGCTGCATCACGCCCTTGGCGCGGCGGGCTTCGATCTCCTCGGCGTGGCCTTCTTCGTGCTCATGGGCGTCGTGCTCTTCCGCGTCGCCACCCGCAACGGCGGAAAAGTCGAAGGCTGAACCACTTCGCCATCGATGAAAAGGGCCCCTTGATCGGGGCCCTTTTTGAATTTGAAAGGCCTAGGAGGGATCTGACGATTCGCTGCGCTTTTGATCACAGTTTGGCGAACGCAGCTGGTTTGTGATGGCGCTCAAAACCGTGCGTGAAGTGATCATTGGCATCAGGCGGAATCCGGTCTTGGTCGATCAAGCTAGGGAGATTGGAGACCGCCATGTCCACAATCGCTCCTGACGAGATCCGCATTGAAGCCTGGCGTGGAGAGCATGAGCTCGCGTTGGGGCAGCTAGATATTTTGGAGCGCGCCATCCGTAGCGAAGACTGGCCCATGGTCGACCAGGTCGCCCGCTGGATGTACGACGTGCAAAGGCCCCATCACGAGGCAGAGGAACGCGAGCTCTTTCCCTTGTTGGATGAGCTTGGCGCCGAATCACTGCTGGAACAGCTGCGCGAAGATCACCGGCAGGTCTGGTCACTGACCCTCGATCTATTGACCTCCATTGTCGATGGCGAGGTGGCGCAGCCGGAGCATGCGCTCGGCTCCGCCCTCACGCTGCTGAACCTCATGCGTGAGCACGTGGAAACAGAGGAGCGGCTCATGCTTCCGCTCCTTAGGGGCAAATCGCTCTACACGCCCGAAGCGGTCACCGAAGAGGGCTATCTCATTTTGGAGAAACAGCTCCTCGCGCCGGAGACCTGGTCCTTCATCGTTCAGGCGCCCATGGTGGCCCGCCGTCGGCGACCCGGCCAGTTCCTGATGGTGGCTCCCTTTCCCGAGAGCGAACGCATTCCCCTAACACTCGCCGGTGGTGACGCCCGCGGAGGATGGGTGCGCTTCATCATGCAGGAAGTGGGCGCTACCACTCAGGCTCTAGGCAAGTTCCAGGTGGGCGATCGCCTCTTCGCCGTCGCGGGCCCCATGGGGCATCCCACCGAGTTAGTGGAGGAAGGGACGGTGGTGTTGGTGGCGGGAGGCTACGGAAGCGCGGCCGTGCTGCCCGCGGCGGAAGAACTTCACGTCGCCGGTAGACGCGTCATTTCCATTCTTGGCGGACGCAATCAAGCGCGAGTGCTTCTGGCCCAAGAACTGGGTTCTGCATCGGATGAATTGATCATCACGACCGATGATGGCTCCCTAGGTCGGAAGGGGATCGTCACCGAAGCATTGAAGGAAGTGCTTGAACGGGAACCGGTGGCGCAGGTGGTGGCGGTGGGGCCGCTGCCCATGATGCGGGCCATCAGCGATCTCACGAAGCCCTATGGGGTTCACACCCTCGTGAGCCTTAACGCCCTGATGGTGGATGGCACGGGCATGTGCGGCGGATGCCGCGTGGCTGTGGGTGGCGAAGTGAAATTCGCCTGTTTTGACGGCCCGGATTTCGATGGGCACAAGGTCGATTACGAGATGCTCAGGAACCGCCAGGATTGGTACAAGAGCATGGAGGCCGAGGCCAAGGAGCATAGCTGCCATATCGGGCGAGCGACTGCTGCTGCGGGGTTCCAGATGCCCGATCTGGGTGAGCCCGAGGCGGATCTGGATTGGGCGAATCTAGATCTCGGCACCATCAAGCCCAGCCAGAAAATGAAGATCCCCCGGCAGAACGTGGCCTGCCAGGACCCCGCCATTCGCGTGACCAATTTCCGCGAAGTGACCTTGGGTCTCAGCCCCGAGCAGGCCCGCCTGGAAGCGGCTCGCTGCCTGCAATGCAAGACCCCCCATTGCGTGGATGGATGTCCCGTCTCCATCGACATTCCCCACTTCCTGCGTGAGATCGTGGCGGATCATCCACAACGGGCGGCCATGGTGATCAAGCAGTCCTCCAGCCTGGGGTCCGTATGCGGGCGTGTGTGCCCGCAGGAGAAGCAGTGCGAATCCAAGTGCGTGGTGGGTATCAAGGGGGAAAGTGTCGCCATCGGAAGGCTGGAGCGCTACGCCTCCGATAGCCTGATCGGTACGGACGTGCTGCCGCCCATGCACCCCCCCACGGGCAAGAAGGTCGCCGTCATCGGTGCCGGTCCCGCTGGGCTCACAGTAGCGGGCGAGCTGGCCTGCAAGGGGCACGAGGTGACGGTTTTTGAAGCCCTGCACAAGGCGGGAGGCGTGCTGCTCTACGGCATTCCCGAATTCCGCCTGCCCAGCGAAGTGGTGGATCAGGAAGTGAAAACGCTGAAGAAACTCGGCGTGAAGTTCGTTCTGAATACGTTGGTGGGCCGCTCCATCATCCTGGATGAACTGCGCGAGCAGTTCGACGCGGTCTTCATGGGCACGGGCGCGGGATTGCCGAAGATGATGGGCGTTCCCGGAGAGGATCTGAAGGGCGTTTACACCGCCAACGAATTCCTCACGCGTATCAACCTCATGAGGGCGGACCTTTTTCCGAATCACGGCACTCCGATCACTGTGGGCAAAGACGTCGTCATCGTGGGTTGCGGCAATACGGCGATGGATGCGGCCCGCTGCGCGCGAAGGATGGGGGCGGAAAACGTCACGGTCGTCTACCGGCGCACCCAGAAGGAGAGCTCCGCCCGCAAAGAGGAGCTGGAGCACGCCATGGAAGAGGGCGTGCAATTCGCGTGGCTCACCACGCCCCTCCGGTTGCTGGGCGAGAACGGTTGGCTCCGGGCTGCGGAATGCGCATGGATGGAATTGACCGAGCCCGGACCCGATGGCCGTCGCGGTGCCCGCATGACAGAGGAGCGTATTCAAATTCCATGCGACACCCTGGTGATCGCCCTCGGCTTCGATGTGAATCCGCTACTGACCCGCAACGAGCAGGGCCTGCGGACCCTTAAGGGCGGAGTGGTGGTGGTGGATGAAGAGACCGGCGAGACGAGCCTGGACAAGGTCTACGCGGGAGGTGACGTCATTACCGGAGGGGCCACAGTCATCCTCGCCATGGGTCAAGGACGACGGGCCGCAGGAGCCATTCATGCCCGATTGGCCTGAGATGACACTTTGCCGAGAAGCCTTCACGGGGTAGGAGAGGCGTGTAGACTTCCCTGGTGACGAAACCGAAAGGCCAAGAGGAAGGCGAAGTCCTTACCCGCAAGCGCGGGCAGCTGAAAACACCGCGCCTCTACCGCGTGCTGCTCCACAACGACCATTACACCACCATGGACTTCGTGGTGTTCGTGCTGGAGCGGGTTTTTCGAAAATCAGAGACGGAGGCCCAGGCCATCATGCTTGCTGTGCACAAGCAGGGCATCGGCATCGCGGGCGTCTTCACCCGGGATCTCGCCGAGACGAAGGTGGCCCAAGTGAAGGCTCTGGCAGAACGCGAGGGCTATCCCTTGAAGTGCTCCACGGAACCCGAGCCATGACCGCTCCTCGCCTCAGCTCCGCATTACAAAGCTCCATTCAAGGGGCTCTCCGGCACGCGAAGGCGCTGCATCACGAGTTCGCGGGGCAGGAACATCTGCTGCTGGCCATGCTGGATCAAGCCGAAGCGATGGGATTACTGCGCGCCACGGGTGCCAAAGAACCGGCCTTGCGCGCCGCCTTGGAAGAGAACATCGCGAAGTATTACGAATCTCTTCTGGAAGAGGAAAGTGTGGATCCTCAGCCTACACTCGGGTTTGCGCGGGTGGTGGAGCGGGCCATGATGCACGCCCTCAGCAGCGAGCAGCCCGAAGTCCGGTGCGGCGATGTGCTGGCTTCTCTGTTGGAGGAGCGGGATAGCCAGGCCGCCCACGTATTGCGCAAGGAAGGGGTGGAGCGCTTGGCGCTGCTGCAATCCCTGAGTCACCACGATGCGGATGAGCCCTCTCCTCGCAAGGAATTGGAAGGCGAAGAAGGCGAAGGCCCCGTGCAGGATCCGCTGGAGGCCTACACCTTGGATCTTGGCGCCAAGGCCGCTGAAGGTGTGCTGGATCCTCTGGTGGGCCGCGATTCCGAGCTGAGCCGCATGATGCAGGTGCTTCTGCGCCGCCGGAAGAATAATCCGTTACTGGTGGGTGATCCCGGCGTCGGCAAGACGGCCTTGGTGGAAGGCCTCGCCACGCGGCTTCAGGAAGGCCAGGTGCCTGAGTGCATGAAAGGGCGCAGGGCTCTTACGGT
>JACXTT010001645.1_pt1 | contig 36782 bp, 35 predicted proteins | sample 9270951 | NCBI WGS metagenome assembly JACXTT01 (sample SAMN15532306, study PRJNA645909) | rock metagenome | isolation source: weathered quartz diorite | place: Puerto Rico | collected 2017-06-21 | reverse complement strand
CTGGAGCCCGCGCTACCTGCGCCCTGGCGTGCTGGCTGCGGTCAAGGAATATGCAGCGCTGGCCCGCAGCAACGGCATGACGCCCGCCCAGATGGCACTGGCCTGGTGCTATTCGCGCTGGTTCGTCGCCTCGACCATCATCGGAGCGACCACGCTGGCCCAGCTGAAGGAAAACATCGATGCCACCGGCGTCACTTTGTCAGCCGACGTGATCGACCAGATCAACGCCATCCACGCCCGCATTCCCGATCCGGGCCAATAAGGCTGGGCGCAGCAACGACGCCGGCCGCAGTACGGTCGACCAAACAAAACGGCCGCATGAGCGGCCGTTTTGCTTTCCGCGGCTGCGCAGGCAGCCGCTGTCATTCCCCGATTAGAAGGAGTGACGGATACCGATGTTGTAGGCCTTGTTGCCGGTGCCAACGTCAGCATTCGTGCCAACGGTGTAACCTGCGCCTTTGCTGTTCTTGATCGTCGCAGCAGACACGTAGATGTTGGTACGGGTCGACAGCTTATGCAGGTAACCGATCGCGTACTGGCGTGCGTCCTGGTCGAAGCTGGTGCGGTCGTTGGCGTAGATGGCCGAGGCGATCAGGGTACCGGTCGATACTGGGTAGGTACCACCAACCAGCACGTCCTGGCTGTCGGTCGAAGCCGTTGGCTTGACGCCGCCGAAAGGCGTGCCCGTGTTTGCCAGCGGTGCGCTGTTGACGCCTTTGTTGCGCGCGATCGCAGCGAACAGCTTGAGACCGGTTTCCTTATTGGTCCAGTTGGTGGCCAGCAGCAGGTTGCGGCTCATGATGGCAGGCACTGGGCCGGTGCCGGTGGCAACGCTGGTGTCGCGGTTGTTATAAGCCAGCGACGCGTTGACGTCGTCTTGCGAGTAGGCCAGCGAGGCGCCGTACTGGCGGCCCGTCAGCGTGCCGCCGCTGGCTTGCTCAGCCAGGCTGATCGCTGCGGTACCCGTGAAGCCATTGACCTTAGGCGATTGCACTTGCACGGTGTTGCTGGTACGTACCAGCGCGCCCGAAGCTGGGAACAGGTTCTTGGCGCTACCGGCCAGGCCAGCACCGAATGGGTCAGCGACGGTCGACAGGGCGATGTACATCGGGGTGTACATGCGGCCCAGCGCAACGCTACCGGCGGTTGCCGAGTTCAGGCTAACGAAAGCTTGGCGATTGAAGATCGAACCAGCCGCATCGACTTCACCGGTGTCGACTTTGTAGCCGGTTTCCAGGATGAAGTTCGCGCTCAAGCCATCGCCCAGGGATTCCGTACCGCGGAAGCCAATGCGCGATTGCGAAGCCACGCCGTTGGCGATTTTCAGGCCGGTACTTTGGGTACCGCCTTTTTCCGACAACAGGCCAGCGTCAACGATACCGTAGACGACGACGGACGATTGGGCGTAGGCCGTACCCGACAGCGCAGCCAGCAGTGCAAGAGTGATTTTTTTCATTCGATTTCTCTATGGTTGTAAAAGCAACCATAATGATACCACCACTCCCTCATTCGAGAGAACGAGGGATTTCACGTATGCTTACTCGAAAAACCACACTAGGACATCGCCAACTGGCGGTTTTCCTTGCGGCTGGCAGCATGGCGGGCCACAGAATCTGATTGTTCTGACAACTTAAACAGGCCCACGGCCTGGGCCAGCAGGCCAGCCTGGTCGCGCATGCTCTGGGCTGCGGCGGCCGCTTCCTCGACCAGGGCGGCATTCTGCTGGGTAACATTGTCCATTTGCACGATTGCCTGGTTAATCTGCGACAGGCCGGAACTTTGCTCACTGCTGGCCTGGGCGATGTCACCCATGATGTCGGCCACCTGCTTGACGGCCGTGACAATGCCATCCATGGTCACACCCGCCTCATCGACCAGCTTGCTGCCCGCATCGACCGTTTCCACCGAGGTGCCGATCAATTCTTTGATTTCCTTGGCGGCTGCGGCCGAGCGCTGGGCCAGGTTGCGCACTTCAGAGGCCACCACGGCAAAGCCGCGGCCCTGCTCGCCGGCACGGGCCGCTTCCACGGCCGCGTTCAGGGCCAGGATATTGGTCTGGAAAGCGATACCGTCGATCACGCTGATGATGTCGACAATCTTGCTCGAGCTTTCCTTAATCGAGCTCATGGTCGACACCACCTGGCCCACCACGCGCCCGCCCTTGATGGCAAACTCGGATGCAGCAATCACCAGCTCATTGGCCTGCTTGGCGTTGGCGGCGTTCTGGTTGACCGTCGAGGTCAGCTCTTCCATCGACGAGGCCGTCTCTTCCAGGCTGGACGCCTGCTGCTCCGTGCGGCTAGACAGGTCCAGGTTGCCGCTGGCGATCTGGTTGGACGCGGTGGCAATGGTATCGCTGCCTGAACGCACCTGCCCCACCGTGCGTGCCAGCGCTTCGTTCATGTCCATCAAGGCCATCAGCAACTGGCCCATTTCATCGCTGTGGGTGGCGTGCTTGGCCATGGTCAGGTCGCCATGTTTGATGTGCTCGGCCATGTTAACGGCTTCGTTAATGGGCGTGGTGATCGTGCCGACGACCCAGTACACAACGGCCGCGGCCAGCGCAGCAGCAATACCCGTCAGGATAATCATCGTCATGCGGGCGGACTTGTAGGCATCATTGGCCTGCACATTGGCCAGCCCCACGGCCTCGGTCTGGTATTTGACAATCTCGGTCAGGCTGTTCAGGAAGGCAGTCTGCTCATGGCGCACTTTACTCAGCAAGAAGGCCACCGACTCGTCGCGCCGGCCCTGATCCGCCGACATGGCCAGGAACTCAGCCTGCACAATATTGTATTTGTCGCGGGCGTCAAAGACTGCCTTCAACAGTACCTTGCCCTTGTCATCCACGTCATCGGCGATCAATTTGCCGAGCTTGCCCAGGGCGGCGTCAATGTCTTTCTTACGTTGATCGACGCGTTTGAGTTCCTGGGCGACGGTGGCTGCATCGGTCGAGAGCATGGCATTGCGCATGGCACGGGCGATGTCGTTGACGCCGCCCACCGCCTCGTAGGAAGCGATTACCTTGGGCACTTTGTCGGTCGACAGGTCATTGGTACCATCGTTTAATCGTCCAAGGCTGTTGATGCCCACCATCGAAATACCAACCATGAAGACCAGGGCGAGGCCCAATCCGACACCGAGGCGTGCCCCGATTTTCCAATCTGCGATGCTCATTTTTCGCTCCCCGAAAGAACCGCTGCAATGAAGACAAAGTCCAGAAAAGAAAGCGCCCAGAACAGGCACTTAGTGATAAAAAGTATGTGCCTGTTTCCGGATAGAACAAAGTGATTAAAATTTATGTTGTTTGTTCATCGTCACTGCCCTGCAAGGCCCGCGCAATGTCCTCGCGTTGGAGGTCAGGCGCAAACTGTTCCATGAAGCGGTATGCGTACGCACGCAGGTAGGCGCCGCGGCGCACAGCCAGCCGCGTCACATTGGGCGCAAACAGGTGGGATGCTTCGATCGCGCGCAGGCCCTTGTCACGGCCGTGGTCAAATGCCATTGAGGCGACGATGCCGACGCCCATCCCCAGGGCCACGTATTGCTTGATGACGTCAGAGTCCATCGCCGTCAGCACGATGTCGGCCTTGACGCCGGCCTTGGCAAAGGCCGCATCGATATGGCCGCGGCCGGTAAAGCCCAAGTCATAGGTGATGATGGGGTGGGCAGCTAGGTCCGCCAGCCGGATCGGCGTCTGCCCCAGCAGGGGATGCCCGTCCGGCACGACGATCAGGTGGCTCCAGCGGTAGCAAGGGAAAGACACAAGGTCGGGAAACTGGGTGAGGCCTTCGGTGGCAATGCCGATGTCCGCTTTCCCGGACAGGACCCATTCTGCAATGTGCTCGGGTGCGCTTTGCTGTAAGGCAATTCGCACATTGGGAAATTCGGCGCGGAAGGACTGCACTGCCTTGGGCAAGGCGTAGCGCGCCTGGGTGTGGGTAGCAGCAATGGTCAGGGTACCGCTGTCCTGGCCCGTGTATTCCTGGCTAGCCTGCTGCAAGTTTTCCGCTTCCACCAGCAGGCGGTCGATGATCTTCAGGATGCCCTTTCCCGGTTCCGTCATGCCGGTCAGGCGCTTGCCATTGCGTTCAAAGATAATCAGGCCCAGTTCTTCTTCGAGCTCGCGGATCTGGCGGCTCACGCCGGGCTGCGAAGTATAGAGGGCATTGGCCACTTCGGTCAGGTTGAAGTTGCGGCGGGCGGTTTCGCGAATCGATCGGAGTTGTTGGAAGTTCATGGCAGTACCAGGCTAAGTGGTGGATGTGGAAGGCGGCGATGGGCGCGAAGGGGTACAAGCTCGTCGGCATGCAGGTCGAGGAAGTCGGCAACAAAAGGCGAAGCGGGATCGCGAACGATCTCGTCTGGCGTGGCGCTCTGCTCGACCCTGCCCTGGTTCATCAACACCACCTGGTCAGCGACTTCCAGCGCTTCGTCCTGGTCGTGGGTGACGAAAATACTGGTCACTTGCAGTTCGTCGTGCAGGCGGCGCAGCCAGCGGCGTAGTTCCTTGCGCACCTTGGCGTCCAACGCACCGAAGGGCTCGTCCAACAGCAGCACGCGCGGCTCAATCGCCAGGGCGCGGGCCAGGGCGATGCGCTGGCGCTGGCCGCCAGAAAGCTGGTTCGGGTACCGTGCGGCCAAGCCGTCCAGCTGCACCAGCTCGAGCAGCTGCAGCACCTTGGCGCGGATCTGCGCTTCGTCGGGGCGTTCGCGCCGCGGTTTGACGCGCAGGCCGAAGGCGACGTTTTCAAACACACTCATGTGATTGAACAGGGCATAGTGCTGGAACACGAAGCCGACCTGGCGTTCGCGCACATGCCGATGCGAGGCATCATGGCCATCGAGCAGGACCTGGCCGCTGTCCGGGTACTCCAGCCCGGCGATGATGCGCAACAACGTCGTCTTGCCGCAGCCTGATGGACCGAGCAAGGCGGTCAATGCACCATCGGGGAACCGCAATGACACCTCGTTCAGTGCCGTGAACGCGGCAAAGCGCTTCTGGATATTCCTCACTTCGATTGTCATGCGGGCTCTCCCATTGGTTGGTGCATGCGCCATTCGATGGCGGATTTGACTGCCAGCGTCAGCAGGGCCAGCAGGGCCAGCAAGGAAGCGACGGCAAAGGCAGCGGCAAAGTTGTATTCGTTGTAAAGGATCTCGACATGCAAGGGCACGCTATTGGTCTCGCCGCGGATATGGCCGGACACAACGGATACGGCGCCGAACTCCCCCATGGCGCGGGCGTTGCACAAGATGACGCCATACAGCAGGCCCCATTTGATATTGGGCAGCGTCACGCGCCAAAACGTGCTCCAACCCGAGGCGCCCAGCACCAACGCGGCCTCCTCTTGTTCGCTGCCCTGCGCCTGCATCAGCGGAATCAGCTCGCGAGCCACAAAAGGAAAGGTGACGAAAATGGTTGCCAGCACAATGCCTGGCACGGCAAACAGGAGCTTGATGTCATGCTCGGCCAGCCAGGCGCCAAACCAGCCCTGCGCGCCAAACAGCAGCACATAGACCAGGCCCGAGATCACGGGCGACACCGAAAACGGCAGGTCGATCAACGTCAGCAGGACGCTCTTGCCGCGGAAATTGAACTTGGCGACCAGCCAGGCGGCGGCAATGCCGAAGGCGAGATTGAGCGGCACGGCGATGCCGGCGGCGATTAGGGTGAGCCGGATGGCGGCGATAGCGTCCGGTTCCGTGATGGCGACCAGGTAGGTATGCCAGCCCTTCCTGAACGCTTCAGCAAATACGGCTGCCAGCGGCACGAACAAGAACAGGGTCAGGAAGAACAGGGCCACCACCAGCAATACGGTGCGCGCCCAGTGCGGTTCGATCAGCTGCGGCCGGCTCATGCTTGACCCGTCCGGCGGCGCGTCCAGGCCTGCAGCAGGTTGATTGCCAACAGCATCGCAAACGAAGCGAGCAACATGACCACGGCGATGGCGGTGGCCCCTGCATAGTCGTATTGCTCCAACTTGGTGATGATGAACAGCGGCGTGATCTCCGACACCATCGGCATATTCCCGGCGATGAAAATGACAGAACCGTATTCGCCAGTGGCGCGCGCAAAGGCCAATGCGAAGCCCGTCAGCAAAGCCGGCAGGATGGTGGGGAACACCACGCGCAAGAACACCTGCAGGCCGCTGGCACCGAGGCTGGCTGCGGCTTCTTCGAGGCTGCGCTCAGCTTGTTCCAACACAGGCTGCACGGTACGCACGACGAAAGGCAGGCCGATGAAGGTCAGCGCCAGCACCACGCCAAGCGGGGTGAAGGCGACCTTGATACCAAGGCTCTCCAGTGGACGGCCCAGCCAGCCATTGGGCGAGTACAGCGCCGTCAGGGTAATGCCGGCGACTGCGGTGGGCAAGGCGAATGGCAGGTCGACCAGGGCGTCGATGAGGCGCTTACCGGGAAAGGTGCAGCGCACCAGTACCCAGGCAACGATGCCGCCAAAAACGACATTGATGCTTGCCGCCAGCAGAGCGGCGCCAAAGCTCAGCTTGTATGAAGCGACGACGCGCTCCGATAACACCGCAGCGGTGAAATCAGACCAGCTCATCGTGAAGGTCTTCAGGAAAACGGCCGACAGCGGGACCAGCACAACCAAGGCCAGGTAGGACAAGGTGAAGCCCAAAGCCAGGCCGAAGCCCGGCATCACGCGCGGTGGGCGGCGCGTGGAAAGGTTCCTGGTTGATGCTGTATTCCAGGCGGGTGCGCCGTCCCGGGTGAGTACTACTGACATCCTGGCCTCTTATAACCTGTTGTTCTAACAATGCAGATAATCGCATCGCTAGCGCATAAAACAAACGAAGCATTTGTCATTTGTTTAGTCGGTTTTTGATCCGTGAAAGATCGGAGGGGAAACGCAGAAAGCCAGGCGGAGCCTGGCTTTCTTTGGAACTGATTGAGCGCCAAAAAACGCGCCGGGTCCCGCCTCGACCGGAAGGATTAGAAACGGATCACGGTCCCAGGCAAGAGGACCAGGATGACAAACCGATCGCTGTCAGCTCATGACAGGATCAATTTGGCAGCGACGCTGGTCAAGGTCATGGCCAGCAGGCCGCGCAGGAAGCGCTCCGGCACCGAGCGGGCGATCCAGGAACCGAGCGTGATGCCTGGTACCGAACCAAGCAGCAAGGTGCCCAGCAGCACCCAGTTGATCGAACCGAGCCACCAGTGGCCAAAGGCAGCGATCGCCGTCAGCGGCACCGCATAGGCGATGTCGGTGCCCGCCACTTCGGCAGGCGACAGGCGGGGATAGAGCAGCACCAGCAGCGTGGCGCCAATGGCGCCGGCACCGATGGACGACACCGTCACCAGCACGCCGAGCACGGCGCCCGCGATGATGGTCGCGATCGACAACGCGCGGCCTTGCAGGTGGCGCTCCGGATGGGCATTGATCCAGGCGATCATTTTGCCGCGGAACAAGATGGCAACGACGGTCAGCATCACGGAACCGGCAATCGAATACCGGATGATCTGGCCGATTTCTTTGTCGATATTGCCGTAGGACTTCAAGGCCAGGGTGGCCAGGATGGCGGCGGGCAAGGCACCGCCACACAGGCGCCAGACGATGTCCCATTTGACGGTGCCGCGCACGCGGTGGGTCAGGGTGCCGGCGCTCTTGGTGATCGAGGCGAACGCCAGGTCGGTACCCACGGCCACCGAGGGCGACACGCCGAACAGCAGGGTCAGGATGGGGGTCATCAGGGATCCACCGCCAACACCGGTCATACCAACCAGCAGGCCAACGGCGAAACCAGAAAAGATATAGGTCAGGGTCATGCTGGAATCCTCAAAGTAGCCCAAATGGTAAAGGGGCTGGCGGGGAATCCAAACGACTGAGAACTTATTTGCTTATGCGTAGAAAGCAAAAACGCGCCAACGGGGGCGCGTTCTTGCTATTTAGGAAACTAGGCGGATCGGCCGTGGGCGGCCGATGCCTGGCGCAGCTTTACTTGTTCGGTTGCGGGGTCAGGCGCAGGTAGGGGCGCTCGGCCTTGAAGCCCTTGGGATACTTCTGCTTGATGACATCCGGATCCTGCACGGTCAGCGGGATGATGACGTCGTCGCCGTCTTTCCAGTTGCCCGGGGTGGCCACGGTGTAGCCGTCGGTCAGCTGCAGGGCGTCGATGACGCGCAGCACTTCGTCGAAGTTGCGGCCCGTACTCATCGGATAGGTGATCATCAGGCGCACTTTTTTGGCCGGATCGATGACGAACAGGGAACGGACCGTTGCCGTAGCCGACTGCTCAGGGTGGATCATGTCGTACAGGGTCGACACCTTGCGATCGGCGTCGGCAATGATGGGGAAGCCAACCACCGTCTTCTGGGTCGCTTCGATGTCGCTGATCCAGGTCTTGTGCGTCTCAGCCGGGTCAACGGACAGCGCAATGGCCTTGACGTTGCGCTTGTCGAATTCAGGTTTGAGCTTGGCAGTCAGGCCCAGCTCGGTGGTGCACACAGGAGTGAAGTCGGCCGGGTGCGAGAACAGCACCACCCAGGAGTTGCCTGCCCATTCGTGGAATTTGATGGGTCCGGTCGAGGAATCCTGTTCAAAATCAGGAGCGGTATCGCCCAAACGCAAAGTCATTGGATTCTCCAGTTATTGTTGGTGCCTTGAAGGCGCCGGGATAACAATCATACAAGGAATTCGGAGGGCTGCAAGGACTGTGTCGCTCTTTGCTTATGCGCTGGAGCGATAAGGCGACAGATTGCGACCGCCACCTGCGGTGGATCAAGTGTAGTGGTTGAACAGGATCACGATCCAGCTCGCCACGGCCGTCAGCAGGGCCAGCATGACGGCGGCACTGCCGAGGTCTTTGGCATTCTTCGACAGCGGATGGCGGTCCAGCGACACGCGGTCCACCACGGCTTCCAGCGCCGAATTGATCAGCTCAACAATCAGCACCAGCACCAGCACGGCAATCAGCACCAGCTTTTCCACGGCCGATACATTGAGCGAGAGCGCAATGGCTGAGAACACCACGAACAGCAGCAGCTCCTGGCGGAAGGCATGCTCATACTTCCAGGCCGTCTTGAAGCCGTCGATCGAATAGCCCAGGGCGGAAAATACCCGCTTGATGCCGCTCTTGCTCTTGAATTCGCTGATGGGTTGTTCCATGTGCCCTGCGGGTAAAAGTTTTTGCAGGCGTCATTATGCCAAGCCCAGCGCCAGCCTGGCCTGAATTTGCCATGGGTTTTCACATTATGGTATAAAGTCAGGGACAACTACTGCACTGCACCATCCACGATATGAAAATCGACCCCGTCGAACCCGGCAAAACTTCGATCCAGGTGATCGAGCGCATGGTCGCGCTGCTCGATGCGCTGGCCAACTACACCGACCCCGTCAGTCTGAAGGAATTGTCCAAGGTTTCTGGCCTGCACCCTTCGACGGCGCACCGTATCCTCAATGATATGGTCATTACCCGCTTTGTCGACCGGGTCGAACCGGGCACCTACCGACTGGGCATGCGCCTGCTGGAACTGGGCAATGTGGTCAAGAGCCGCCTGTCCGTACGGGAAGCTGCGCTGGACTTCATGCGTGCACTGCACAAGAAAACCCAGCAGACCATCAACCTGTCGGTGCGCCAGGGCGACGAGATCGTGTATATCGACCGCGCCTTCTCGGAACGCTCGGGCATGCAGGTGGTGCGCGCCATCGGCGGACGCGGGCCGCTGCACCTGACCTCGACGGGCAAGCTGTTCCTGTCGGTTGACGAACCGAAAGCCATCCGCGCCTACGCCACGCGCACGGGGCTGGCAGGCCACACCAAGAATTCGATCACCGACCTGGTCAAGCTCGAGCGCGAGCTGTCACTGGTGCGGGCGCGCGGCTATGCGCGCGACAACGAAGAGCTGGAACTGGGCGTGCGCTGCATGGCCGCCGGCATCCGCGACGACTCCGGCAAGCTGGTGGCCGGCCTGTCGATCTCGGCACCGGCCGACCGCCTGCAGGAGGAATGGTTGGAGGACCTGATGCTGACGGCCGCGCAAATCTCCTCGACCTTGGGCTTCAGCCAACAATAGCCTTCGCTTGGTCGTCGGCGTCGCGCGCCGCCCTCCAAATACAAAAACGGCCCGCTGGGCCGTTTTTGTTTGCTGCTTGCTGCTCACATCGTCGATGTGGCGGAGGAAGTCATGCCCGGCGTGAAGGACTCCAGCCATTTGCGCATGCGGCCCACGTCGGAGGTGCGACCCTGCTTGCCCTTGGCATCGAGGAAGACCATGATCACGGCACGCCCCTGGATGATCGCCTGCATCACCATGCAGCGCCCTGCTTCGTTGATGAAACCCGTCTTTTGCAGGCCGATATCCCATGCCGGGTTCGACACGAAATGGTTGGTATTGGCAAACTGCATGGGGTGGCCATTGGAGGTCGATACGACCGACTTCGGATCGGTCGAATACTGGCGCAGCAAGGGCTGCTGGTGCGCCACCATGACCAGCTTGGCCAAGTCGCGCGCCGTCGACACGTTCATGCTCGACAGGCCGCTCGAATCGACATAGCGCGTGTCAAACATGCCCAGCGACTGGGCCTTGGCGTTCATTGCTTCCACAAAGGCCGGCAAGCCGCCCGGATAGTTGCGGCCCAATGCCGAGGCGGCGCGGTTTTCCGAACTCATCAAGGCGATATGCAGCATCTGGCCGCGCGTCATCGTCGAACCGACCTTCAGGCGTGAGCTGCTGTGCTTGAGGTAGTCGACGTCGTCGTCGGTCACCGTCAACAATTCATTGAGGTCCTGCCCCGCTTCGACCACGATCAGGCCCGTCATCAGCTTGGTGATCGAGGCGATTGGCAAGGCAACGTTGGCGTTCTTCTCGAACAGTACTTCGGAATTGTTTTGGTCGAGCACGAAGGCCACATTCGACTTCAGGTCGAGGGGATCATGTACCTGGTTCAGTCCGGCGAGGTCGCCCATAGTGGGCGGGCCCAGCGGAACGCGCACATAGGTCACCTTGCGCTTGCCGCGCACCATGGTGACGTGTTTGACCAGTTTTTCGCCGCTGTCATTGAGGACCAGCGGGGATTCTTTGCGGCGCGCCTTGCTTTTGAAGGTGGTTTTCTTGGCTGGGGCGGCGTTTGCCCCGGCGTCCTGCGCACTGGCCAGCGAAGCCGGCAGCAAGATCGCGATGAGCAAAGATGCAACAGCACCCAATGCAATTTTTAACATCTGAAATCCCTTATTCGAAGCCATGGCCACGGTATTCCGGCCCTGTCTCATGAGACTTTACAACGCCTCAATGAAAAGCTTTCCTCTAATAATTCAATAGTATATGCGCTTATTCGAGAAATTGGACGAAGCTGGAGACTGCTTCCCGGTCCGTGGTCAAACTATTTTCAATTTTGTTGTTATCGGCGAAACCAAGGGCCATACCACATACAACGGTCTGGTTTGGCGGCAACTTGAGCTGCTCCGCGATAATGGCGTGATATTGGATAAATGCTGCTTGTGGGCAAGTATCAAGGCCACGGCCGCGGGCGGCCACCATGATGTTCTGCAGGAACATGCCATAGTCGAGCCAGGAGCCCTGCTCCATGATCTTGTCGATGGTGAAGATCATACCAACGGGGGCGTCGAAGAAGCGGTAGTTGCGGCCATGCTGGGCAGCCATGCCGGCCTTGTTGTCGCGGGCCAGGCCCAGCAGGGCATACAGGTCCCAGCCCACCTTGCGGCGGCGGTCGATATAGGGCGACTCCCACTGGCGGGGGTAATAGTGGTAGGGCTCCGTGTGCATGGCAGCGATGGCGGGATCGCCATAGGCAGCCAGGATGGCCTCGGACAGCTGCTCCTTGGCCCGGCCCGTCAGCACATGGACTTTCCAGGGCTGGGTATTGGTGCCGGACGGCGCGCGCGCGGCTACGGCCAGGATCTGTTCAATATCTTCACGGGCCACCGGCGTGGGCAGGAAGGCGCGGATCGAGCGGCGCGAAGCAATGGCTGCATCGACCATCTGCTGTTGTGGGCTGGAGAGCATTTCATATCCTTGAAATAAATCTCATGCATTGTAATTCAAGCGCACTTGTGGCGCGTCGCAACAAAAAGAATGAGGAACATTTGTGAAATATCAACTATCGCACTGCCCCAAAGACCGCATGCATGAGAGAAAATACGCCTTCCCGAGCGACTGGCCGGCGTGCTGCCATCTGCTCTCCCCTAGGGAAATTGCCTGTTTTTCAAGAAACTTCAGATGTAAAATATTTTTTGTTGCGCCGCACAAAATTCGCTTGACTCGGCATCGAAATTGCGTAGAATAGGAATTGTTGCGGCGCACAAAGCGTGCGACGCCTGAAGAATACCGATGTACAGCATCACAATGGCCCAATGCAGCGGGCATGGATTAAAGACACTTTACTAAATACTGGAGAAATACATGTTTGCAATTCCTGAGCAATTCTCGAACGCCACCAAGGCCAACTTCGAATCCCAATTCGCCATCTTCAACACCCTGACCTCGAAAGCATTCGAAGGCGTGGAAAAGCTGGTCGAACTGAACATGACCGCTGTTAAGGCTTCGATCGAAGAATCGTCGACCGCCGCACGCCAACTGCTGGCTGCCAAGGACGCCCAAGAGTTCTTCACCCTGAGCGCTGCCCAAGCCCAGCCAACGGCTGAAAAGGCCATTTCGTATGGCCGTCAACTGGCTTCGATCGCTGCTGGCACCCAAGCTGAATTCTCGAAAGCGGCTGAAGTGCAGATCGCTGAAACCAACCGCAAGGTCATCAACCTGGTTGACGAAGTGACCAAGAACGCACCAGCTGGTTCGGAAAACGTAGTGGCCCTGGTTAAAGCAACCATCGGCAACGCTAACGCTGGTTACGAGCAACTGACCAAGACCACCAAGCAAGCTGTTGAAGCCATCGAAACCAATCTGAACGCCGCCGTGAACCAGTTCACGACCGCAACCCAGAAAGCAGCCCCAAAGGCCGCTAAGAAGTAATTTGGACCAGGTAGGCGGCTGAGGGATGCCTCGCCGCTACCGGTATCCGCGCTGTCTCCTCCAACGGATACCGTTCCACTGCCCCGCTCCCGCGGGGCATTTTTTTTGCCCGAAGAATTGTATTCGGGGTCAGGTCTGTCAAATGGACAGGCGAGCATGATCCTTGACCTGAATCAGGGCAGGAATTTCGCGACTTTTGCGTGTTGAGTAAGATCAGGAAAAGGGGCCAGCTGTCCGAATGACAGACCTGACCCCGAATGGCTTTTATTCGCCGAGGTAGGCGGCCTTGACGCGCGGATCGTGCAGCATGTCGTCGGCATTGCCGGTCATGATGATGGAGCCGGAGTCCATTACGTAGCCGCGGTTGGCGGCTTCCAGCGCCAGCTTGGCGTTCTGCTCCACCAGCAGGATGGTGATGCCCTGCTTGTGCACGTCGCGGATCACTTCAAAGATCTTCTCGACCATGATTGGCGACAAGCCCATCGACGGCTCGTCCAGCAGCAGCAGGTTTGGGTGGCACATCAGGGCGCGCGCCATTGCCAGCATTTGCTGTTCGCCGCCGGACAGGGTACCGGCCAGTTGCTGCGAGCGCTCTTTCAGGCGCGGGAACACGCCGTACCACTTTTCGATGTCGGCCTCGATGCCGGCCTTGTCCTCACGGGTGTAGGCGCCCATCAGCAGGTTTTCGTGGATGGTCATGCGGGTGAACACGCCGCGGCCTTCCGGTACCATCGCCAGCTTTTTCTCGACCAGGTGGAAGGACTTGCTGCCCTTGAGCGAAGCGCCCATATAGGCGACTGTGCCCTCTACACTGCATGGTGGCAAGGTGCCGGTGATGGCCTTCAGCGTCGTGGTCTTGCCAGCACCATTGGCGCCGATCAGGGTCACTAGCTCACCTTTGTTGACTTCCAAATCAATACCTTTGACGGCCTTGATACCGCCGTAGGCAACCTTGAGGCCGGATACTTTGAGGATGTTCTCACTGCTCATTAATGCGCTCCTCCCAGATAGGCTTCAATCACCTTCGGGTTCGACTGGATTTCTGCGGGCAGGCCTTCTGCGATTGGCTTGCCGTATTCGAGCACGGTGATGCGGTCGCACAGGCCCATCATGAGTTTGACGTCGTGCTCGATCAGCAGCACGGTCTTGCCTTGTGCTTTAATCTTGACGAGCAGCTCGCGCAGGGCCAGCTTCTCAGTCGCGTTCATGCCCGCGGCAGGTTCATCGAGCGCCAGCAGTTTGGGTTCGGTCGCCAGGGCGCGCGCGATTTCAAGGCGGCGCTGGTCGCCATAGGACAGCAGGCGCGAGGTGCGCTTGGCGAACTGGCCGATGCCGACAAAGTCCAGCAGCTCCTGGGCGCGCTGGCGGATCTGCGCTTCTTCGTCGCGCGCCGCCTTGTGGCGGAAGATGGCGCCGAATACGCCCTGGTGGGTGCGTACATGGCAGCCGACCATGACGTTTTCCAGGGCCGTCATTTCGCCAAACAGGCGGATGTTCTGGAAGGTGCGAGCGATCCCCGACTTGGCCACTTCATGCGGGGCCGAAGGCGAGTACGGTTTGCCCGCCAGTTCAAAGCTGCCGCTGTCCGGCTGGTACAGGCCGGTGATGACATTGAAGAATGTCGTCTTGCCGGCGCCATTGGGGCCGATCAGGCCATAGATCTGGCCTTGTTTGATCTGGATGCCGACATCAGTCAGCGCCTGCAGGCCGCCAAAGCGTTTGTTGACGCCTGCAATATTCAGGATAAGGTTGTCGCTCATGTCGTGCTCACGCCGCCATCACGCCCGATGCGGGCTCGGGTTTATCGGTGTCGCTATCGGGACGGTCTTCATGTTTGGGCGCGGGCCACAAACCGGCTGGGCGCATCAGCATGACGACGACCATGGCCAGGCCATACAGCAACTGGCGCAGTACTTCGGCGTCGATGACGATATGGCCGAACAGCTGCAACTGCAGCGGCTCCACGACGTGGCGCAGCACTTCTGGCAAGGCAGCGAGCAGCATGCCACCCAGGATTACCCCAGGGATATGGCCAATACCGCCCAATACCACCATCGCTAGCACGGCAATCGATTCGGTCAGTGAGAAGGACTCAGGCGACACGAACCCTTGGAAGGCAGCGAACATCGCGCCGGCCACACCGCCGAACGAAGCACCCATCGAGAAGGCCAACAGCTTGACGTTACGGGTATTGATGCCCATGGCCTTGGCCGCGATTTCATCTTCGCGGATGGCGACCCAGGCGCGGCCCAGGCGCGAGTGCTGCAGGCGCGAGGTGATGAAGACGATGGCGATGCACAGGGCCAGGAACAGGAAGTAGTAGGCATTCACCGATGGCATGGAGAAGCTGCCGATGTAGACGGTCGCCTTCGATCCTGCCTCACCGGCCAGCGACACGCCAAAGATGCGGATCGGGTCGATCAGGTTGATGCCCTGCGGACCGTTGGTGAAGTTGATCGGGTCATTCAGGTTGTTCATGAAGATGCGGATGATCTCACCAAAGCCCAAAGTCACGATGGCCAGGTAGTCGCCGCGCAGCTTCAGCGTTGGTGCGCCAAGCAGCGCCCCGAAGAAGGCAGCAATGCCCGCGCCCAGCGGCACGATGGCCCATACGGACAGGTGGATGCCGTTCTGGCGGATGTCTTCGCCCAGTACGGCGACGAGGAAATTGCCGATCGTGGGGAAGCCATTGACCAGGGATTCGAGCAAGGTCGCAAACTGGGGCGAGGCCAGCAGGCCTGTCATATAGGCGCCGACGGCGAAGAAGGCGATGTAACCGAGGTCGAGCAGGCCGGCCAGGCCGACCACAATATTGAGGCCCAGCGCCAGCATGATGTAGAGCAGCGCCATATCAATGGTGCGCACCGCCGAATTACCAAATTGCTGGGCGAAGAAAGGGAAGACCAGCAGTACGGCCAGCACGATGGCCATGCTGGTGTAGGCTTTGCGTGGTGCGTGATCGATGTCGAAATTGAGCAGTGCCATGGTGTCGTTCTCCTCAGGCGCGGTCAGCGACGCGTTCACCCATGATGCCGGACGGCCGGATCGTGAGCACGATGATGAGGACGACGAAGGCAAAGATGTCCTGGTAGTGGCTGCCGAGGAAGCCGCCCGTCAGGTCGCCGATATAGCCAGCGCCCAGGCTTTCGATAATGCCAAGCAGGATGCCGCCGACCATGGCGCCGTAGATATTGCCGATGCCGCCCAGCACCGCGGCCGAGAAGGCTTTCAGGCCGGGCGTGAAGCCCATGGCGAACTGGATCGAGGAGTAATTCGCTCCCCACATCACGCCAGCAACCGCAGCCAGCGCCGCGCCAATGGCGAAGGTGGCGACGATGACTTTGTTCGAATCCACGCCCATCAGGCCGGCCACGCGCGGGTTTTCTGCGGTGGCGCGCATGGCGCGACCCATCTTGGTTTTTTCCACCAGCAGCACTAGGCCGGTCATCGCCAATGCTGCCAGCACCAGCAGCAGCACCTGGGTTTGCGAAATGACGGCCCCCATGATCAGGATCGGTTCCGACGACAGCAGCTGCGGGAAGGGCAACGGGCTGCGGCCCCAGATCATCATGGCGAAGGTTTGCAGCAGGATCGATACGCCGATCGCGGTAATCAGCGGGGCCAGGCGCGGCGCATTGCGCAGGCGGCGGTAGGCCACGCGTTCGATGATCACATTGACGAGCATGCAGACAGGGATGGCGCCGAGGATGGCGATGGCCAGTGCCGCGTAGCCATTGAGGCCGGGGGCGTAGACGCCGAGCAGCTTGAGGATGGACAGGCCGACCATGGCGCCGATCATCAGCACGTCGCCGTGGGCAAAGTTAATCAGGTTGAGCACGCCGTACACCATCGTGTAACCCAGCGCCACCAGGGCGTACATGCTGCCTAGCACCAGGCCATTAATAATCTGTTGGATAAAAGTATCCATGTTCACCTTGTCTCGATTCTTACTGCTGTATTAACAAAAACGGCACTTGGGTCTGTGATTCCCTAGTGCCGCTCTTGGAGCGTCGCCATCATAGCGATGTTTTGGAAAAACGAATACCTGAAATTAACAACTGTGCCGAAATACTGGGCGCCATGACCAAATCGTATTTACTGAGTACTGTTCAGGCTGGATCGGCTGCTTTGGCGCCGTCCAGTCCTTTGGGCAGGGGGAAAGTCACATTCTCTTCCACCCCTTCGAGGGCGCGCACACTGCGGGCGCCCAGTGCTTTGAGGCGGTCAATCACGGCCTGGACCAGCACTTCCGGTGCCGACGCCCCGGCGGTAACGCCAATGCGCAACTTGCCCGTCAGCCAGCCCGGGTCGATCTGCGAGGCATTGTCGACCATATAAGCAGGCGTGCCCATTTTTTCAGCAACTTCACGCAGGCGGTTGGAATTGGAGCTATTGGGGCTGCCGACAACGATCACCACTTCCACTTGGGGCGCCATGAACTTGACGGCTTCCTGGCGGTTGGTGGTGGCGTAGCAGATGTCGCCCTTTTTCGGTTCGATGATGTTGGGGAAGCGCTTTTTCAAGGCCTCGATGATGTCGGCCGTGTCGTCGACCGACAGGGTCGTCTGCGACACATAGGCCAGCTGGTCCGGGTGGGCGACGACCAGCTTCTCAACGTCTTCGACCGTCTCCACCAAATACATGCCCTCTTCCGCCTGGCCCATCGTGCCCTCGACTTCCGGGTGGCCGTCGTGGCCGATCATGATGATGTCGCAGCCCTGCTTGCGCATCTTCGCCACTTCCACGTGGACCTTGGTCACCAGCGGGCAAGTGGCATCAAAAATCGTCAGGCCCCGTGCTTCCGCTTCGGCGCGCACGGCCTTGGACACGCCGTGGGCCGAGAACACGAGGGTGTTACCGGAGGGGACGTCTTCCAGTTCTTCAATAAAGATGGCGCCTTTGGCACGCAGGTCTTCCACCACATAGGCGTTGTGCACGATTTCATGGCGCACATAGATGGGCGCGCCAAATTGCTGCAAGGCGCGTTCAACGATTTCAATGGCGCGGTCCACACCGGCGCAAAAACCGCGGGGCTGGGCGAGCAGGATGTCTTGGTCCATGGTTACCTTAGAGGACGGAAAGGAGCTTGACTTCAAACTTCAGGGACTGGCCCGCGAACGGATGGTTGAAGTCGAACAAATAAGAGTCGTCGCTGATCTCGCGCAGCACGCCGGCAAAGCGGCCGCCGCTGGGCGCAGCAAAGTCGACCAGGTCGCCCACGCTGTACACATAGCCCGGCGCCGAATTGGCATCCAGGGTGGCACGCGAGACGTGCTGGACCAATTCGTCGCTGCGTTCGCCATAAGCTTGTGCCGGCGACAGGTCGAAAGTCTGGTGGCTGCCTTCCGGCATGCCGATCATGCAGTTCTCCAGGAACTCGGCCAACTGGCCTTGGCCCAACATCAAGGTTGCAGGATTTCCGCCAAAGGTAGTGAGCAGATCAGTACCGTCGGTGGTGGCAAGCCGATAATGGAGCGTCAGGTAGGACGAACTGGAAACAACTGCAGGACTAGGGTTCGACATGGTTTTGTGGCAAAGGTAAAGCGCGAAACCGCTATTGTACCAACAGGAGCCATATGGGAATCAATGATTGGCCGGCCGCGCAACGCCCCCGCGAGCGTTTATTGCGCCATGGTGTGCAGGCGCTGTCGGATCCGGAATTGCTGGCCATCTTCCTGCGGGTGGGGGTGCGGGGCAAAAATGCCGTGGAATTCGGGCGGGACCTGATCTGCCAGTTTGGCTCCCTGCACGCCTTGTTTGGGGCCTCGCAGAAGGAACTGTCTTCGGTCCACGGCCTGGGTCCGGCCAAATTTGCCCAGTTGCAGGCAATTATGGAACTGGCACGGCGCGCTACGGGTGAACAATTGCAATATGGGCAAGTTTTAAGCTCCCCCGCTACGGTCCGTCAGTATCTCAAGCTATACCTTGCCCGACAACAACATGAATCCTTTGTGGTGATCTTCCTAGACGCCAAGAACCGCCTGATCGCCAGCGAAGCCATGTTCCGCGGCACCCTGACCCAGACCAGCGTGCATCCGCGCGAGGTGGTCAAGGCGGCGCTGGGCCACAATGCTGCCGGAGTGCTGCTGGCCCATAACCACCCGTCCGGCGCGCCTACGCCCAGCGAAGCGGATGTGCTGCTGACCAGGGCGCTGGCCCAGGCCTTGAACTTGGTCGACGTGCGGGTGCTCGACCATTTCATTGTCGCAGGCCAGCAGGTACATTCTTTTGCGGAACATGGCCAACTGTAAGCAGGCAATGGTCGGCTACGCGTTGCCCACCCTACGCCCGTGCACGGTGGGTAACAAATTCCCCAGCCAACATCCCATGACACAATTGTTAAATATATCTATAATTTCGAGACACAATTGTTTTTCACAAGTGCTTGATTAATCGAAGGAATTCGCGCTATACTCTCGTTTTTCCAAAATTTGGATTTATTTAGGAGTGCGTCATGGCACGTGTATGTCAAGTAACTGGCAAGGGTGTGATGGTTGGTAACAACGTCTCCCACGCTAACAACAAAACGAAGCGTCGTTTTTTGCCTAACCTGCAAAACCGTCGTATTTTTGTAGAATCTGAAAACCGCTGGGTCTCCCTGCGTTTGTCCAACGCCGGTCTGCGCGTCATCGACAAAGTCGGCATCGATGCCGTTTTGGCTGACATGCGTGCTCGTGGCGAAAAAGTCTAAATAGGGAGCTATCATGGCAAAAACTGGCCGCGACAAAATCAAGCTGGAATCGACCGCAGGTACGGGTCACTTCTACACCACCGACAAAAACAAGCGCACGATGCCTGCCAAAATGGAGATCATGAAGTTCGATCCTAAGGCACGTAAGCACGTTATGTACAAAGAAACCAAGATCAAGTAATCCCCGATCTGTTTCTAAGAAACCCGCGATATGCGGCAGCCCCAGGGCTGCCAGCCTCGCGGGTTTTTTTATTGCAGGGCGGGTACAGCGCAGTTTCTAATTGTAGGGCGGGTCACTTGTTACCCACCGGCAACAGCGCCTGCCATGGTGCTTAGCTTGCATTGCAACCCGCCCTCCAGTAGCATCGCAGCCCACGATGACTAGACCTTTATCAAAGGCACATCGACAGTAAATCCATTTAGGGGACAACATGACTGCACAAGTCGCACCAGCGGTACCAGCGGTATCGCAAACCCGATCGTTCATGACGATCGTGATGATTGAAATGTGGGAGCGTTTCGGCTACTACGGCATGCAAGCGCTGATCGTGTATTTCATGATCAAACGCCTCGGCTTTGACGACACCCGCGCCAACCTGGTCTGGGGCGCTTGCGCTGCCCTCGTCTACGTGTCGCCTGCGATTGGCGGCTGGATCGGCGACAAAGTGCTCGGCACGCGCCGTTCGATGATCATCGGCGCCATTATCCTGACCATCGGCTATGCGCTGATGGCAATTCCAACCGAAAACGCCAGCGTCTTGTTCCTGTCCCTGGGCGTGGTGGTGGTAGGTAACGGCCTGTTCAAACCCAATACCGGCAACCTGGTACGAAAGATCTATGAGGGCGACGATTCGAAAATCGACAGCGCCTTCACCATCTACTATATGGCAGTCAATGTCGGCTCGACCTTCTCGATGCTGCTGACGCCTTGGATCAATGACTACGTCAACACCAACTACGGCGGCCAGTTGGGCTGGCATATGGCCTTCGCCGCCTGCTCGGCCGGCCTGCTGGTTGGCCTGGGCAATATCGCCATCATGAGCCACACCATCAGCCACATCGGCTCGGCCCCGGATGACATTCCACTCGATAAAAAGAAACTGGCTTATGTGCTTATCGGCGGCATTGCCACCATCTTCTTCTCGGCTGCCGTGCTGGAAAACCGCGACCTGGCCCGTGCCTTTGTCTATATCGCCGGCTTTGTCGTACTAGGCATCATCATCCACCTGATCCGCATCAGCGAAGCGAGCGAACGCGCTGGCCTGATCGCCGCCCTGGTGCTGACCTTGCAGACCGTGCTGTTCTTTATTTTCTACCAGCAGATGTCGACTTCCCTGGCCCTGTTCGCCGACCGCAATGTTGACCTGAACTTCTCGATTGCCGGCGTCAAGCTGTTCGAGTGGTCGCCTGCGCAATTCCAGGCCCTGAACCCAATCTGGATCATGGTGCTATCCCCATTGCTGGCCTGGACCTATGCCAAGGCTGGTGCGGCAGGCAAGGATATTTCGATTGCCGCCAAATTCGCGATCGGCTTTGCTTGCGTTGCACTGGGCTTCTTTATTTACGGCTTTGCCGCGCCGTCGGCCGTCAATGGCATGACCTCATCGTGGTTCATGATCGCTGGCTACGGCTTCTACTCGCTGGGCGAGCTGCTCGTCAGCGGCCTGGGCCTGGCAATGATTGCGCGCTATGTGCCTGAGCGCATGGGCGGCTTCATGATGGGCGCCTGGTTCGTTGCAACCGGCATTTCCCAATACCTGGGCGGCGTCGTGGCCAACTACGCCAGCGTGCCGAAGAACCTGACCGACCCGGTCCAAACCCTGGCAATCTACACTTCGCTGTTCAATAAGCTGGGTTATGCCGCAATCGGTTGTACCGTCATCGCGCTGCTGGCCCTGCCACTGATGCAACGCCTGTCGGCCACGCACCACTCGCACCAGTAAATACAGGCTGTTGCCGTCCAAGCCCCCGTACGGGTGCGCCGTCATAGCGGTGCGCTCCGTCCGGGGGCTTTTTCCATTGACAGGCCCTTGACGCGCATCAATACTATTGCTCGCTAGGAAAACCTTTAACCGATAGGAAGGCCCACCATGTCCCTGATCCGCCCTACCCTGCTCACCTTGGCTTTGCTTGGCGCATTCGGCGCCCACGCTGCTGACGCCGTCGAGCCCGCCAAACACGCGATCACCCACGAAGACGTGTTCCTGATGAAGCGCCTCGGCTCGCCGCAGGTCAGTCCGGACGGGAAATGGGCCGTCTATTCGGTCACCGATCCAGCCTATGACAACAAGGATCAATGGTCGGACCTTTGGATCAAATCCTTGGGTGACGACAGCCCGCCACGCCGCCTGACCTTCTCCAAGGCACCGGAAGGCGGCATAGCCTGGTCGCCGGACAGCCGCCAGCTTGCCTTTACCACGCGGCGCGAAGGCGATGAAGCGAGCCAGATCTATGTGCTCGACCTGGGCGCCGGCGGCGGCGAAGCCCAACGCTTGACCACGCTGACCCTGGGCGCGCGCCAGCCCAAATGGAGCCCAGATGGCAAGCAACTGATGTTCATTAGCGAAGTCTATGCGGGCAACACTGACGAAGCAGGTGTCAAGAAATCGGCCAAAGACCATAAGGACCGCAAGAGCTCGGCCCGCGTGTACGAGTCCTTCCCCACCCGCTTCTTCGACAAGTGGCTGGATGATAAGAAAGTGCGCCTCTTTGTGATGGACGCCAAGCCAGGCGCCAAGGCGGTCGACATCCTTGCCAGCAGCAAATTGGCTGCCATGCTGGGCTTCGGCGGCAGCCAGTCCGACGAAGGCCAGAACCTCGACGCTGTGTGGGCGCCCGATGGCATGTCCATCGTATTTGCCGCAGCGAGCAATCGGGACCAGGCTGCACGTGCCAGCATTTCCAACCAGATCTTCCAAGTGCCTGCCACGGGCGGCGAAGCAGTCCAACTGACCAAGGACGACCACTCCTACGGGCAACTGCGCTTTGCAGGCGACGGCAAGACCTTGTTCTTCCTGAGCGACGAACAGGCGCCGAATAAAGTGTATGACTTGCAACGCCTGGCCAGCCTGGCTTGGCCGCTGCAAAGCGCTAAGCCCACCGTGCTGACGGCCAAACTGGACCGCTCGATCACTCGCTTTGCTGTCTCCGATTCGAGCCAGCGTATTTATTTCACGTATGAGCATGCGGGCCTGGAACAACTCCACTCGATGAACTACAGCGGCGGCGACCTGCGGGATGAAGCGTCGCCAGCAACGGGCAGCATTGGCGCGCTGAGCGTGGGCGGCCCGTCTGTCGTCGGTACGTGGAATTCCTCGATCAATCCGCCGGAAGTGTATGCATTTAATGGTGGCAAGCCACAGCGCCTGACGTCCTACAATGTTGAACGTGCCGCGACAATCGACTGGCAGGGACCGGAACACTTCTGGTTCAAGGCCAAGGACGGGATGAATGTCCACAATATGATCGTGCTGCCGCCGAAATTCGATCCGAATAAGAAGTATCCGCTCTTCGTCGTCATGCACGGCGGTGCGGCGAATATGTTCCATGATTCTTTCGGCCTGCGCTGGAACTACCACCTGCTGGCCCAGCCCGGCTATGTTGTGCTGCTGACCAACTACAAAGGCTCGACTGGCTTTGGCGAGGAGTTCGCGCGCTCGATCCAGTTTGACCCACTGAAGGGTCCGGCAAACCACATCAATGAAGCTGCAGACTACGCCATCAAGAAGTATCCCTTCATCGATGGCAAACGCCAGGCCGCGGCAGGCGCCAGCTATGGCGGCCACCTGGCCAACTGGCTGCAGGCGACGACGACGCGTTACAAAGCCATCGTGTCTCATGCGGGCGAAATGGATCTGGTGATGCAATGGGGTACCAGCGACGGCATCTACGGCCGTGAAGTCAACAGCGGCGGCCCGGTCTGGTCCAAGGACATCGCCGTGTGGCGCGAGCAAAGCCCGGTTATGCAAGCCGGAAACCACGCCAAGGGCACCGGCTTCGTGACGCCAATCATGATTACTGTCGGCGAACTGGACTATCGCGTACCAATCAATAATTCGCTGATGAATTTCGCGACCCAGCAGCGCCTAGGCGTGCCAAGCAAACTGGTGGTCTTCCCAGACGAGAACCATTGGGTGCAGAAAGGCGAAAACAGCCGCTTCTTCTACAGCGAACTGCAGGCCTGGCTGGCAAAGTATCTGTAAGACTCGCGCCCGTCTACTCAAGCGAGACGGCGCAAATGGGTGAAAAAAAAGCGCTCACGAGTGAGCGCTTTGTTCAGCAGGCCAGCTCGCTTAGGCGTAGCTACGCAGGCGCAACGAGAATTCTTGCAGGGACTTGATGCCCGAGGCTTCAGCGCGGACGCACCAGTCTTGCAGTTGCTGCAGCAACTGGTCGCGGGTCGAATGCGAGCGATCCCAGATGGCCGACAATTCTTCGCGCATCTGGTGCATGGTTTCGAGTGCCTTGCTGTGCTTGAACAGTTCGCCCAGTTGCTGGCGTTGCGACATTTCCAGCTTGCCTGGCTCGCGTTGCAGCAGCTTGCGCGAGGACTTCAGTTTGCCCGCTTCAAAATTCGATTTGGCTTTCAGCTGTTCCAGCTCGTCGTGCCAGGCGCGCTTGAGCGACTTGGCATACTTGGCCATGACGTCGTAGCGATTGGCGATGACCGATTGCAGGGTCTCAAAGTCCGCCACCATCTTGGCTTTGTCGAACTTCGGTTCAGGCGCCAGCTTCTTGACCTTGGCCAGCTTGAACGTTTCCAGCACGCGGATATAGAAGTAGCCGATGTCGAACTCATACCATTTTGACGACAGCTTGGCCGAGGTCGCAAAGGTGTGGTGGTTATTGTGCAGTTCTTCGCCGCCGATCAGGATGCCCCAAGGCACGATGTTGGTGGCGGCGTCGGTGCAGTCGTAGTTGCGATAGCCCCAGAAGTGGCCAATGCCATTGATGATGCCGGCGGCCATGATCGGGATCCACATCATCTGCACGGCCCACACGGTGACGCCCTTGGCGCCGAACAGGGCTACGTTGGCAACGAGCAGAACGCCCACACCCTGCCAGCTGAAACGCGTATACAGGTTGTGCTCGATCCAGTCATTCGGCGTGCCATGGCCATACTTCTCCATGGTTTCCAGGTTTTTTGATTCAACGCGATACAGCTCGGCGCCTTCCAGCAGCACTTTCTTGATGCCACGGGTCACAGGGCTGTGCGGATCTTCCTCGGTTTCGCATTTGGCGTGGTGCTTGCGGTGGATGGCAGCCCATTCCTTGGTCACCTGGCCGGTCGTGATCCACAACCAGAAGCGGAAGAAATGGCTTGGCAGCGGGTGCAGGTCCAGGGCACGGTGCGCCTGGTGGCGGTGCAAGTAGATCGTGACACTGGCGATGGTGATGTGGGTGGCGATCAGCGTGTAGATGACCGTTTGCCAGGCCGAAAGGCCGGTGATGCCGGTCGACAAGAAGTCGAGGATGGTACTAAAGGTGTTCATTGCTACTCCGATTTGGCTAATTCTGCGCGCAAGCCGCCCCCGCAGGGTCGGCTGGCCTTACCGCATTTTACGCCCATTAGTGACGTAAAGCACGGCCTGTTAATCTTCATCTCACTGTGTTGACAGATGGATAAGCTACCTGGATTTTCTTGGCATGCAGCACATCCCAGATCGCTTTGTTGACGTTCGCCAACACCCCGCCCTTGCCGTTCTCCGGGTCGCCGATCCAGAAACCAACTTCCAGTTCCAGGCCGTCCAGGCCAAACTTGTTCAAGGTCACGCCTGGCGCCGGCTCAGCCAGCACCCGTGGCACCTTGCCGGCCACCTCGGCCAGCAGTGGCATGACAACGTTCAAATCGCTGTCATAGGTCACCGTCAGGTGGGTCGCCACATAGACCTGTCGGTTAGACAGGGAATTGTTCTGAACGACGCCAGAAACCAGCATCTCGTTTGGTACGACAGATTCAACGCCATCCGAGCCCTGCAGCAAGGTATAGCGCGTATTAATCTTGGTTACTTTGCCGAAGTATTTATCGACCGAAATCATGTCGCCGATGGTCACGCTGCGGTCGATCAGGATGATGAAGCCGGACACATAGTTACTGGCAATCTTTTGCAGGCCAAAGCCCAGGCCAACGCCCAAGGCACCGCCAAAGACGGACAGCACCGTCAGGTCAATGCCAACCATGCCCAGGCTCACCAGCACGGCAACCACAATCAGCAAGGCCTTGCCCATGCGGGCAAACACCACGCGCAAGGAACTATTGAGCCCTTCAATATGCATCAGGCGGTCTTCCAGAGCGGCACCGGCCCACAAGGCCAGCATCAGCAGGACAACGACCGACAGTGCTGCCTGCAGGATCGTTGCCAGCGACACTTTGTTGCGGCCCATCGGCACCGTTGTGCCATCAAGGAATGAGATGATGTCCGGCCACATGCCCGTGATGTACAGGGCGACGGCCAGCCAGACCAGCAGGGAGAAGATCTTTTCGAAGGTCAGGATGGCGGAGCCGACCTGGCCGCCGCGGGCGAATACACGGCGCAACAGGTAGAAGGCCACACGGATCAGGGCGAAGGAGGACAGCAGCGGAACGGCCAGCGCCAGCAGGTGCACATTTTGCCAACGTCCCAGCACCAGTTTGGCGATCCACACCAGCGCCAGCATCAGCAGCGGCGACATCACGCGGGCAATATCGACCACACCGATTGGCAACAATTCGGCACGCGCTTCGTTGCGCGAATAGGCGCCGCGCATCTGGCGCGCCATCAGCCAGCCACCAAATAGGGACAACAGCAGCGCCCCCACTTGCCACAGCATGCCGGGATCGCGCAAGTCGCTGATCAAGTCAGCAAGCAAATTAGAAATTGGCATCGTTAAACGGATTCATTCAATACATCACTTTGGGAAATCGACCTGAATGGGCCAAACCCTGAAAGCAACTTGTCCTTACTCGTCGTCGCCTGCTTCTTCTTTCGCAACTTTGCTTGGCTTCGGCATCGGCTTGCGTTCCAGCACTGCGGCATAAAAACCGTCGGTCTGGTGGCGGTGCGGTAAGAGCTTCAAGGTATCACCCGTTTCCAAGGCGATCTTTTGCTCGGCCATGATTTTGCTCATCGGCACCAGCTCGAAGTCGGGATGGTCCGCCAGGAATTGTTTGACGATCACGTCGTTCTCGTCATCGAGCAAGCTGCAGGTGGCATACACCAGGCGGCCGCCCCCTTTGAGCAGGCGCGATGCACCGGCCAGAATCGATGCCTGCTTGACCTGCATCTCTGCAATGGCTTCTGGCTTCTGGCGCCACTTGACGTCCGGATTGCGGCGCAGGGTGCCCATGCCCGAGCAGGGTGCATCGACCAGCACACGGTCGATCTTGCCCGCGAGGCGTTTGATCTTGGCATCCTTTTCATGCGCGATTTGCACAGGGTGCACATTCGACAGGCCGCTGCGGGCCAGGCGTGGCTTCAGCTTGGCTAAGCGCTTTTCGGAAATATCGAAGGCATACAGGCGGCCGGTATTGCGCATCGCGGCGCCCAGGGCCAGGGTCTTGCCGCCGGCACCGGCGCAGAAATCGACCACCATCTCGCCGCGCTTGGCGCCGAGAATCTGGGCCAGCAGTTGGCTGCCTTCGTCCTGCACTTCGATGGCACCGCTCTTGAATAGCGGCAGGTTTTGCAGGGCTGGCTTTTTCAAGATACGCAGGCCCTGCGGGGCGAACGGGGTCGGCTCGGCCAAAATCGGCGCTTGCGCCAATTCTTTGATCACATCCTCGCGGTTGGCCTTGAGCGTGTTCACGCGCAGGTCCAAGGGGGCCGGCTTGTTGAGCGCATCGGCCAATTCTATCGTTTCCGCTTCGCCATATTGCGCGACGAGCTTGTCGTACAGCCATTGCGGCAAATTGGTGCGCATGACCGGCGGCATCAGGCTGCGGTCAATCCCGGCGATGCGTTCGAGGAAGGCCGTTTCTTCTTCGCTCAAGCCACCCAGCGCTTCCAGGCCGACCGCTTCGGCCATACCCAGCAGGGCCAAGCGGCGCATGGTTGGCGTGCGGCCCGCTTCGGCAAAGTCGGTGAAAAAGGATTTATTGCGCAGCACGGCATAGATGCATTCCGCAATGGCGCCGCGTTCGCGGCCGCCCAGGCGCGGATGGTCTTTGAAATAGCGCGACAGGGTGGTGTCGGCAGGCGCCGAAAAACGCAAAATCTCGCGCAATACTTCTTCAGCATTGCCGAGGATCGCTGGAGGCAATCTCATGGAATTCCTTGGTTAACGAGTTTTTATTCTTATGCTGCGATGCGGACGTCGCCCTTGTCGATCGACAGGCGTCCTTCGACAAATAAACGAACAGCGCGTGGATACAGGAGGTGTTCCTGCACCAGCACGCGGGCGGCCAAGCTGTCTTCGGTGTCGCCAGGCAGCACGGCCACCTTGGCCTGGGCCACCATCGGGCCATGGTCCAGCTCGGCGGTCACAAAGTGTACCGTCGCACCGTGTTCGGTGACACCCGCATCGAGCGCTTGCTGGTGCGTGTGCAGCCCCGGGAACAGCGGCAACAAAGACGGGTGGATATTGAGCATGCGGCCTTCATAGTGCGCCACAAAGGGCGCCGTCAGGATGCGCATGAAACCGGCCAACACCACCAGGTCGGGCGCGAAACCGTCGATGACTTTCTGCAGGGCAGTATCGAACTCTTCGCGGCTGGCAAAATCCTTATTGGCCACGACGGCCGTTGCAATCCCCTGCTCCTTGGCAAAATCCAGGCCCTTGGCATCGGCTTTGTTGCTGATTACCGCGGCGATCCGCGCTGGCCAGCCTTCGGCCTTGGCGGCGCGCACGACGGCTTCCATATTGCTGCCGCGTCCGGAGATGAGGATCACGATATTTTTCATAGGCCGTCATTGTACCCCAGACCAGGGGCTGATTTCCGGAAACACGGCAAAAAATGTTGCGGCGCAGCAGGGCCGTTGCCCCTTATTCGAAGGAATAGAAAACGCGGAAAGGGATCTTCTTGTCGGCCCAGAAATCGGCCGCATCACGGAACACATCAAGCAGGATCTCGCGCGCTTCCTTATCAAACTTCTGGGTATTGGGGAGTTGCTCAAGGACAACCAAGAAGCCGGGTTGGGGCCCCGCCTGCTGCATCGTGGTTGTCAGGCTTTCTCGAAGGGCGTCAAAATTCTTGCCGGCAGGCTTGGGAAAAGTGAAAGATTCGGCGATCTTGCTGCATACCTGCTGTTTTGTCAGGGCAACGCCACAATGCGCGTAAAGAAAATGCTGGCCAAGAAGCACAGCTTCCTCTTGCAATTCCACCACGCGGAAGGCACGGATCGATTGCACAAGATTTGGCGGTACGGTGATCAACAAACTCATTAGTCCCTCAAAAAGCGGTGTGGACGGGCATGTTGCTTTAGATCAATCTTACTCCCTACTGGCATTAGGGTAACTTGTTGTGTTAAACGAATCAACTTGAATGTGATCCCAATCGCAAGATTTGTAAAAATGTGAAGATTTTATTCATGCAAATCCTCTGGCACCGCCATGGCCGGTTCACCTTCCAGGTTACATTTTGTTGCCATGCCGAATGTCACGTGGGCGCCGAGGCTTTAACATAGAGATATTCCCTGACGGACAGTCGAACCAAGCCGTTACGGACGAGTCCAACGCTTCACGATGAGGTAAACCATGAAACTGCAACACAAACTGATCGCTTCCCTGCTCTGCCTGTCCGCCCTGCCCTTGGCCCAGGCGGCCGACTTTGAAGATTACGGCCATGTGGTCCGTGTCACCCCGCGCACCGAGCAGGTGAACCGCCCCCGCCAGGAATGCAAGACCGAATACGTCCAAGTTCCTGTACGGCAAGCTCCGCAGGAACGCAGTGCTGGCGGCTCCATCGTCGGCGGCATCGCCGGCGCCCTGCTGGGCAACCAGGTCGGTGGCGGCTCGGGCCGCACGGCCGCCACGGCGGCCGGCGCCATTGTCGGCGCCATCGCCGGCGACCGTGTGGACAATGCCAACCGCCAAGTGGACCATGTCCCCCAGCAAACGACCGAGCAGGCCGTGCGCCAATGCCGCACCGTGGATGTGTGGGAGTCGCGCACCGTCGGCTATGAAGTGACCTACGACTACCGTGGCCGCAACTACACCAGCGTCATGTCGTATGACCCTGGCCAGCGCGTCAAGCTGCGCGTTTCGGTTGAGCCCCAGCAGTAACTCCCTCGCCAAGCCCGGTGCCAGCGCGTCATCCAGCGCGGCACCGGTGCCAAATCGCCATTTTTCTGCATTGGCGCTGGCCCGGCCAGCCCCGCTGTTTTGCTTGCACTCAGGTAAGACATGACCGGATAATGGGGACGCTTTTCATTGCACCCCCTTATGCTGATCAAACGAAAATCCATCGAAAAAGAAGAGTCCTCGCGCCCGGCCACCAAGCGTGCCGTTGCCGGTCGTGCCTCGCCGCGCCAGCCCGCTACAGGGAGCTCCGCACCTGCCGCTGGCGCGGGCCGCAAACCCAAATTCGCCCCGGTCACCCTGTCCGAACTGGACGGCGTGCGCTACCTGCATTTCGGCACCGAATGGGTACAAGGCGCCATGCGCATCCGCAAGCCGGACTGGCTGGAGCTCGAATATGCCCAGCAAATGATGGCGTGGATGCTGTTCATGGTCGATCCCAAACGTATTGCCCAGCTGGGCCTGGGCACGGCCGCCTTGACCAAATTTTGCTACCGGGCCTTCCCTGACGCCAAAGTCACCGCCGTTGAACTGAACCCTGCCGTGATCACCGTCTGCGCCTCCATGTTCCAGCTGCCGCCCAATGACGAGCGCTTGAGTGTGATAGAGATGGACGCCTTCGACTTCGTCAATGACCCGGCCCATGACCGCAGCTTTGATGTCTTGCAAGTGGACTTGTACGACGCGACCGCCAAGGGCCCCGTGCTCGACAGCGTCGAGTTCTATCGCGCCTGCAATACTTGCCTGGCAACCAATGGCATCATGACGGTCAACCTGTTTGGCGACCACCCCAGTTTTGCCCGCAACCTGAAGGCCATGAAGTTTGTGTTTGACGAAGTCATTTGCCTGCCAGAAGTACACGATGGTAATGTGGTGGCAATCTGCTTCAAAGCCCGCCCTACCCTGGACTTTACGGCCTTGGCCACCCGTGCCGCGCAGATCGTCAGCGCCACCAAATTGCCAGCCAAGTCATGGGTTAAAGGTATCCGGGAAACCACAGCAGCATCCTGACGGAGACAAGATCTTGAACGCAGAAGTACGCCCAGTGAAGCCCAAGCCAAGCGGCGCCAAAGTACTGGATCTGCAACAGATCTTTTCCTGGCTGCTGGCCGACGGCATCGTTGACAAGGCGGGCGCCACTGCCTACTACACCCAGGCCCGCGGAATCATGAAAAATGCCGTTGGCTCGACCCATCCCCTGTCGGCCGTGGCCCAATGCAAGATTGCCTCCCTGCTGCCGCCGCACAAACAGCTGACCCTCGATAGCCTGACCGAGTGGGCCGCCAGCAAAGTGGGCCTGCCCTTTATCCGCATCGACCCGCTTAAGATCGACTTCACCAAGGTGGCCGATGTGATGTCGGCAGGCTACGCGGCCCGCTTCAATATCCTGCCAGTGGAAATGACGGCTTCGACCCTGATGATCGCCACGGCCGAGCCCTTTGACACGGCGTGGGAAGTGGAGATCGCCAAAGTAACGCGGCGCGACATCAAGCTCGTTATCGCCAACCCGCTGGAAATCACGCAGTACATCGCCCAGTTCTTCGCGTTAGCCAAGTCCATTAAGGATGCCAACAAATCTGGCGGCCAGGACCTGGCCCTGCGCAATAACCTGGAACAACTGGTCGAGCTGGGCAAATCGAACAAGACCGTCGATGCCAATGACCAGCATGTCGTCAATATTGTCGACTGGTTGTGGCAATACGCGTTTGAACAGCGCGCCTCGGATATCCACCTGGAGCCCAAGCGCGACTTTGCCTCGATCCGCTTCCGCATTGACGGCGTGCTGCACCAGGTCTACCAGGTGCCGGCCGTCGTGATGATCGCGATGACGGCACGCATCAAATTGCTTGGCCGCATGGATGTAGTGGAGAAGCGCCGACCGCAAGACGGCCGCGTTAAGACCCGCACGGCGGGCGGCCAGGAAATTGAATTGCGCCTGTCGACCATGCCGACGGCATTCGGCGAAAAACTGGTCATGCGTATTTTCGACCCAGAGGTGGTCGTCAAGACCCTGCCGGAACTGGGCTTCCCACCCGATGACGCCAAACGCTGGGACGCCCTGGTGGCCAGGCCGCACGGCATTATCCTGGTGACCGGCCCGACGGGCTCGGGCAAAACGACGACGCTGTATACGACCCTGAAGGCCTTGGCGACCTCGGAAGTCAATGTGTGCACGGTGGAAGACCCGATCGAAATGGTGGAAGGCTCCTTCAACCAGATGCAGGTGCAGTCGAATATCGACCTGAGCTTTGCCGACGGCGTGCGCGCCCTGATGCGGCAAGACCCGGACATCATCATGATCGGCGAGATCCGCGACCTGGCCACGGCCGAAATGGCCATCCAGGCTGCACTGACGGGCCACCTGGTGCTGTCGACCCTGCACACCAATGATGCCCCGTCCGCCGTGATGCGCTTGCTGGAACTGGGCGTGCCGTATTATTTGCTGGAAGCGACCATGATCGGCATCATGGCCCAGCGCCTGGTGCGCACGCTGTGCGTCAATTGCAAAAAGCCCGATGGCGAGATCAACGATGAAGTGTGGCAAAGCCTGGGCGGCAGCTGGAACATTCCTAAACCTACGACCATCTACCGCCCGATTGGCTGCCCGGAATGCCGCCAGACCGGTTTCCGGGGCCGCACCGGCATCTATGAATTACTGACCGTGTCCGAAGGCTTCACCCAACTGATTGCTGAAGAAACCGACATTGCCGCCCTGCGCGACCAGAGCATTGCCGATGGCATGAAGCCCCTGCGCATTGCCGGCGCCCACAAGATCATCGAGGGGATGACCACGGCCGACGAAGTGCTGAAAGTGACGGCAGCATTAACTGAAAGATAATTCTCATATTTGAGCTAGCGCAAACCGAATCGCGCGTGTATAATGCTGCCTCTTCGGGTCGTTAGCTCAGCTGGTAGAGCAGCGGACTTTTAATCCGTTGGTCGCAGGTTCGAATCCCGCACGGCCTACCACGAATACACAAGAAGCCCCCTTCGCTTGGACGCGCCAGTCGCGCCCAATGCAGAGGGGGCTTTCTTGTTTCCAGCATCGGCACCGCTAGCGGAACAACCACCGGTGCACCAGTTTCGTGTAGCGTGGCATGACAACGTAGACCATCAGGAAAACGACGATGGCAGTCAGCGGCAAGGTCCGCAAGTATCGGTTCTCCGGCACCCCAATTGCATTCAACAGGGGTGATAAGGCCAGGGGCAATAATGCCACCAGCGGATAGATGGCCGACCACGTCAGCAAGAATTGCTTCCAACGCGTTGGGACTTTGGCGCGCACCTCCTCCGGCGTAAACCAGAAATCGATGCCGCTATGCACAGCAAAGCCGTCTCCGTCTTCGAGCAGCTCATTGACCTCCTCAATGAGCCGGGCCCGGTCGGCCGAATGCATCCACGACAGGGCCTGCGGTTCACTGGCGAAGCGCAGCAGGATGGTGTAGATGCTGTTGCCACCGCCAACCGGCCGGATGACTTGCACACCCCAATGCCCCGGATAGGTCTTGGCCACAGGGATGATCTTCAGCAGCCATGCTTCATAGTCAACAAGGCGTGCCGGCTTGACACGATGGGTAATGACCGTCGTGGCACTGTTTTCCTGATCCTGCATCGATGACATGACTTAGCCTTTCCTTTTACACTAGATGGCCCAGCACGAACACCCGAGCGCACCGAAGAAGCCACGCAAATCCGAGGCCGGCGCGCGCGAGGCAAAGGCACGCGCGTGCTCGTGCCCGTGCAAACTGCAAGCGCTGGCGCAGCCGCACGCCGCCATCGCCCGATGGTTCAGTGAATGCTTGCCCGCGCCGTGCTGGTCGCCCCAGGCAGCATAGCCACCGAAGTTGCGCACTGGCGACCATTCCGGCATGGCCGGCGGCAAAGGATTGTCGTCGAGTGGGCGAAATTCGCCGGCGCCATACACAACACGGCCACCAACGACAGTCAGCTCTGAAGTGAGGAAGGAAATCTCTTCTTCTGCGCAGCGGAAATAGTCCTTGTCCGGCACCATAAAATCGGCCAGCTGGCCCACTTCGATGCGGCCATGCTTGCCTTCTTGATTGGCGAACCAGGACACATGCTCTGTCCACATGCGCAGTGCCGTTTCACGGTCGAGGCAATTGCTGCGCGGGTAAAGCTTGGTGCCGCCCACTGTCTTGCCGGTCACCATCCACGCCAGCGAGACCCAGGGATTGTACGAGGCCACCCGGGTCGCATCCGTTCCAGCCGAGGTCTTGACGCCGCGCGCCAGGATTTTCGCCACGGGCGGGGTCGCCCTGGCCGCTGCCGCACCATAGCGTTCAACGAAGTACTCGCCTTGGTAGGCCATGCGGTGCTGCACGGCGATGCCCCCGCCCAGGGCTGCAATGCGGTCGATGGAGCGGTCGGAAATGGTCTCGGCGTGGTCAAAGAACCAGTTCAGGCCAGTCAAGGGCGTATCGCGATGCACTCTCTCGAACACATCGAGGGCACGCGAAATCGTTTCATCATAGGTCGCGTGCATGCGCCACGGCCATTTGTTCTGGACCAGCACCCGCACCACGCCCTCCAAATCAGCCTCCATTTCGGGCGGCATATCGGGCCGTTCGACGCGGAAGTCTTCGAAATCGGCGGCCGAGAACACCAACATTTCCCCAGCGCCGTTATGGCGGAAGTAATCATCGCCCTGTTTGTAGGTCACGCCGGCCGTCCACTTGAGAAAGTCTTCCTTCTCCTGTTTGGGCTTTTGGGTAAACAGGTTGTAGGCCAGCCGGACTGTCATCTGGCCGTCGTCTGCCAGTTTTTGAATAACAGCGTAGTCGTCAGGATAGTTCTGGAATCCTCCGCCGGCATCGAGCACGCCGGTGACACCAAGGCGATTGAGTTCACGCATGAAGTGGCGGGTCGAATTGAGTTGATAATCAAATGGCAGCTTGGGGCCTTTGGCCAGCGTCGCATACAAAATGCTGGCATTGGGTTTGGCCAGCAATAGGCCATCTGGATTTCCCTGGCGGTCGCGCACGATCTCGCCGCCAGGCGGGTTGGGCGTGTCCCTGGTATAGCCGACAGCACGCAGGGCCGCGCCGTTGAGCAGTGCACGGTCGTACAAATGCAGGATAAAGACAGGGGTGTCGGGGGCGACGGCATTGATTTCTTCAAGTGTAGGCAGGCGCTTTTCAACAAACTGATGGGCAGTGAATCCACCCACCACCCTCACCCATTGCGGCGCCGGCGTGAGCGCCACTTGGCGTTTCAGCATGGCCATGGCGTCAGCCAGCGAACGCACGCCGTCCCAGCGCAACTCCATATTGAAGTTCAGCCCGCCACGCACCACGTGCGTGTGGTTGTCGAACAAGCCGGGCAGCGCGGCGCGGCCCCTGAGGTCGATCTGGCGGGTGCCAGCGCCGGCCATTGCCATGACCTCGGCGTCGCTGCCCACCGCCACGAATCTTCCCTCTTTGATGGCCACCGCACTCGCCTTCGGCTGGGCACGGTTCAGTGTCGTGAATTGACCGTTATGGAAAATAAAGTCCGGCGCAGGATGGGACACGGTAGCTTCTCCTTGGGAACGGTGTCAGGACTACATAGCTTAATGGAAAAGTGGTATCTTTAAACAACCACTTTTGCGTTGAAGGTAAGCCATGTTCCGTTTCCTGAGTCGCCTGTGTCTCGCTGGCGCCGCATTCCTCCCGTTCGCTGCGCAAGCATCGGACTGGAATTTCATGCTCAAGGCCGACAAGAAAGAAACCCTGGCATTCATCGATATGTCGTCCTACGTGAAGATGGGCGGCAAAATCGGCCTGCGCACCATGCTGATGCGGCGTGAAGACAGCATTATGCCCAACACGATTTCGGCGATGACCTATGAGGAAATCATCGATTGCAAGGCCAAGACCATCCAACTGCTAGGCGAAACCAGCTTTGCCAACCAAATGCGCCTCATCAAATTCAATAAAGTGAATGAGCCGCCTGAAGTCGTGACTCCCCGGTCTTTTGGTCGCGCCAAGCTCGATATTGTCTGCGCCAAGAACTTTGATCCGAACAAGCGCAATTTCCTCTATATACCAGTTGAATCGGACGTGGTCACGTTCCGCAACCACTTTGTGGAGCAGGAAAAGGCAACGCTTCGGGCCATCGAAAGGGCCCAGGCTGAAGCGGCCGGCCTGCCGCCGCCACCGCCGGCCGAACCGCCTTTCGTGTTCAACCGGAAATAGCCTTAATGCAATAAATAATCGTAACGAGAATAATTCGCATTTACAAACTAGGGTTTGTTCCATATAATCCATGCATCGTGCTGCGCTATCCCAGCACACCGCATTCGTCGATATATGGAGTCAAGCTTGAATCACCCGAACGCCCGCCTGCCAAAGTCCCTGCGCCACAGCCAGGACGACAACTTCTCCACGCTGAAAAAGACTTCGCTCGCCATCGGCATCTCGAGCGCCATGCTGATGCCGCTGGCATCGGTCGCACAAACGGCCCCCACGACGGCGCCGGCCCCTGCCCCAGGTGCCAAGGTTGAAAAAATGCCGGACGTGCTGATCCTCGGCCAGCGCATCGAATCGAACCCGAACGCCGAAGTGGGCGCCGCCTACAAGGCCAAGACCTCGGCCGATTCGCGCCACACCCGTCCGCTGGCGGAAACTCCGCAAACCATCGCCGTCGTCACCCGAACCGCCATCGACGACTCCGGCCTGTCCGACCTCAAGCAGATCCTCGGCGCCCAACCTGGCATCACGTTGGGCACCGGCGAAAACGGCAATGCCTTCGGCGACCGCTATATCATCCGCGGCCAGGAAGCGCGCAGCGACGTGTTCGTCGATGGCCTGCGTGATCCGGGCATGTCGACCCGCGAAAGCTTCGCAATCGAGCAACTGGAAATCTCAAAAGGACCGAATTCGAGCTTTGCCGGCCGCGGCACTGCCGGCGGCGCCATCAATGC